>JGI26054J46599_1000477_pt1 | contig 9840 bp, 5 predicted proteins | sample HigsolmetaGSP16D_FD_46599 | JGI IMG/M metagenome (IMG submission 46599) | reverse complement strand
CTGCAGGTGGGGGAGCGGTACGACCGCGACGCCCTCATCCGCAAGTTCATCGCGATGCAGTACAACCGCAACGACGTCGACTTCTCGCGCGGCAACTTCCGCGTGCGGGGCGACACCATCGAGATCATTCCGGTGTACGAGGAGTTCGCCGTGCGGATCGAGCTCTTCGGCGACGAGATCGAAGCGCTGTACATGCTGCACCCGCTCACAGGCGATGTGGTGCAGAAGCTCGAGAGCGTCCCGATCTTCCCGGCATCCCACTACGTCGCCGGTACCGAAACGGTCCAGCGCGCCATCGGCACGATCGAGCACGAGCTCCAGGAGCGGCTGAAAGAGTTCGAGTCGCAGGGCAAGCTCCTCGAGGCGCAGCGACTGCGCATGCGCACGACATTCGACCTCGAGATGCTGCAGCAGCTCGGGTTCTGCTCGGGCATCGAGAACTATTCGCGTCACCTCGACGGCCGGATGCCGGGCGAGGCGCCGCACACGTTGCTCGACTTCTTCCCCGACGACTTCCTGTTGGTCATCGACGAGTCCCACGTGACCGTGCCGCAGATCGGTGCGATGTACGAGGGGGATGCCTCCCGCAAGCGCACCCTCGTCGACCACGGGTTCCGGTTGCCGAGCGCGATGGACAACCGTCCGTTGCGCTTCGACGAGTTCAAGCAGCGCATCGGCCAGAGCGTCTACCTGTCGGCGACCCCCGGGAAGTACGAGATGGGGATCGCCGACGGTGTGGTCGAGCAGATCATCCGTCCGACGGGTCTCATCGACCCCGAGATCATCGTCAAGCCGTCGAAGGGGCAGATCGACGACCTGCTCGAGGAGATCCGAGTACGGGTCGATAAGGACGAGCGCGTACTGGTGACGACGCTGACGAAGAAGATGGCGGAGGAGCTCACCGACTTCCTCGGCGAGCACGGCGTGCGGGTGCGTTACCTGCACTCGGACGTCGACACGCTCCGCCGCGTCGAGCTGTTGACCGAGCTGCGCCAGGGCGTCTACGACGTGCTCGTCGGCATCAACCTCCTTCGAGANGGTCTCGACCTCCCCGAAGTGTCACTCGTGGCGATCCTGGATGCCGACAAGGAGGGATTCCTCCGGTCGGGGACATCTCTCATCCAGACGATCGGTCGTGCGGCGCGAAACGTGTCAGGTGAAGTGCACATGTACGCCGACAAGATCACCGACTCGATGGCGGCCGCGATCGAGGAGACCGAACGACGTCGCGAGAAGCAGATCGCCTACAACCTCGAGCACGGCATCGACCCGCAGCCGCTGCGGAAGAAGATCGCGGACATCACCGACGCCCTCGCCCGCGAGGCGAGCGACACGCGCGACATGATGGACAGCCGCGGCAAGGGCAAGACGAAGTCGGGCAAGGGCAAGAGCCCGACACCACAGCTCCGCCGCGAGGGGATCGCCGCGGAGGGGGCGAACCAACTCGAGGCCACGATCGAAGATCTCACCCGGCAGATGCTGGCGGCTGCCGACGAACTGAAGTTCGAGCTCGCGGGGCGTCTTCGCGACGAAGTGCAAGACCTCAAGAAGGAGCTGCGGGCGATGGAGCGGGCAGGTCACGCCTGACCGGGCGATGGAGCGGGNAGGTCACGNCTGACCGGGCGCTGCGAGCGCGGTCAGGGACAGTGCATGAGGGGGCGCTCGCCGGTGCGGTCGAACGTGTGCTGAGACATCGGCCGGCCGCATAGGGGGCACGCGCGCTCGGTACGCACCGGTTCCGGCTCGGTCTCGTACGGGCCGACGGATGCAGGGCCGGCGTACCGGATGAGACGACTGTTCCACCACTTGTAGAAGCCGCCTGCTGCGCGGATGCGTTGACGGAGTGGGGGTCGAGGTTCCCGGTCATCGTCCATAATGATTAGTGTACTAACTATTAGTGGGATGAGGATCGGAATGAACGACGACGTGTTGAGGCTGGAGAGCCAGCTCTGCTTCGCGATCGTGACCGCGGCACGCAACGTCGTCTCGATCTACCGTCCGATCCTCGAGCCCCTCGGTCTCACCCACCCGCAATACCTGGTGATGCTGGCGCTGTGGGAGAAAGACCCGCAATCGCTGCGAGAGCTGGCAGCTGTTCTGGCCGTGGAACCCGCCAGCCTGTCCCCGACGATCAAACGCCTGGAGTCGCAGGGGCGTGTGGTGCGTCGGCGTCGCGCGACCGACGAGCGTGTCCTGGACATTGCGCTGACGGACGAGGGTCGCGCCCTCCGCGAGAGCGCGCTGGACGTTCCGCGACAGGTGATGGAGCGCGTCGGGCTCGCCGTCGACGACGTCGAGCGCCTCCGGGACGGGTTGCAGCCCTTCGCCGGGAGCCGCACGACGGTAGCGGACTGATCGCCCGGAGCGAAGACCGGAGCCGGTGTCGGTGGCCCAACCTAGGATTGTTCGGTGCCCATCGTCCCCGTTCCCCACGCCTCCAAACTCAGTGTCCGCGGCGCCCGCGTCCACAATCTGAAGAACGTCGACCTCGAGATCCCGCGCGATTCGTTGGTCGTCTTCACCGGCTTGTCCGGGTCGGGCAAATCGAGTCTCGCCTTCGACACGATCTTCGCCGAGGGTCAGCGGCGGTACATCGAGTCGCTCAGCTCCTACGCGCGGCAGTTCCTGGGGCAGGTGGACCGTCCGGACGTCGACTTCATCGAAGGTCTCAGCCCCGCCGTCTCGATCGACCAGAAGTCGACCAACCGCAACCCGCGCTCGACGGTGGGCACGATCACCGAGATCAACGACTACATGCGGCTGCTGTGGGCGAGGGTCGGAGTGCCCCATTGCCCCGAGTGCGGTGAGCGCATCCAGCGACAGACGGTCCAGCAGATCGCCGATCAGCTCATGGAGCTGCCCGAGCGGACGCGGTACCAGATCGTCGCCCCCGTCGTGTCACAGAAGAAGGGCGAATTCGTCGACCTCTTCAAGGAGCTGTCGGCGAAGGGCTACGCCCGCGCGATCGTCGACGGCGAGGCTGTGCAGCTCGCCGAGCCGCCGACCCTGAAGAAGAGTTACAAGCACGACATCGCAGTCGTCGTCGACCGCCTCGTCGCGAGCCCCGACATCCTGACTCGTGTCACCGACTCGGTGGAGACGGCACTCGGCCTGGCCGGCGGCATCCTCCAGGTCAACTTCGTCGACGAAGAGGGTGACGACGCGTGGCAGAGCTACAGCGAGAAGCTCGCCTGCCCGAACGGCCACGCCCTGCAGCTCACCGAGATCGAGCCGCGGACCTTCTCGTTCAACGCACCCTTCGGCGCCTGCCCCGCCTGCTCCGGGCTCGGCACGCGCATGTCCGTCGACACCGAGCTGCTCCTCGGCGACGAGGAACTCTCCATCGCCGAGGGCGTCATCGTCCCGTGGACGACCCAGGGCAAGGGGCTGTTCCAGTACTACGAACGCCTGCTCGTGGGGCTCGCCGACGACCTCGGCTTCTCCCTCGACACTCCGTGGAAGAAGCTGCCCGCCGACATCCAGGACGCCGTCCTGTCGGGTGAGAACTACAAGGTCACGGTCAAGTGGAAGAACCGCTACGGACGCGAGATGCGCTACGCGTCCGGGTTCGAGGGCGTGATCCCCTACATCGAGCGCCAGTTCACCCAGGCCGAGACTGACACGCAGCGCCAGCGGTGGTCGGAGTTCCTGCGTGAGGTACCGTGTCCGGTCTGCAACGGCGACCGGCTCAAGCCCGAGGTCCTGTCGGTCCTCGTCCACGGGCACTCCATCGCGGATGCCTCGCGGCTCAGCCTCGGGGAGGCGCAGGCCTTCTTCGCCGACATGGCCCTCACCGACCGCGAGGCGACGATCGCGGCTGCGGTGCTCCGAGAGATCCGCGCCCGTCTCGACTTCCTCATCCAGGTGGGACTGAACTACCTGAGCCTCAGCCGCGCCGCGGGCTCGCTCTCGGGTGGTGAGGCGCAGCGCATCCGTCTCGCGACGCAGATCGGCTCCGGCCTGACGGGCGTGCTCTACGTCCTCGACGAGCCCTCGATCGGGCTGCACCAGCGCGACAACCGTCGACTCATCGAGACGCTCGTACGTCTCAAGAGCCTCGGGAACACGCTCGTCGTCGTCGAGCACGACGAGGAGACCATCCACGCGGCCGACTGGATCGTCGACATCGGCCCGCGCGCGGGTGTCGAGGGCGGCAACGTGGTCCACTCCGGTCCCGTGGAGCAGCTCCTGACGGATGAGGAGTCCATCACGGGCGCCTACCTCAGCGGACGCCGCGCGATCGCGATGCCGAAGAAGCGTCGGAAGATCGACAAGGGCCGCCAGCTGCGTGTCGTCGGTGCGCGAGCGAACAACCTCCAGAACGTCACGGTGGACTTCCCCCTGGGCGTCCTGACCGCCGTCACCGGCGTGAGCGGGTCTGGCAAGTCGTCTCTCGTGAACGGCATCCTCTACGAGGTCCTCGCGACAAAGCTCAACGGAGCTCGTCGCGTCGCCGGCAAGCACACCCGTGTGACCGGCCTCGAGCACCTCGACAAGGTCGTCCACGTCGATCAGGCGCCCATCGGGCGGACGCCCCGCTCGAACCCGGCCACGTACACCGGCGTCTTCGATCGGATCCGATCACTGTTCGCCGAGACGACCGAGGCGAAGACGCGCGGCTACCAGCCGGGTCGATTCAGCTTCAACGTCAAGGGCGGCCGCTGCGAGGCGTGCTCNGGTGACGGCACGATCAAGATCGAGATGAACTTCCTGCCCGACGTCTACGTCGACTGCGAGGTGTGCCACGGCCAGCGCTACAACCGCGACACCCTGACGGTCCACTACAAGGGCAAGAACATCGCCGAAGTGCTCAACATGCCGATCTCCGAGGCAGCCGAGTTCTTCGAACCGATCCAGGCGATTCACCGGTACCTCAAGACGCTCGTCGACGTGGGCCTGGGCTACGTCCGACTCGGGCAGTCCGCGACGACGCTCTCGGGCGGCGAGGCGCAGCGCGTCAAGCTCGCCACCGAGCTGCAGCGTCGGTCGAACGGCAGGACGATCTACGTCCTCGACGAGCCGACCACGGGTCTCCACTTCGAAGACGTCCAGCGCCTGCTCGAAGTCCTGAACAGCCTCGTCGACAAGGGCAACTCCGTCCTCGTCATCGAGCACAACCTCGACGTCATCAAGTCGTCGGACTGGGTCATCGACCTCGGCCCCGAGGGCGGGTCCGGCGGCGGCACGATCGTCGCGACGGGCACGCCGGAGCAGGTCGCGGCGGTTCCCGAGAGCCACACGGGTCAATTCCTCGCCGAGCTCTTGGACGTGGCGCCCGCGCGCAAGGCGGGCTGAGGTGGCCTCCGTCCTGCCGTACAAGCCGAAGCCGGGGGAGATCCCCACCGACCCCGGCGTCTATCGGTTCCTCGACGCGGACGGCCGGATCCTGTACGTCGGCAAGGCGAAGAACCTGCGCGCGCGGCTGTCGAACTACTTCGCGCCGCTCCACACGCTGCACGAGCGCACGCGCCGCATGGTGACGACGGCCGCGAAGGTCGAGTGGACGGTCGTGGCGACCGACATCGACTCGCTGCAGCTCGAGTACACCTGGATCCAGGAGTACTCGCCGCCGTTCAACGTCCGGTACAAGGACGACAAGTCCTACCCCTACATGGCGGTGACCCTCGGCGACGAGGCGCCGCGGGTGATCGTGACGCGGAACCGCCGCATCCGCGGGGCGAAGTACTTCGGTCCGTACCCGAAGGTGTGGGCGGTCCACGACACCATCGATCAGCTCATCAAGGTCTTCCCGATCCGCACCTGCAGCGACTCGTCCTACAAGAAGGCGATGGCGACGGGGCGGCCGTGCTTCCCCGGTCAGATCGGTCGATGCGGCGGCCCGTGCTCGATGAAGGTCACCATCGAGGAGCACCGCGCGATCGTCGATGACTTCATCGCGTTCATGTCGGGCAGTGACAAGCGCTACACGAAGCGAATGGAAGCGCGCATGCGCGAAGCAGCGGCCGCCATGGATTACGAGACGGCCGCCTCGTACCGCGACAAGCTGCAGGCTCTCGACGCCGTCCTCAACCGCAGCGCACTGGTCCTCAGCGAGGACACGGATGCCGACCTGTTCGGCGTCGCCGAGGACGAGCTCTCCGCCGCGGTCCAGCACTTCATCGTCCGCGGCGGACGCGTGCGCGGCGTGCGCGCGACCACGATCGACAAGGAGCTCGACATCTCCGGTCCCGAGCTCGTCGACCAGATCCTTCAGCGTGCCTACGGGGCGGCCGGGGCCGAGGACATCCCCCGGCAGGTGCTCGTCCCGACCCTGCCCGACGACACCGCCGAACTCGAGGAATGGCTGCAGTCGCGGCGAGGCAAGAAGGTCACCGTCCAGATCGCCCAGCGCGGTCAGAAGGCGGACCTCATGCGCACGGCGACCCTGAACGCCCAGCAGGCCCTCATGCTGCACAAGACCCGCAGGACGAGCGACTACACGTCTCGGACCAAGGCGCTCACCGACCTGCAGGAGGCGCTCGGAATGTCCGAGGCTCCGCTGCGGATCGAATGCTTCGACGTCTCGCACCTCGGCGGAACCGGGGTGGTCGCCTCCATGGTCGTCTTCGAGGACGGGCTGCCCCGCAAAGATCAGTACCGCTCCTTCTCGGTGAGCGAGACCACCGACGACACCGACTCCATGTACCAGGTGCTCATGCGGCGGCTCGCCCACATCGATCGGGACGAGGCGGAACAGGACGCGGTCGATCCGACGGCCGAGGGCGAGGTGGATTCCACGCGCAAACGGCCCCGCTTCGCGTACCGCCCGCAGCTGCTCCTGGTCGACGGCGGTCAGCCGCAGGTGGCAGCCGCAGCCCGCGCGCTCCGCGACTCGGGCCATGAGGAGATCGCCCTGTGCGGCATCGCGAAGCGGCTCGAGGAGGTGTGGCTCCCCGACGACGACTTCCCGGTGATCCTGCCGCGCTCCTCCGAGGCCCTGTATCTCCTGCAGCGTCTGCGCGATGAGGCGCACCGGTTCGCGATCACTCATCAGCGCAAGAAGCGCGGCCGCGACATCACGACGGTCCTCGCGGAGGTCCCCGGGCTGGGGGAATCGCGGATCAAGGCGCTGCTGCGTCATTTCGGTTCGGTGAGCAAGCTGAAGCAGGCCTCTCCGGAAGAGATCCAGGAGCTTCCCGGCATCGGCCCTCGGCTGGCCTCCAGCATCCATTCCCATCTCGCCACCGGTTCGGTCGCGGGCGGGTCCGGTGGTTAGGCTGAGTCCACACGCGTGAAGGGCGGAGCAGGAATGGACGGCCAGACGGCAGGCGAGGTCCTGATCGTCACGGGCATGTCCGGCGCCGGCCGGACGACCGCGGCGAACGCTCTCGAGGATCTCGACTGGTACGTCGTCGACAACCTTCCGCCGCAGATGCTCTCGCACCTTCTCGACTTGACGGCTCTCGCGGCAGACGCCCTTCCGAAGGTGGCCGCCGTCGTGGACGTCCGCGGGCGCCAGCTGTTCGGCGAGCTCCCGTCGGTGACACGTTCGCTTCGGGACGGACGTCAGCTGCGTGTCCTGTTCCTGGATGCCGCCGACGAGGTGCTCGTGCGCCGCTTCGAGGCCGTACGGCGCCCGCATCCCCTGCAGGGGGAGGGGACGATCCTCGACGGCATCCGACGCGAGCGCGAGCGGGTCGCGGCGATCCGGGAGGCCGCCGACGTCATCGTCGATACGAGTGCGCTCAATATCCATCAGCTGGCGAACCGGATCGTCGACCTGTTCAGCGCGGACGGCGACGCCCGCCACACGGTCTCGGTGATGAGCTTCGGCTTCAAGTACGGCCTTCCCCCCGACGTCGACCTCGTGGCGGACATGCGCTTCCTGCCGAATCCGTACTGGGACCCGTCCCTGCGCGCCCTGACGGGGGAGGATGACGCCGTCCGCGACTTCGTTCTCGAGCAGGAGGGCGCTCGCGAATTCATCGAGACCTATGCGGCGGCTCTCCATCCCGTTCTGCAGGGGTACCAGCGTGAGAACAAGCGACACTCGGTTGTCGCGATCGGCTGCACCGGCGGCAAGCACCGATCAGTGGTCACGGCGATCGAGCTCGGCGAGCGTCTGGCCGCGGAATCCGGCGTCGCGGTGAGGGTCACGCACCGCGACCTGGGTCGCGAGTGACCGGTGCGCGAGTAAGCTGATCCTTTGTCCCCGATCGCCCCCACCGAAGGATCGCCGTGCCGCTGACTGCTGACGTGAAGACGGAACTCACCTCGGTCCGTGATCCCCGGCCCACGGCGCGCGTCGCAGAGCTGACCACGATCCTCCGGTTCTCGGGAGGGCTCCACTCCATCGCGGGTCGGGTAGCCGTCGAGGCGGAGGTCGAGACCGACATCCTGGCCCGCCGCGTCGCCCGCGACCTCGTCGAGATCTACGGTGTCCGTCCGGAACTGGCTCACGTGCAGTCCTCGGGCGGACGCGCTGCCAACCTCGTCGCCGTTCGCGTCATCGAGGGCGGTGAGACCCTCGCTCGGCAGACCGGTCTGCTCGACAACCGTCGCCGTCCTGTCCGCGGTCTTCCCAACAAGCTNACNACCGGNGCGCGCCCGGATCTCGCCGCCGTGTGGCGCGGGGCGTTCCTCGCCGCNGGCACCCTGTCGGACCCCGGCCGCTCCGCAGCACTCGAGGTGGCATGTCCCTCCGGCGAGGCGGCGATGGCACTCGTCGGCGCCGCACACCGCCTCGGTATCGCCGCGAAGGCCCGCGAAGTGCGCGGGGTGCCTCGCGTCGTCGTCCGTGACGGCGAGGCGATCCGCGCCACGCTGCTCATGATGGGCGCGCAGAAGACCGCCGCCGCGTGGGAGGAGATGCGTCAGCGTCGGGAGGTGCGCGCGGGGGTGAACCGCCTCGTCAACTTCGACGACGCCAACCTGCGCCGGTCCGCGCAGGCCGCCGTCGCTGCCTGCGCGCGTGTGGAGCGCGCGCTCGAGATCCTCGGNGACACCGTCCCCGACCACCTCAAGCAGGCCGGCGACCTCCGCCTCGCGCACCGGGATGCGAGCCTCGACGAGCTCGGGCACCACGCCGATCCGCCGCTGACGAAGGATGCCGTCGCGGGCCGCATCCGCCGTCTCCTCGCGATGGCGGATAAGAAGGCCGCGCAGGACGGGATCCCTGACACGGAGTCAGCCGTCCCCGCCGGTCTCGAGGACTGACGGGATACATCCCCTCTTCGCGGGAAGCAACCGGGTGCCCGGTGAGTTGGTCCTCAATAGGATGAATCCGACCGGCTGCGCCGTGTGCGCGGCACCGACAGAAGGAAGAGGACATGGCGAAGTACACCCTGCCTGAGCTCCCGTACGACTACTCCGCGCTCGAGCCGAGCATCAGCGGCAAGATCATGGAGCTTCACCACTCGAAGCACCACCAGGCGTACGTCACGGGAGCNAACACCGCCCTCGAGCAGCTCGCGGAAGCGCGCGAGACCGGCAACCTCGCGAACGTCAACAAGCTCGAGAAGGACCTCGCGTTCAACCTCGGCGGACACGTCAACCACTCGATCTTCTGGACCAACCTGGCTCCCGCGTCGCAGGGCGGCGGTGGCGAGCCCGAGGGCGAGCTGCGCGCAGCCATCGACGAGTTCTTCGGCGGCTTCGACAAGTTCCAGGCGCACTTCACCGCGGCTGCCACGGGCATCCAGGGCTCCGGCTGGGCCGTCCTCAGCTGGGACCCCATCGGCCAGCAGCTGATCATCCAGCAGCTGTTCGACCAGCAGTCGAACACCGCCCAGGGCACCGTCCCGATCTTCCAGCTCGACATGTGGGAGCACGCCTTCTACCTCGACTACCTCAACGTCAAGGCGGACTACGTCAAGGCGGCATGGAACATCGCCAACTGGC
>JGI26054J46599_1000473_pt1 | contig 9872 bp, 7 predicted proteins | sample HigsolmetaGSP16D_FD_46599 | JGI IMG/M metagenome (IMG submission 46599) | reverse complement strand
CACGCATTCTTGATGTTTGCGATTCGCCCGTTCCTGGGCGACTCTGTAGCAGGCACCCCCTGTGATCCAGGGTGTGCCTGACTGCTCGCCTGCCGTGATCCGGCGCGGGCCAACGACAACAGAGAGGTCGCTATGCACGACATCGAGCTGAACGAAGAACAACGCATGATCCGCGAGTGCACCCGGCAGTTCGCCCGGCGCGCCATCGCGCCCCACGCCCAGGAGTGGGAAAAGGCTGGCTGGATAGACGATGCGGCGGTCGCCCAGATGGGCGAGATGGGCCTGCTGGGCATGATCGTGCCGGATACCTGGGGCGGCAGTTACCTCGATTACGTGGCCTATGCCCTGGCCGTGGAAGAAGTCTCCGCCGCCGATGCCGCCACCGGCACCCTGATGAGCGTACATAACTCGGTGGGCTGCGGGCCGCTGCTCAACTACGGCAGCGATGAGCAGAAAGGCGAATGGCTGGCGCGCCTGGCCAGCGGCGAAGTGATCGGCTGCTTTTGCCTGACCGAGCCCCAGGCCGGCTCCGAGGCCCACAACCTGCGCACCCGCGCCGAACTGCGTGATGGCCGCTGGGTGCTCAATGGCGCCAAGCAATTCGTCAGCAACGGCCGCCGTGCCGGCCTGGCCATCGTCTTCGCGGTGACCGATGCCACGCTTGGCAAAAAGGGTATTTCCGCCTTCCTGGTGCCCACCAATACCCCCGGCTTCCGCATCGAGCGCAGCGAGCACAAGATGGGCATTCGCGCCTCGGACACCTGCGCCATCACCCTGGACGACTGCAGCGTTCCCGCCGCCAACCTGCTTGGCGAACGCGGCAAGGGCCTGAGTATCGCCCTGTCCAACCTCGAGGGCGGGCGTATCGGCATCGCCGCCCAGGCGGTTGGTATCGCCCGTGCGGCCTTCGAGGCCGCCCTGCTCTACTCCCGTGAGCGCGTGCAGTTCGACAAGCCCATTGGCGAGCACCAGAGCATCGCCAACCTGCTGGCCGACATGCATACCCAGATCAACGCCGCCCGCCTGCTGACCCTGCACGCCGCACGGCTGCGCAGCGCCGGCGAGCCGTGTTTGTCCGAGGCCTCGCAAGCCAAGCTGTTCGCCTCGGAAATGGCCGAGCGGGTGTGCTCCAAGGCCCTGCAGATACACGGCGGCTACGGCTATCTGGAGGACTTCCCGGTGCAGCGCTANTACCGCGATGCGCGCATCACCCAGATCTACGAAGGCGCCAGCGAGATCCAGCGCCTGCTGATCGCCCGNGAGCTCAAGCACTACGCGCTCTAAGAACCTGTTCACGATCTTTATGGGCATGACGCGGCAGCTACAAGGCAAGAGCGGACGTTCCCAGCGTAGGGTGGACAACGCTCTTTTTGTCCACCATTGCGCTCGCAGAGCGGTGGACGGATCGGGCCGCGTAGGTGAAGCGTCGTCCACCCTACGAAAGGCTGCTTCCGCCACTTAGCTGCCAAAATCGACGAACAAGCTCATGAACAGCGTCTAAGCACTTTCACTAGCCCTTGAGCAGGCGCGCCTCGGCGTTATCCAGATCACGGAGGATGTCGGCCAGCATGTCGTCGTCCAGCTGGTTGTCCTTGCGCATCCGATACAGCTCCAGGCGCTGCGTACGCAGCGCCTGGAGGCGCATGCGGTATTCCAGCTGGTCGGCCTGGCGCTGATAGTCGCGCGACTCTTCGGCACGGCGCGTGCGGGTACGCTCGAGCAGGTCGCGGTATTCGCTCATCAGCTTGGCGCGGATCTCGGCCGTGGCAATCGCGCTATCGGTATCGGTGGCCTTTTCCTCATCGTTCTCCAGGCAGCGGATAGCCGCCTCCAGCACCTGCGCCCGATGGCGATTGAGCTCGGCCTCCTGCAGCGCCACGTTGTCCTGCGGCAGCAAGGGCAGCAGCCTGGGCAGCAGCACGCTGGCGACCAGCAGCGACACCAGGATCACCCCGGCGGCGATGAGGATCAGCAGATCGCGCTCGGGAAACGCCTGGCCGTTATTGAGCAGCAACGGCAGCGACATCACGCCGGCCAGGGTCACCGCACCACGCACGCCACCGATCGTCAGCACCGCGGTCAGGGCGATGCGCGACTGCCCGGCGAAGCGCGTCGACTTGCCGCGCCAGCGCCGCACCATCCCCGAGGTACGCCAGTAGCANTACACCCAGACGAAGCGCAGCAGCATCAACACGGCGTAGATCGCCAGCACGTAGCCCAGCGCCGGCAGCAACAGCTGCCAGCTATCGAGGCTCTCGCCCATCACCGCCTTGATGATGTCCGGCAGCTGCAACCCCAGCAGCAGGAAGATCAGGCCATTGAAGGTGAATTCGAGCATCGCCCACACGCCCCGGTTGAGCAGCCGTGTGGTGGTCTGCCGCGGCAGCAGGTCGAGGCGGCTCTGCATCATGCCGGCGGCCACCGCCGAGAGAATGCCGGACAAGCCCAGGTGCTCGGCCGCCACATAGGCGGCGAACGGCAGCAACAACATCAGCAATACATGGGGCGCCGGCTCCTCCCAACCACGACCGATCATCCAGGCGCGCATGCGCCCGAGCAGATAGCTCAGCGCCACGCCGATGGCCAGGCCACCAACGGCCACCAGCACGAACTGCAGGCTGGCATCGGCGAAGGAAAACATGCCGGTCAGGGTCGCCGCCACGGCGAACTTGAACGCTACCAGGCCCGAGGCATCGTTCATCAATGCCTCGCCCTGCAGCAGGCTGTTCAGGGTATTGGGCAGGCGCCCGTGGGTGATCGCCGCCACCGCCACCGCGTCGGTCGGCGACAGCACGGCAGCCAGGGCGAAGCAGGCAGCCAGGGGCACCCCGGGCAATAACCAGTGAATGAAATATCCGGCACCCAGAATCGTGACGAACACCAGGACGAACGCCAGAAACAGGATCGGCGTGCGCAGCTTGCGAAATTGCCCCTTGGGCATGCGCCACCCATCGACGAACAGCAGCGGCGGGATGAACAGCAGCAGGAACAGTTCAGGGTCGAGCCGCACGTGCAGGCCCAGCACCGGAATCGCCAGCAGCGCGCCGATCAGAATCTGCAGGAGGGGCAATGGCAAGGGGATGAACTGCGCGCCGATGCGCGTGCCACTGACCACCAGCAACATGGTCAGGATGGTGTAGAGAAGCTGCATGGGGGGAAGATCCTTACAAGAACGGCCGCACGCCTGGCGAGGGCGCAGCCATTCTAACGCCAGACCCTACGCACAGTGCAGGCGGATGCGCCGCAAGCCGAATCGTCGTGGCATAATCACAGGCTTCGGCATTCACAAGCATGCAGGAAGATTCGACGAGTGGAATCTTCCAGAGGTAGACCAATGAGTTACGTGCTTTACGGGATCAAGGCCTGCGACACCATGAAGAAGGCCCGTACCTGGCTCGACGAGCAAGGTATCGCTTACCAGTTTCACGACTACAAGACCGCCGGCATCGACCGCGGCAACCTGCAAAAATGGTGTGACGAACACGGCTGGGAAACCATCCTCAATCGTGCCGGCACCACGTTCCGCAAGCTCGACGACGCCCAGAAAAGCGATCTCGACCAGGCCAAAGCCATCGAACTGATGCTGGCCCAGCCGTCGATGATCAAGCGTCCGGTGCTGGATCTCGGCAGCCGCACGCTGGTCGGTTTCAAACCCGAGCGTTACGCCACCGAAGTGGCCTGATATCGCCCTCAATCGAATTCGCTGCAAGGAAAAGCTCATGTCCAATACGCTGTTCAGCCTGGCCTTCGGGGTCGGCACCCAAAACCGTCAAAGCTCCTGGCTGGAAGTGTTCTACGCACAGCCGCTGCTCAACCCGAGCGCCGAGCTGGTCGCCAAGGTCACCGAGAAACTCGGCTACAGCGGCGGCAACCAGGCCATCGCCATCACCAATCAGCAAGCCGGTGAACTGGCCAGCGCCCTGAAGCACATCGACTCGGTACAAGCTGCCCTGCTCACTCGCCTGGCCGAAAGTGCCAAGCCGCTGGTCGCCACCCTGCTCGCCGAAGATGCCGCGCTGACCAGCACCCCCGAGGCCTACCTCAAGCTGCACCTGCTGTCGCACCGCCTGGCCAAGCCCCATGGCCTGAACCTGACCGGTATTTTCCCGCTGCTGCCCAACGTCGCCTGGACCAGCCAGGGCGCGGTCGACCTGGCCGAGCTGCCCGAGCGTCAGCTGGAAGCACGCCTGAAAGGCGATCTGCTGGAAGTCTTCGCGGTGGACAAGTTCCCGAAAATGACCGACTACGTGGTGCCGACCGGCGTGCGTATCGCCGATAGCGCACGGGTGCGCCTGGGCGCCTACATCGGCGAAGGCACCACCGTGATGCACGAAGGCTTCGTCAATTTCAACGCCGGTACCGCCGGCCCAGGCATGATCGAAGGCCGCGTTTCCGCNGGCGTGTTCGTCGGCAAGGGTTCGGACCTGGGCGGCGGCTGCTCGACCATGGGCACCCTGTCCGGNGGCGGCAACATCGTCATCTCCGTGGGTGAAGGCTGCCTGATCGGTGCCAACGCCGGTATCGGCATTCCGCTGGGCGACCGCAACATCGTCGAAGCCGGCCTGTACGTCACCGCGGGCACCAAGATCGCCCTGCTCGACGACCAGAACAACCTGGTCAAGGTGGTCAAGGGTCGCGACCTGGCTGGCCAGCCGGACCTGCTGTTCCGCCGTAATTCGCAGAGCGGCGCGGTCGAGTGCAAGACCAACAAGTCGGCTATCGAGCTGAACGAAGCCCTTCACGCTCACAACTGAGCCCCGGCTTCGCCCGAACGGGCTGTGCGCGCGATAGACTAGTGTCTTCGTGGGCACAGCCCGTTTTCACATTCTGCGTGACGAGATCCGGATGACCCTGATTTCCCCCTGGCGCGCCGATTTCCCCGGCCTGCGGGCCCTGGACGCCGACGGCCAGACCTACCTCGACAGCGCGGCNACGGCGCAGAAACCGCAAGCGCTACTCGATGCCCTGCTGGCCTACTACNCCGGCGGCGCNGCCAATGTGCACCGTGCCCAGCATTTGCCGGGCGAGCGCGCCACCCGCGCCTTCGAGGCGACGCGTGACGCGGCAGCACGCTGGCTGAACGCAGCCAGCCGTGACGAGATCGTGTTCACCCGCGGCGCCACCGAGTCCCTCAATCTGCTCGCCTATGGCCTGGAACATGTGTTCGAGGCTGGCGACGAGATCGTCATCAGCGCCGCCGAGCACCACGCCAACCTGCTGCCGTGGCAGCACTTGGTGGCGCGCAAAAGCCTGAAACTGGTGGTGCTGCCGCTGACCCCACAAGGTGATATCGACCCGCAGCAGGCCGCCGCGCTGATCGGCCCACGTACTCGCCTGCTCGCCCTCAGCCAGCTGTCCAACGTGCTGGGGCGCTGGCAGGATGTGCAGCCGCTGATCCGCCAGGCGCGAGAACAGGGCGCCCTGAGCGTGCTGGACGGCGCCCAGGCCGTGGTGCATGGCCGCCAGGACGTGCAGGCGCTGGGCTGCGACTTCTACGTCTGCTCCAGCCACAAGCTTTACGGCCCGGATGGCGTTGGCCTGCTCTACGGGCGCCGCGACGCCCTGCAGCGCCTGCGCCACTGGCAGTTCGGCGGGGAAATGGTCCAGCAGGCGGATTACCACGCCTCGACCTTGCGCCCGGCACCGCTCGGCCTGGAGGCCGGCACGCCGGCGGTCTCCGGGGTGATCGCCCTGGGCGCAACCCTGGACTACCTCGGGCGCCTAGACGCCGAGGCGGTCGCCCAGCACGAAGCGGCGCTGCATCGCCTGTTGCTCACCGGCCTGCACCGCTACGCAGGGCTGCGCCTGCTCGGCGAGCCGCACACCGCGCTGGCTTGCTTTACCGTGGACGGNATCCACAGCGGCGACCTCGCCCACCTGCTCACCGAACAGGGCATCGCCGTGCGCGCCGGTCATCACTGCGCCATGCCGCTGCTGCAGCGCCTGGGCGTGAACGGCGCGATCCGCGTGTCGCTTGGCCTCTACAACGATGAAAGCGACCTGCGACGTTTCTTCACGGCGCTGGACAATGCCCTGGAACTGCTGCGATGAGCCTGCCCGACAACGCCCGCGAAGCACTCGAGGCATTCAACGCCTGCGCAGGCTGGGAACAGCGCGCGCGCCTGCTGATGCAGTGGGGCGAACGCCTGGAGCCGCTGCCTGAGCGCCATGAGGCAGATCGCGTGCACGGCTGCGAGAGCCAGGTATGGCTGAGCGGTGAACAGCGCNACGGCCATTGGCACTTTCGCGCCAGCAGCGATGCACGGCTGATTCGCGGCCTGCTGGCCGTGNTGCTGGCGCGGGTCAATGGCTTGAACGCTAGCGAGCTGGCGAGCCTGGACATCAGTGACTGGTTCGCCCAGCTCGGCCTGTCCCGGCAGTTATCACCCTCACGCGCCAGCGGCATGAACGCCGTGGTGCAGCAGATGCGCCGGCTGATCGAGGCGGATTAAGCGGGCGGCGCAGCCCGCTCGCTTGGGCGCCGGGCGCCAGCCACGATTTTGTCCACGATACGCGCCGCGGCGACCATGCCAAAGGTGGCGGTGACCATCATCACCGCACCGAAGCCGCCGGCGCAGTCGAGCTTCACCCCCTCGCCGACGAACGCCTTGTTCTGGCAAACACCACCATCCGCCCCCGGATAACGCAGCTGCTCGCTGGAAAACACGCAGGGCACGCTGTAGGTGCGCCCCGGCGTACGCGAGAAGCCGTAGTCACGGCGCAGGGTGGAGCGCACCTTGGCGGCCAGGGGATCGTTGAAGGTCTTGTTGAGGTCGGCTACCTGCACCTGGGCCGGGTCGATCTGCCCGCCAGCGCCGCCGGTGGTCACCAGGGCGATCTTGCGGCGTTTGCACCAGGCGATCAGCGCCGCCTTGGCGGCCACGCTGTCGATGCAGTCGACCAGCCCATCGAGTTCGACGCTGATGTACTGGGCCATGGTGTCGCGGGTGACGAAATCCGCCACCTCATGCACCACGCACGCCGGGTTGATCGCCCGCAGGCGCTCGCCCATCACCTCGACCTTGGCACGCCCCACCTGCCCCTGCAGCGCATGGGCCTGACGGTTGGTATTGCTGACACAGACGTCGTCCAGGTCGAACAGGGAAATCTCGCCAACGCCGGAGCGCACCAGCGCCTCGGCTGCCCAGGAACCGACGCCACCGATGCCGACCACGGCCACGTGGGCGGCAGCCAGGCGCTCGGCGCCCTGACGGCCATACAACCGGGCAATACCGGCGAAACGCTGCTCATCGAACGACATGGGGGCTCCTCTCTCTGGGCGCGCATTATAAGAAGGCCGGCAGCGCTTCCCAAGCACCATCGGGCCGGCACCTGTCGCGGGGCGATGCACAGCGGGCAAACATCGCCAGGCAGCTCCCCGGCGCTGTGCTATACAGTCATTCATCGACGGAGTAGCATGCGCGCCAGCCGGCGTTCGCCGGTCTTCTCCCCGTTCCACCCTTCGGAACCTTACACAGCATGCTTTCGCGCAAGTTCGGCCTCAATCTAGTTGTTTTCCTGGCGATTGCCGCCCTGTTCACCGGTCTCTGGGCGCTCTACAACCGCCCGGTCACCGCCCCGGACTGGCCGGAACAGATCTCCGGCTATTCGTTCTCGCCGTTCCGGCAGGGGCAGAGCCCGCAAACCGGCGTGTACCCGAGCGATCAGGAGATGCGCGAGGACCTCGAGCTGCTGTCCAAGCAGACCGACAGCATCCGCACCTATTCGGTAGACGGCGACCTCGACAAGATCCCTGCGCTGGCCGAGGAATTCGGCCTGCGCGTGACCCTGGGCGTGTGGATCAGCCCGGACGAGGAGCGCAACGAACGCGAGATCACCAAGGCGATCGATATCGCCAACAATTCGCGCAGCGTGGTGCGCGTGGTGGTGGGCAACGAAGCGTTGTTCCGCCGCGAAGTCACCGTCAAGCAGCTGACCGCCTACATGGACCGCGTGCGTTCGGCGGTCAAGGTGCCGGTCACCACNTCCGAGCAGTGGCACATCTGGGATGAATACCCGGAGCTGGCCGACCACGCCGACCTGATCGCCGCCCACGTGCTGCCCTACTGGGAATTCATTCCCATGAAGGACTCGACCCAGTTCACCCTGGACCGCGCCCGCGATTTGAAGAAACTGTTCCCGAAAAAGCCCCTGCTGCTTTCCGAGGTCGGCTGGCCGAGCAACGGCCGGGTACGTGGTGGCGCCGAAGCGACCCAGGCCGACCAGGCCATCTACCTGCGTACCCTGGTCACCACGCTCAACGCCCAGGGCTACAACTACTTCGTCATCGAAGCCTTCGACCAGCCCTGGAAGGCCGGCGACGAAGGCTCGGTAGGTGCCTACTGGGGCGTGTACAACCTCGACCGCCAACCGAAATTCAACTTCGAAGGCCCGGTAGTCGCCATTCCGAAATGGCGCATGCTGGCAGTCGCCTCGGTGGTCATGGCACTGCTGTCGCTGGCCCTGATGCTGATCGACGGCAGTGCGCTGCGCCAGCGCGGGCGCACCTTCCTGACCTTCGTGGCGTTCGCCGGCGGCTCGGCGCTGGTGTGGATCGGCTACGACTACAGCCAGCAATACAGCACCTGGTTCAGCACCCTGGTCGGCGTGCTGCTCGGCATTGGCGCCATCGGCGTGTTCATCGTCCTGCTCACCGAGGCCCACGAGCTGGCCGAAACGGTCTGGACGCAGCGCCGCCGGCCCTTCACGCCAGTGGTCGGCGACAGCCATTACCGGCCCAAGGTGTCGATCCACGTGCCGTGCTACAACGAGCCGCCGGAGATGGTCAAACAGACCCTCGACGCCCTGGCCAACCTCGACTATCCGGATTTCGAAGTCCTGATCATCGACAACAACACCAAGGATCCTGCGGTGTGGGAACCGGTGCGCGACTACTGCGAACAGCTCGGCCCGCGCTTCCGCTTCTTCCACGTCGCGCCGTTGCACGGCTTCAAGGGTGGCGCNCTGAACTACATCCTGCCGCACACCGCGCCGGACGCGGAAGTGGTGGCGGTGATCGACTCCGACTACTGCGTCGATCGCAACTGGCTCAAGTACATGGTGCCGCACTTCGCCGACCCGTCGATTGCCGTGGTGCAGTCGCCACAGGACTACCGTGACGGCGAAGAAAGCACCTTCAAGAAGCTCTGCTACGCCGAGTACAAGGGCTTCTTCCATATCGGCATGGTGACCCGCAACGACCGCAACGCGATCATCCAGCACGGCACCATGACCATGATTCGCCGTACCGTGATGGACGAGCTGAAGTGGGCCGACTGGACCATCTGCGAGGATGCCGAGCTGGGCCTGCGGGTATTCGAGAAAGGCTATTCCGCCGCCTACGCCCACAACAGCTTCGGCAAGGGCCTGATGCCGGACACCTTCATCGACTACAAGAAGCAGCGCTTCCGCTGGGCCTACGGCGCCATCCAGATCATGAAGGGCCACGCCCGTCAGCTGCTGGCCGGCAAGGACAGCGAGCTCAAGCGCGGCCANCGCTATCACTTCATCGCTGGCTGGTTGCCGTGGGTCGCTGATGGTCTGAACATCTTCTTCACCGCCGGTGCGCTGCTCTGGTCGGCGGCGATGATCATCGTGCCGCAACGGGTCGACCCGCCGCTGCTGATCTTCGCGATTCCGCCCCTGACGTTGTTCCTGTTCAAGGTCGGCAAGATCATCTTCCTCTACCAGCGGGCGGTGGGCGTCAACCTCAAGGATGCCTTCTGCGCCGCGGTGGCCGGGCTGGCGTTGTCGCACACCATCGCCAAGGCAGTGCTGTACGGCATGTTCACCAAGACCATCCCGTTCTTCCGTACCCCGAAGATGCGCTCCAGCCATGGCCTGATGGTGGCCCTGGCCGAGGCCCGCGAAGA
>JGI26054J46599_1000472_pt1 | contig 9874 bp, 7 predicted proteins | sample HigsolmetaGSP16D_FD_46599 | JGI IMG/M metagenome (IMG submission 46599) | reverse complement strand
CGCGAATTGATGGGCGAACGGGTGCTGTGGGATGAGTAACGCTGGTCGAGTGGTTTCCACATTGCCGGAATCAGCGCGCCCTCGGAGCAACCAAGGCCTGCCAACGCCGGTGATCTGGGTGGTTGAACCCTGATTGGCATCTGCAAGTGATGCCGTCGTTGATCGCCTTTCCACCCAGGCGCCACGTCAGCATCAAGCGGTGCGTGTGCATCGATTGGGTGAATGCGCCGATGGCCGGGGATGCGCCGTTGTGCCGCTCGCGCCAAGGTCGACGTTGCACAGTTGTGTCGCGCTATGGCATCACTTCGCGCCGCACCGGATACCGCCAGCCAGTGATCGCCGCGTAGGGCGAGCGCGCATACACCCACTGCAAGCGCGCATCGCCATCGGCGCGGAATGCAGCATCGTCAGCCAGCTTCTGCTCGAACTCGCTGCGTAAGACGGCATCGCTGCGCAACAGACGTTCGCTGAAGTCCACCAGCTCGGTGGCATACAGTCCGCTATCGGGGCTACCGGCATGGCGGAAGCGTCCGCTGGCCAGCAACGAATCGCTACTGTGCGGTTCCAGCAAGGCCGCGGCCAACATGCGCATCGGTTGATCGGCGGGCACGCGGATGCTGCCAGCAGGGAAGACCTCGTCCACGTCGTGGTTGTGCGTGACCTGGTTGCCGCCGGTGTTGGTGATGCGAATCTGTTGCACCGTACGCTGGACCGGTTGCTGCAAACGTTCGTACTGGATGCCATGTGCGTCGAGCAAGGCAATGACATCGTCGTTGCCAGGCCCAATCCACCAGGCAATCGGGTACTGCACTGCCTGCGTTTGCCGATAGCCAATCACCGGCATCGACCAGGTTTCGTCGCGGCCCTCCCAGCGTAGTTCTGGCCGGCCGGAGACCGGCGACGGCATGCGCGTATACGTGACCCCCTTGAACGGGATGTGGCCGATCGGCTGGGGCAGGCGTTCCCACGCCACCATCAGTTCGTGTGGGCGTGCGGCACGATCGGCACGCTTGGCCGCCACGATCTTGTGTGCATCGCGGCCCACCAAGCGCAGCGCTTCTTCAAGCAGGACATAATCGCCAAGCACGCGCTGCCTGTACAACTTCAAATGGTGGTTTTCTACCAGCACGGTGGGAATGCCGGCGAAATCGCCGTAGCCGGTGGAATAACGCGGACCTTCCGGTGAATAGCGCAGTCCCGAACGCGGCGCAGTTTCGTCGATCAGGCTGGGGTAGATCGCAGGTTCATGACCTTGGCGACGCAGCGCTGCGTTGACAGCCGGCGTGAAGCGCTGCTGCAGCCAGCTGGCAGTGGCGCGCGAACGTGCGTAGATGCCCCAGCCAGCAAAGGTGAAGGTGATATCGTATTGATGATCGAGCCCGCCACTGACATGTAGGTCGATATATAAAGCTGGGTCAAGCGAGTGCAGCAACCTGACGATCGCGCGCGTTTCCGGCGCTTCCAGGTTGAGATAATCGCGATTGAGGTTGATGCCGCGCGTGGTGCTGTTCCACCCGATCTGTTGTGGGCCACGCAATGCAGCACCGATGAGCGGGCCGCGTTGTTCGTGCCCATCGCTGTTGAGGATGGGCACGAACACGAAATCCACGTTGTCCAGCAGAGCGTCTTTGCCGCGGTGTGCGATATCGCGCAGCAGCATCAGGCCGGCGTCCTTGCCATCGATCTCGCCGCCGTGAATGCCGGCCTGCGCCAGCACAACGGGTTTGCCCGGCTTGCCCTTGTGTGCGCGCACCAGCAGCAGGTCACGCCCTTCGCCGGTCTTGCCAAACACCTCCAGCGACAGCAGCGGCGAGGTGGCAACTAGACGTTGCAGCCACGCGCGCGTCTGGTCGTAGCTGGGCGTGCTGACAAAATCGCTGCGCTCGGCCGGCGAGATCCACGGATCGTCGGGCGAGACGATCAATGCCTCGCTCGCACCGTGCCACGCGCGCACCGGTGGCAATGGCGCGCTGGTATCGATGGACTGTGCGTTGAGCTGTGCGGTGGCCAACAGCGTTGCTGCCAGCAAGCTGGCGGCGTGTGGGAGCCTGCTCGACCGGTTGCGGGCATCGGCGTCGGCAGGAGCGCGGTGGTCAGATGCGTCAAGCGCATCGTACGGGAGAAAGCTGTGCGTATCGGACGTCATGGGGGAGTGAGAGGGTCTCAAGTGCGGATCGCCGTGGGTGCTGGTGCCGGCGAAAACGTGAATGGGCGTGGCATTCGGCTGGGGGAATCTCTGAACAACGCTTTACAGAGGCTTCCGATCAACGCCCGGGACAGGCTGCATNGCGCGTAAGCGGCTGATTTCAAGCAAGGACAATTGTCGTAATTCAACAAGATTGCAAGATCTGACGCTGGTCCATGCCGGGTTCGGAGATTTCCTGGGCATGCATGCCGCGGCGCGCCGATTGCCAATGTGCAGGACAGGGGCGGCCAGCGCCATGCCAGAGCTGTCTAGTCGCCACCCCGCCGACAACCGATAACGATCCCGATTCTGGCTTTCACCTAATGCGATAGAGTATCATTTGCATCACATCTATCACTTATGCTTCCCAGCCCCCATGACGTCCGCGATTTCGATCTCCGACCAGCATGCTGCCCACCACGGCGCCCTGAGAGCGCTGCGGCTGAGCGCACACCTGTTCGGGCGCTATGCAGGCCGCAATGCCGCCATCCAGCAACAACACAATGTGCTGGTGCGCGCGTTTGCGTTTCTAAGCTCGACGGTGGCGCTGCGCGAGGTGTCGATGACGCTGGCAGAAATTGATCTGCGTGCGCAACTGCGGTTTCTGAGGCAGACCGATGCGCGATGACTTCGGGCGTGCGCCATGTTTCGATGCAACGGCCAACCCTCCTGCATAGCAACAGCTGCGCGTTACATCTTGCTTTTTTTCTACTCGGACGTGCTGCGTCCGCAATCTTTCAGGAGTTCTGCCCGATGCACGTGTTTCCGCGCCGCTTGCCGCGTACGCTCCCTTTGCTCAGCCTGCTGACCTATGCCTGTGGTGTTGCTTGCGCGCAGGCTGCCGAGCCGCAGGCGCGCGACCTGGATACGGTTCAGGTGCACAGCCAATACACACCTTACCGCGCGCTGACCATAACCGGTGCCACCAAGACCGATGCACCGCTGCGTGATTTGCCCATCAGCGCGCGCGTCCTCGATCGAGCCTTGCTGGACGATGCAGGCGTCACCGACCTGGCAGGCGCGCTGGAGTTGGCCAGCGGCATCACCAAGGCCAACAACCTGGGCGGGCTGTGGGACAGCTATTCGATGCGCGGCTTCACCGGCGACCCGAATTTCAGTTCGGACTACATGGTCAATGGCTTCAATGCCAGCCGCGGCTACAACGGCCTGCGCGATGCCGCCAACACGCAGAGCATCGAGGTGATCAAGGGGCCGGCGTCGGCGTTATACGGACGTGGCGAGCCGGGTGGAGCGGTCAACATCATCACCAAGAAGCCGCTGTTTCAACCGCAGCAAAGTGTGGATGTATCGGCAGGCCGCTTCGATAGTTATCGCGCCGCCGCCGATAGCACCGGACCGCTGAGCGAGAACGTGGCGTACCGTTTGAACGTGATGCACAAGGACCAGCACAGCTTTCGCGACACCATCGACAGCGACAGCACCTTGCTGGCACCGTCGTTGTTGTGGATGCCGACAGCCGATACCACGGTGTCGTACGAGCTTGAAGCTGTGCGTATCCATGCGCCGTTTGATCGTGGTGTGACTGCCATCGATGGCGATGCGAACCGGCTGCCGGCCTCGCGCTTTCTGGGCGAGCCGCGCGATGGCGATATCGATCTGCATTCCAGTGGGCATCAGTTGTTCGTGGTGCATGGTCTGAATCAGACCTGGTCGTTGCAGGGTGGGGCGACCTACCGCGATAGCGGCATGCGCGGTTTTTCCACCGAGCCATGGAGTTTACAGGCCGACCAGCGCACCTTGCGACGCGAACGCCGCTACCGTGATTACCACGGCCGCGATATCGCCGCGCGTGCGGAGTTGCTTGGTCGCCTGCAGGCGGGCAGAGNCACGCATAACGTGTTGTTCGGCGTCGACGGCAATCGCTTCGACGACAACCGCTTTCAGCAACGCGCGCGCTCGGCCGCGATGCCAGACAGCATCGACGTGCTGGCGCCGCGCTACGGCGTGGCACAGCCGGGGCGATTGGCCACCATCACCGACACCCAAGAGCGCCAGCAGGTATGGGGCATCTACGCGCAGGACCAGATCGATCTGGGCGCGCGCTGGAAGGCCTTGCTTGGGTTGCGCTACGACCACTACCAGCAAGATCTGGACGACCGCTTGCGCGGTACCGCCCAGCACGTATCCGACGGCGTTGTGAGCCCGCGTGCGGGCCTGACCTTCCATCTGGACGATGCGCTCTCGCTCTATGCGAGCGCGGCGGGAGGTTTCCGCCCCAATAGCGGTGTCGGCGCCAATGGACAGAATTTTGCACCAGAAAAGAGTCGTTCGCTGGAGACCGGATTGAAATATGATCAGCCTGGTGATGGCCTGGAGGCCACGCTAGCCGGGTTCCGCATCGACAAGAAAAATGTGCTGAGCTTGGACCCGGCTGACACCAGTTTTTCGTTGCCAGTGGGCCAGATGCGCAGCCAAGGCGTGGAACTGGATCTGCTCGGCAGGGTCACCCCGCACCTGGCAGCATCGGTGGGCCTGGCGTATACCGATTCGCAAGTGACCCGCAGCAGCGCGGCTGCCGCCACGACCGGGTTGGCCGAGGGACGACAGTTTCCGAATGTACCGCGCGTGAGCGGCAATGCATTCTTGAATTACGAGCAGCCGCTGACCGGTAAACGGAGCGCGGCGCTTGGTCTGGGCGTCTCGCATACCGGTCAACGGCTGGGCTCGGTGGATAGCAACACCGATTTCGTGTTGCCCGCTTACACCATGTGGCGCGTGGTTGGTCACTACGATGTGAGCGAGCGGATACGCCTTTATGCCAAGGTCGAAAATCTCACTGACCGCCGCTACGCCGCGTTTTCGTACAGCGAGCAATGGGTGTATCCGGGCGCGCCACGGACTTGGACGGTGGGTGCGCACTTGCGGTTTTGACCCAGGCGCAATACCAACTGCGATGCTGCGCAAGTATGTCGAGTGCCCAGTGGCATGACGCTGGGCTCGACGAATGAGGCGATTGTCAAAGCCCTTTAGGTAGTGCGGGGCACGCATCTGGCATGACGCGTCGAGCATGCAGGCAACTTACCGCGCCGATGGGAAATGTCGCGGACCAACGCATTGGCAGGGTCAGCTGTCACGCTTCGGCGGGCTCTTACCGCGCTTGGTGCCCGACGCCACCGGTGCAGCCTGCAGGTTGGCCAACGCGCCGACGCTGTGCAGTTGCTCCAGCCACGATAGCGCATCGAGATAACCGAGAAAGTGCTGCAAATAGCCTGGCGAGCGTTCACGCATGAGCGTGATGCAGCGATGCACCAGCACGCTGGAATTCAATGGGCCTGCATCCTTGGGCGCATCCTCCAGCGACTGCCGCACTTGGCTGGCGGTACGCAAGGTGGTCCACGTGCGGCGGAAATCGTCCAGCGCCGGTAACTCGGGAAACAGCGTGGCATCTGTGCCGGCGGTTGCGCGGCTATCCACGTCCATCAGCGCCACGTGGCCGGCCATCTGTGCGATGAGTGCACCCAATGCGCTGGGCTGCGACGAGGCTTGCGTTACCGCCAACCCAGCCACGTTGACGGCACGACCAGGCGTTGTCTGCTTGAGCACTTTGGCGTAGCCATCCACCAAGGCGCCCAGTTTGCGTTCCAACACCTCACGCACCGCATCGGCCTGCNCATCGGCACGCGCCGCCAAGGATTCCATCAAATGGAACTGCACTGGGTCCAGCTGATCGGCGCCCTGCCTGCGCCAGTGCTCCAATTGCGTGCGTATTGAGAGAACGGGCTTGCTCATCGCGGTGCAGCAGTCGCTTGGGGCCGGGGTGATGAGGTTGCACGCGACGACGGACGCGCGATCGGCGCGATCTCTACGCGCCGGTTCTTTGCGCGGCGGGCTTGATCGGCGTTGGACTCGACCGGTTGTTGCGAGCCGAAGGCTGCCGCGAACACTGAGGCCGCAGGCACGCCTTCAGCGATCAAGGCGCGAGTCACGGTGAGTGCGCGTTGCGCGGACAGTTCCCAGTTGTCCATGTAGCGACGGTTGCCGCCCAGCACCGGGCGGTCGTCGGTAAATCCGCTCACCATCAGAATCTCTTCGCGCGTACGCAGGTATTGCGCCAATGGTGTGGCGAGCGACTTCAACACCTCGCGTCCTTCCGGCTGCAGTTCATCGGAGTTGAACGCAAACAGCACATTGCCACGGATGCCGATGCGGCCATCGACCAGGGTCACGCGACCGGCAGCCAACGGTGCAGCCAAGGCCTGTTCCAATGTCTGGCGACGTTGCACTTCGGCCTGGTGTCGTTTGACTTCCTCGTCCAGGCGGCTGGACAACTGCCACTGCATCCCGATCACGCCAACCAGGATCAACACAAACACGCCCAGCAAGACCGACATCAGGTCGCCGAACGCCGCCCAGATGAACGTCCCCGCCTCGCCCTCGTTTTCGATCTCGTCGCTCATGCTGTCTCTGCTTGGCCACTGTCGCGACGCCCGCGATCGAGCTGGCGCAGTTCTTCGATGATCTGCTTCTGCGACAGCATGCTGAGGTCAACCACCTCGCGTGCCTGCGCCACGTAGTAGGCAAGTTGATCGTCGCTGCGCGCTAGCGATGCATCCAGTGCAGTGGCGATATGTTGCAGGTGCTCGTTGAGCGCAGTGGTGGTGCCGCTGAACAGCTGCACCGCCATGCCGAAGGCGTCGCTCAGGCTGGCGACTTCCACCGCACTGCCGCTGACATGTGCGGCGACCGCGCTGAGCTTGCCGGTTTCGCTGTCGATCTGTTCGGTGAGCTGACTGCCCACGCGCTGCAGCAAATCTGCCGATGTGGTGATCAATGCATCCACCGCTTCGCGCTGTTCGGTTGATGCGTGATTGACCGCGTTGAGCAAGGTGTCCAAGGTTGCAAGCAGCTTGCTGCGTTCTTCCAGCATGGCGGTGTCGCGCACCATGCTTTCGGACAGGTTCCTGCGCAGCTCGGCCACTACCTCGGCAGCGGCCTTGGGTGCTTCGGAGGCAATCTGCATCAGGCGCGCAACTTCGGTGATGGTGGCGCTGGCCTGCGCCTGTGCCTGTGTGGATAGCTCGCTGGCGGTGCTGGCCAGGGTGTTGCAGATTGTCTGCTGCTGCTGAGCGATGCGCTCACCGGTGTGTTCCCACTGCGTGGTCAAGGCGGTGCTCATTGCGCTGAAGTGCTCGCACCACAACGCCAGACGCTGGGTATCGCGCGTTTCCAAGGCTGTTTGCAGATCGGTGTGCGATTGCTGCAAGGTGCCGACCAGGGCCGCAGCATGCGCGTCGAAACTGGCGGTGGCCGCGGCCAGTGCGCTGTGGTGCTGCTTGGACAACATCGCGCTGGCCTGTTGTTGTTGGGCCAGTGCTTGGCTCCACGCGCTGGCGGTATCGCTGCTGGATTGCTCCATGCGTTGCCAGACCGCATCTACCAATGCGGCAGAGCGTTCCTCAAAGGTGGTGGCGAATTGCGTGAGCGTGGCTTGCAGGTCTTGCGTCAGTGCGTGATTGGCGCGCTGTTGTTCGGCAAGAACGGCTGCCCAGGTGTCGGCGGTGGCTGCGATGCTGCGGTCAAAGCCATCGTTGAGTGTGTTCAGTTGCTGCTGTACGGCGCTGCTCACGGTTTCCTGCAAGGCAACGCTGTGCCCGACAACCTGTTTCAGTGTGGCCTGCAGCTGCGTGTTGTGGGTCTGCTGGGCGCGCTCCTGAGCGGCCAACGTGGTGCTCCAGTGCTCGGCTGCGCTGCTGGCGCTGCTCTGGAAACCTTGGGTGATGCCGTCCAGCTGTTGCTGCACGGCGTGCGTAATTTGCGCCTGCAATGCGGCGATATCGCGCGCCATGGTGGCCATGGTGGCTTCCAGTGCAGGCTGCAGCGCCGCACCGACAGCGCGTGCGCTTTCGGCGACACCGGCCTGCAGCGATTGCTCCATTGCCGTGGCAAGCCGCGTATACGCAGCTTCGCTTTTTGCATGGAAGTCGGCCTGCTGTGCGGCCAGGCGTTGGTCGGCGGCAATGCTGTGCTGTTCGATATTGCGTATCAGTGCCTGTAGCCGGTCGATCACGGTCGGCATCAAGGCGCTTTGCTGCTGCTGTAGCTTGAACGCCTCGCCACGTTGATGCGCATCCGAATGCAGGTGCAGTTCAGAGGCAATCTTCAGATCTAGCCGCTGCGCGGCCTGCAGGCGCTCGCGTCTGCAAAGCGCCGACAACAGTCCCAGCATGGCCGATGTGGCCACGCCCGCAATCGAGGTACCGAACGCAAATGCCAGGCCTTCCACCGGTGCGGCGAGCGAGCCNCCGATGGCCTGCAGGTCGGTGGCGCTCTGCAATGCGAAGCCGGTGCCCTTGAGCGTGGCCATCATGCCGAGCAAGGTACCCAGCATGCCGAGCAATACCAGCAAGCCGACCAGAAACGGCGTCAGCACCGGCGCCGGCAACGCGACGCGCTCGCCCTTGATGCGCAGGCGCACCGCATTGCGCAGGCTTGGGTGTATTGCTTGCAACCAATCGCTCAGGGACGCAGGCGCCGTGGTCAATCCATCGACTGCCGCTTCCAGCGTTGCAGTGGCCTGACGGTAGCGATACAACTCCAGCGCGCCGACCACGTAGCAGGCACCGATGACCGCTGCGACGCAGGCGCCCAGCGGGTTGGAGCCGAAATAACCGATGCCGACCCAGCAAACCGCCAATAGGCCGAGAAGAAACACACACACGTGTACGAGAGTTCTGAACATGAGGTCCCAATTAGTGGGTACGAAGCGCTGCAAGCAAGGCTTCGATCGGTTGAAAACGAACATCCAGTTCGGCGAGCAACACGCTCTGCATGTCTTTGCGAAACACATCCAGCCAACCATCGGATATTGCGCGTGGGGCGGTGGCGTCATCGGTTGGCAATTGGTGCGCGTACGCCGCATTGCACAGGCGTTCGAAGTGCATCCCAAGCAGGCCCGGAACGGTACTCAACAAGTTCTGCTCGCGCGGGCTCAGGGTGAGCTCCATCACCGCATCTACTTCGGCCAGCCGTGCCATGTCGGTGGAGAGCCGTGCAAGCAGATCACGCAGGCGACCGCGCAACTCGCCGGTGGTGGTGCGCATGTCGCGTTGCATGGCCAGGTAATGCTGGCGGAACGGCGCGTAGTCGGGTGCAGCTACTGGCGCATCTGGTGGCGTGGCGTTGCGGCCTTCGGCGCGCGCGCGCGACACCAGCGCGTCCAGATCGGCCCCGATGCTGTTGGCCAACCGGGTGCGCACGCGCGTGCACGTCTGCGCATCGAGCAGACGCGATTCGGGCAGCTCATCGGTGTCGGGCAACTTGCCGTCCAGCGCCTTGGACACTGCAACCGCACGCGTCCAGTCGATCCACTGGCTCAGCCGATCAGCCAGCGCGAGGTTGGACTGAGCGATGTGCGCGTCGCTGAGGCGAGCAAGCAGTCGAATGAACGCCGGACCCGACAAGGGTGCCCGTGGAGCAACTTTCGCCATTCTGCCGATCAAAAACCCAGGATTTTACACGGGAACACGCACAGCTTGGCTTGTGGTGCAGCCGGATGGGGCTGGCGCAAGCAGCCGCAAGCGGAACTGCGTCGTCAGCAAAGTGTGGGGCGTGCCCTATCACCGACCGAGAGTATCACGGGCATCACGGCACAGGCCGACGGCAACAATGACCGCACTGGCCAACGAAGTGGCCTCGCTGGTCCAGGTGCTGTGTGCTACCAGACGCGCA
>JGI26054J46599_1000463_pt1 | contig 10016 bp, 7 predicted proteins | sample HigsolmetaGSP16D_FD_46599 | JGI IMG/M metagenome (IMG submission 46599) | reverse complement strand
CCGCAGGGTAACAAGCCTGCAGAGGATGTACCGGTGCTTGAGCAACAGCAGGCGCCAACTTCGAGCGAGCAAGATGTACCTCAGGCTCCCGAAGAGAAGTAAGTGTCAAATTGCCGAGGTGGTGGAATTGGTAGACACGCTACCTTGAGGTGGTAGTGGCCATAGGCTGTAGGGGTTCGAGTCCCCTTCTCGGTACCAATTGAACAGAAGAGCTCGCTGCATGCGGGCTTTTCTGTTTCTGGGGGTTTGGTTGACCCGTTAGAGGGTTAGGTCGTATAATCCGCTCCCAGTTTTGCAGCGGGATTGGGTAGTCCGGTAGCTCGTCGGGCTTGTGCCCCGAAGGTTGTCGGTTAGCTCCAGTTCTCGCGATCGGTTAGNAATAGAGCCCCTTTCAAGGGGCTTTTTGCTAGCTGGAAGACAGTTTTGCCGTCGCACGGACGGTTTTATGGATGGGCGTTTCGCCCATTTTTCATTTGCACAGCATGCGCGAGGGGTTCAGGTGTCGAGCAAGCTAGAACAGTTGCAGGCCTTGGTGGCCCCGGTCGTCGAGGCGCTTGGTTACGAGTGCTGGGGTATCGAGTTCCTGTCTCAGGGTCGGCATTCCTTGCTGCGTATCTACATCGATCATGCCGATGGCATCCTTATCGATGATTGCGAAAAGGTCAGCCGCCAGATCAGTGGTGTTCTCGATGTTGAGGACCCCATCGCCGCCGAGTACACCCTCGAGGTGTCGTCGCCTGGCATGGATCGGCCGCTGTTCACATTGACGCAGTTCGCCAGTCACGCCGGCGAGCAGGTAAAAATCAAGTTGCGCTCGCCGTTCGAAGGGCGCCGCAACTTCCAGGGTCTGCTCCGCGGTGTGGAGGAGGAAGACGTGGTGGTGCAGGTGGATGACCACGAGTTCCTTTTGCCGATCGATCTGATCGACAAGGCCAATATTATCCCCCGGTTTGATTGAGACACGGATCCCGCGGGATTCGCGGAATGCGTGGATCCCAATGGATTGCGAAAGGCGAGGCGTACGATGAGCAAAGAAGTACTGCTGGTTGTTGAGTCGGTATCCAATGAAAAGGGTGTGCCGGCCGCTGTTATTTTCGAGGCGCTCGAACTGGCTCTGGCCACGGCGACCAAGAAACGTTTTGAAGACGAAGTCGAGCTGCGCGTGGCGATCAATCGCCAGACCGGCAGCTATGAGACTTTCCGTTGCTGGACCGTGGTCGAAGANGAAGACTTCGATGACCCGGCTCACCAGGTAACGACCGACATGCCGCGTGCCGTCGAGGCGAACGCCAAGGTCGGTGATGTGCTCGAAGAAAAGGTCGAGTCCATCGAGTTCGGCCGTATCGCCGCGCAGACCGCCAAGCAGGTCATCGTGCAGAAGGTGCGCGAGGCCGAGCGTGCCCAGGTGGTTGAAGCCTACCGCGAGCGTCTGGGCGAGATCATCGCCGGCACCGTGAAAAAGGTTACCCGTGACAATGTGATCGTCGATCTGGGTGCCAACGCTGAAGCGTTGCTGGCTCGCGAAGACATTATCCCGCGTGAGACTTTCCGTGTGGGTGTGCGCTTGCGTGCACTGCTCAAGGAAATCCGCACCGAGAACCGCGGCCCGCAGCTGATCCTGTCGCGTACCGCGCCGGAAATGCTGATCGANCTGTTCCGCATCGAAGTGCCGGAAATTGCCGAAGGCCTCATCGAGGTCAAGGCTGCTTCCCGCGATCCAGGTTCGCGCGCCAAGATTGCCGTGCGTTCCAAGGACAAGCGTATCGACCCGCAGGGNGCCTGCATCGGTATGCGCGGCTCGCGTGTGCAAGCGGTCTCCGGCGAACTGGTCGGCGAACGTGTGGACATCGTGCTGTGGGACGACAACCCGGCGCAGTTCGTCATCAACGCCATGTCGCCGGCTGAAGTCGCGGCGATCATCGTTGATGAAGATGCTCACGCCATGGACATCGCCGTAGGCGAAGACAACCTGGCGCAAGCGATTGGCCGTGGCGGTCAGAACGTTCGCCTGGCTAGCCAGCTGACTGGCTGGACGCTGAACGTGATGACCGAAGCGGACATCCAGGCCAAGCAGCAAGCTGAGACNGGCGACATCCTGCAGGGCTTCATCGACGAGTTGGAAGTCGACGAAGAGCTGGCGCAGGTGCTGGTCGAAGAAGGCTTTACCAGCCTGGAAGAAATCGCTTACGTGCCGATGGAAGAGATGCTCAGCATCGATGGTTTCGATGAAGAAATCGTCAATGAACTGCGCTCGCGAGCGAAGGATCGTTTGCTGACCAAAGCCATCGCCACAGAAGAAAAGCTGGCAGACGCCCAGCCGGCCGAAGACCTCCTCGAAGTCGAGGGTATGGACAAAGGCCTGGCGCAGGAACTGGCAGTGCGCGGTGTGGTTACCCGCGAAGACCTGGCCGAGCAGTCTATTGACGACCTGCTCGACATCGACGGCATCGACCAAGAGCGTGCCGGCAAGCTGATCATGGCCGCCCGAGCCCATTGGTTCGAGTAAGTTTTACGGCCTGAGGAGAGAAGTGCATGACGCAAGTCACGGTGAAAGAACTGGCCCAAGTGGTCGACACACCGGTAGAGCGCCTGCTGCAGCAGATGCGAGAGGCGGGTTTGCCGCACAGCAGTGCCGAGCAAGTTGTCACCGACAATGAGAAGCAGGCCCTGCTTGCTCATCTGAAAAGCAGCCACGGCGAGAAGAAAGCCGAAGCGCCGCGCAAGATTACCTTGCAGCGCAAGACCACCAGCACCCTGCGGGTCGCTGGCAGCAAGACCATCAGCGTTGAAGTGCGCAAGAAGAAGACCTTCGTCGAGCGCAGCAACGAAGAGATCGAGGCCGAGAAGCAGCGTGCGCTCGAAGAGCAGCGCGCCGCTGCGGAAGCCGCTCGCCTGAAGGCCGAGGAAGAAGCCAAGCGTAAAGCCGAAGATGAGGCCAAGCGCCAGACTTCTTCGCCTGCCGCTGCAGCAGCTGCTCCGGTTGAAGCAGCGCCTGCGCCGGTGAGCACTCCGGTTGCTGCGCCTGCCGCCGATGAGCGCAAGAAAGACGAGCCGCGTCGCCCAGACAAGGCCCGTAATGACGACGCCGATCGCCGTGGCGGTGACCGCAAGACGACTCAGCATCGCCCGACCGTCAAGGAAAAGGCGCCTGCTCCGCGTGTTGCTCCACGTACCACCGACGAAGAAAGCGATGGCTTCCGTCGTGGTGGCCGTGGCAAGGCCAAGCTGAAGAAGCGCAACGCCCACGGTTTCCAGAGCCCGACCGGCCCTATCGTGCGCGAAGTGAAAATCGGCGAGACCATCACGGTGGGCGATCTCGCCCAGCAGATGTCGGTCAAGGCTGCGGAAATCATCAAGTTCATGTTCAAGCTGGGCACGCCAGCCACCATCAACCAGGTTCTGGATCAGGAAACTGCCCAGCTGGTCGCGGAAGAGCTGGGCCACAAGGTGACCCTGGTCAGTGACACGGCCCTGGAAGANTCCCTGGCCGAGTCGCTGAAGTACGAAGGTGAAGAGTTCTCCCGTGCGCCGGTCGTGACCGTCATGGGCCACGTTGACCACGGTAAGACCTCGCTGCTCGACTACATCCGTCGTGCCAAGGTCGCTTCCGGTGAGGCGGGTGGTATCACCCAGCACATCGGCGCCTACCACGTGGAAACCGAGCGCGGCATGGTGACCTTCCTCGACACCCCGGGTCACGCCGCGTTTACCGCAATGCGTGCCCGTGGTGCCAAGGCCACCGACATCGTGATTCTGGTGGTGGCGGCGGACGACGGCGTGATGCCGCAGACCATCGAAGCCGTTCAGCACGCTGTCGCTGCTGGCGTGCCGCTGGTGGTGGCGGTGAACAAGATCGACAAGCCGGGCGCTGATCTGGATCGCATCCGTAGCGAACTGTCGGTACACGGCGTGACGTCGGAAGAGTGGGGCGGTGATACGCCGTTCGTACCTGTTTCGGCCAAGGTCGGTACCGGTGTCGACGAACTGCTCGAAGCCGTTCTGCTGCAAGCCGAAGTGCTCGAGCTCAAGGCAACCCCGTCGGCCCCNGGCCGTGGTGTGGTGGTCGAGTCGCGTCTCGACAAGGGCCGTGGTCCGGTCGCTACCGTGCTGGTTCAGGACGGTACCCTGCGTCAGGGCGACATGGTGCTGGTCGGTTCGAACTATGGCCGCATCCGCGCCATGCTCGACGAGAACGGCAAGCCGATCAAGGAAGCCGGTCCGGCGATCCCGGTCGAGATCCTCGGTCTCGACGGCACGCCTGAAGCCGGTGACGACATGACTGTCGTCGCCGACGAGAAGAAGGCACGTGAAGTCGCGCTGTTCCGTCAGGGCAAGTTCCGCGAAGTGAAACTGGCGCGTGCTCACGCAGGCAAGCTGGAAAACATCTTCGAGAACATGGGCCAGGAAGAGAAGAAGACGCTCAACATCGTCCTCAAATCCGACGTCCGTGGTTCCCTGGAAGCCCTGCAGGGCTCGCTCGGCAGCCTGGGTAACGACGAAGTGCAAGTGCGCGTCGTCGGCGGCGGTGTCGGTGGTATCACCGAGTCCGATGCCAACCTGGCGCTGGCGTCCAACGCCGTGCTGTTCGGCTTCAACGTTCGTGCCGATGCGGGGGCGCGCAAGATCGTCGAGGCCGAAGGCCTGGACATGCGCTACTACAACGTCATCTACGACATCATCGAGGACGTCAAGAAGGCGCTCACCGGTATGCTCGGCAGCGATGTTCGCGAGAACATCCTGGGTATCGCCGAAGTCCGTGACGTGTTCCGTTCGCCGAAGTTCGGTGCGGTCGCCGGTTGTATGGTGGTCGAGGGTACGGTTTACCGTAACCGCCCGATCCGCGTACTGCGCGACGACGTGGTGATCTTCGAAGGCGAGCTGGAGTCCCTGCGTCGCTTCAAGGACGATATGGCCGAAGTGCGTAACGGCATGGAGTGCGGTATCGCGGTGAAGAGCTACAACGACGTCAAGGTCGGCGACAAGATCGAAGTGTTCGAGAAAGTCCAGGTGGCTCGCAGCCTGTAATCGCGAGTCGCAACACGCAACGCCCGGCCCCGCTTTTGCGCGGCCGGGCGTTTGCCGCTTTTGAGTCCGGTGCTTTTGCAGGCATCGAGACGAGTGGAAGGTAGCAACGATGGCCAAAGACTACAGCCGTGCCCAGCGCATCGGCGACCAGATTCAACGCGAGTTGGCGCAGCTGATTCGCACCGAAGTCAAAGACCCGCGCCTGGGTGGGCTGGTGACCGTCACGGCGGTGGATGTCAGCCGTGACGCCAGCCACGCCAAGGTATTCGTCACCGTCATGGGGGCCGAGCCGGAAGAGGGCGTCGACCCTATCGCGCAAAGCCTCAAGGTGCTCAACGACGCCAGCGGCTTTCTGCGTATGCAGCTGGGCAAGGCGATGAAGCTGCGTAGCGTGCCGAACCTGCGTTTTCACTACGATGAGAGCGTGATTCGTGGTGCTCANTTGTCGGCGCTGATCGAGCGCGCGGTAACCGAGGACAGCAAGCACGGCGACAACAATACCGAGGCCAAGGAGTAAGTACGTGGCCCAGGTAAAGCGTATTCGTCGCAAGGTCGACGGCATCATCCTGCTCGACAAGCCCAAGGGCTTCAGCTCCAACGCCGCGCTGCAGAAGGTGCGCTGGTTGCTCAACGCCGAGAAGGCCGGGCACACCGGTAGCCTCGACCCCTTGGCAACCGGCGTGTTGCCGTTGTGCTTCGGCGAGGCGACCAAGTTTTCCCAGTACCTGCTCGATGCCGACAAGGGTTACGAGACGGTCATGCAGCTGGGCGTCACCACCACCACGGCCGATGCCGAGGGCGAGGTGATCGAGCGGCGTGACGTCAACGTTGCGGCGGGCGACATCGAAGCGCTGCTGCCGCGCTTTCGTGGCGACATCAGCCAGGTGCCGCCGATGTACTCGGCGCTCAAGCGCGACGGTCAGCCGCTGTACAAGCTGGCGCGCGCAGGAGAAGTAGTGGAGCGCGAGGCGCGTTCTGTTACTATTGCGCGCCTGGAACTACTCAGCTGCGCCGCCGACAAGGCGAGCCTGGCGGTGGATTGCAGCAAGGGCACCTATATCCGTACGCTGGTCGAGGATATTGGTCACCTGCTGGGGTGTGGCGCGCATGTCGCCGAGCTGCGTCGGGTCAAGGCCGGACCGTTCGGCTTGCCGCAGACCGTTACCCTGGAAGAGCTGGAGCAGGTGCACGCCGATGGCGGCAACGAAGCGGTAGATCGTTTCCTGCATCCGGTGGACAGCGGCCTGGAACACTGGCCGCTGCTGAGCTTCTCGGAGCACAGTTCGTTCTATTGGCTGCAAGGGCAGCCCGTCCGCGCCGCGGATGCGCCGAAGTTCGGCATGGTGCGGGTACAGGATCACAACGGTCGCTTCATCGGTATCGGTGAAGTGAGCGAAGACGGGCGCATTGCGCCGCGTCGCCTTATTCGGTCTGCGTGACCGTGGCGAGCCGCTCAGGCGGCTCGTATCGAGGGTGGCTGTCAATAGGCACGGTCATACCTCCTTTTAAAACACGGGAAGCGATTCCCGGCCTATTGAGACTGTCGCTCGCGACAATCTCCAGATGAGAGGATGCCCACATGGCACTCAGCGTTGAAGAAAAAGCTCAGATCGTTAACGACTACAAGCAAGCCGAAGGCGATACCGGTAGCCCGGAAGTTCAGGTTGCTCTGCTGTCCGCCAACATCAACAAGCTGCAAGGCCACTTCAAGGCCAACGGCAAAGACCACCACTCGCGTCGTGGCCTGATCCGTATGGTTAACCAGCGCCGCAAGCTGCTGGACTACCTGAAGGGTAAAGACACCAGCCGTTACAGCGCCCTGATCGGTCGCCTGGGTCTGCGTCGCTAAGCAATGCTTATGCGCCGTTGACTGCAAAAGCTGGAAGTGGGCTCGCCCCGCTTCCAGCTTTTGCGTTTATGCTGCACCCGTTTTAACGCTTCAATCGCTTCACCCGCTTGGACAGCGCCGGGCCGACTCCCGAAGCCACTGCCCACGAATTCGCAAGAAACCGTTTCCCCAAAGGCAACAGAGAGAAGGAAAACACCGTGAACCCGGTAATCAAGAAATTTCAATTCGGTCAGTCGACCGTAACCCTCGAGACTGGCCGTATCGCCCGTCAAGCCTCCGGCGCCGTGCTGGTCACCGTCGATAACGATGTCAGCGTGCTGGTTGCCGTTACCGGTGCCAAGACCGCCGACCCGAGCAAGGGCTTCTTCCCGCTGTCGGTCCACTACCAGGAAAAAACCTACGCAGCGGGCAAGATCCCAGGCGGCTTCTTCAAGCGTGAAGCGCGCCCGAGCGAGAAAGAAACCCTGACCTCGCGTCTGATCGATCGCCCGATCCGTCCGCTGTTCCCGGAAGGCTTCCAGAACGAAGTGCAGGTCATCTGCACCGTGGTTTCCACCAGCAAGAAGACCGACCCGGACATCGCGGCGATGATCGGTACCTCGGCTGCTCTGGCGATCTCCGGCATCCCGTTCAACGGCCCGATCGGCGCCGCCCGCGTAGCCTTCCACCCGGAAACCGGCTACCTGCTCAACCCGACTTACGAGCAGCTCAAGGCGTCCAGCCTGGACATGGTCGTGGCCGGTACCAAAGACGCCGTGCTGATGGTCGAATCGGAAGCCAAAGAGCTGACCGAAGACCAGATGCTGGGCGCCGTACTGTTCGCCCATGATGAATTCCAGGCGGTTATCCAGGCCGTTACCGAGCTGGCCGCCGAAGCTGCCAAGCCGACCTGGGACTGGAAGCCAAAAGCGGAAAACACCGCACTGCTGTCGGCTATCCGTAGCGAGTTCGGCGACGCGATCTCCCAGGCGTACACCATCACCATCAAGCAGGATCGTTACGCGCGCCTTGGCGAGCTGAAAGATCAGGTGGTTGCCAAGTTCTCCGGGGAAGAAGGCCAGCCTTCTGCTGGCGAAGTCAAAGAAGCCTTCGGCGAAATCGAATACCGCACCGTGCGCGAGAACATCGTCAACGGCAAGCCGCGTATCGATGGCCGTGACACCCGTACCGTACGTGGCCTGAACATCGAAGTCGGTGTTCTCGACAAGACTCACGGTTCGGCGCTGTTCACCCGCGGCGAAACCCAGGCGCTGGTGGTTGCCACCCTCGGTACCGCCCGTGACGCACAGCTGCTCGACACCCTCGAAGGCGAGAAGAAAGACCCCTTCATGCTGCACTACAACTTCCCGCCGTACTCGGTGGGCGAGTGTGGTCGCATGGGCGCCACGGGTCGTCGCGAGATCGGTCACGGCCGTCTGGCGCGTCGTTCGGTGCAGGCCATGCTGCCGGCCGCCGACGTGTTCCCGTACACCATCCGTGTGGTATCGGAAATCACCGAATCCAACGGTTCGTCTTCGATGGCTTCCGTGTGCGGCGCTTCCCTGGCCCTGATGGACGCCGGTGTACCGATGAAGGCACCGGTTGCCGGTATCGCCATGGGCCTGGTCAAGGAAGGCGAGAAGTTCGCCGTGCTGACCGATATCCTCGGTGACGAAGATCACCTGGGCGACATGGACTTCAAGGTTGCCGGTACCGCCAATGGCGTCACCGCGCTGCAGATGGACATCAAGATCCAGGGCATCACCGAAGAAATCATGGAAATCGCCCTGGGCCAGGCCCTGGAAGCGCGCCTGAATATCCTCGGCCAGATGAATCAGGTCATTGCTCAATCGCGTAGCGAACTGTCGGAAAACGCACCGACCATGATCGCCATGAAGATCGATCAGGACAAGATTCGCGACGTCATCGGTAAAGGCGGCGCCACCATCCGCGCCATCTGCGAAGAGACCAAGGCGTCGATCGATATCGAAGACGACGGCTCGATCAAGATCTTCGGCGAAACCAAGGATGCTGCAGAAGCCGCGCGTCAGCGCGTTCTGGGTATCACCGCAGAAGCCGAGATCGGCAAGATCTACGTCGGCAAGGTTGAGCGCATCGTCGACTTCGGCGCATTCGTCAACATCCTGCCGGGCAAGGACGGTCTGGTGCACATCTCCATGCTCAGCGATGCGCGCGTAGAGAAGGTCACCGACATCCTGAAGGAAGGCGAGGAGGTCGAAGTGCTGGTACTGGACGTCGACAACCGCGGCCGCATCAAGCTGTCCATCAAGGACGTTGCCGCTGCCAAAGCTTCGGGTGTCTGATCCGGGCTAACGCCGCTGCTACAAGAAAGCCAGTCAGGGTGACCTGACTGGCTTTTTTATTGCCGCTCGTTTTCGCATTGCAGAGGTTGCGTTAACGTTGTGCTTTGCGCGGAGAAGCTCATGGCATCACCTGTTCTGGTAGCGGCTCAATGTGCGGTGCAGGCTGGCGATCTCGCTGCCAATCTCGCGCTGCATCTGAATTTCATGCGCCACGCCAGTGAGCTGGGTGCGGGGTTGATCATCTTCCCGGAGCTGTCACTCAGTGGCTATGAGCCGGCACTGGCCGATACGCTGGCACAGCCTGCCGACAGTCCGTTGCTCGAGCCACTGTGCAGCCTGACCATGGCTGCGGGGATGACCACGGTGGTCGGTTTGCCATTGCGTGTTCCAGGGTACGACAGGCCGCAAATCGCGGCCTGCATTCTTCACCCCGATGGCTCGCGGGCCATCTACACCAAACAGTATCTGCACGCGGGTGAAGAGCGGTTTTTCAGCGCTGGCCAGGGCGGCGAGTTGCTGCTTGTCGGGGGCATGTCGGTGGCGTTGTCGGTGTGCGCCGAGTTCGCTCATGCCGAGCACCCCGCGAAGGCAGCAGAGCGTGGCGCCCAGGTGTATGCGGCCAGTGTGCTGGTCGGCGAGGGCGGTTATCCCCATGACAGCTCGCTGTTGCAGGGCTACGCGCAGCGTCACGGCATGGCGGTGCTGATGGCCAATCATGGCGGCCCTACGGGCGGCTGGGCTGCAGCAGGGCGCAGTGCGTTGTGGGATGAGCAGGGGCGTTGCGTCGCCTCTACGCTGGGAGTAGGCAACCGTCTGCTGGTGGTTTCCAGGCAGGCGGA
>JGI26054J46599_1000461_pt1 | contig 10056 bp, 9 predicted proteins | sample HigsolmetaGSP16D_FD_46599 | JGI IMG/M metagenome (IMG submission 46599) | reverse complement strand
CCGCGGACGGTTGACGCTCGAAACCCCCAGANCGCAAAAGCCCGGCACTAGGCCGGGCTCCTGTTTACCGCAGGGCGATGCTTACTGCACTTCCACCGCCAGGCTTTCGGCGATCTTCTTGTTCCAGATCGCAGGTCCCGTGATGTGCACCGACTCGCCGTTGCTGTCGACGGCNACGGTAACCGGCATGTCCTTGACCTCGAACTCGTAGATCGCTTCCATGCCCAGCTCGGCGAACGCCAGCACCNTGGACTTCTTGATCGCCTGGGCCACCAGGTAGGCGGCGCCGCCGACGGCCATCAGGTACACGGCCTTGTTGTCCTTGATCGCTTCGATGGCGGTCGGGCCGCGCTCGGATTTGCCGATCATGCCCAANAGGCCGGTCTGCTCGAGGATCTGCCGGGTGAACTTGTCCATCCGCGTGGCGGTGGTCGGGCCAGCCGGGCCTACCACTTCGTCGCCGATCGGGTCGACCGGGCCAACGTAATAGATGAAGCGGCCTTTNAGGTCGACCGGCAGCTGTTCACCCTTGTTGAGCATCTCGACCATGCGCTTGTGCGCGGCATCGCGACCGGTGAGCATCTTGCCGTTGAGCAGGATGGTTTCGCCCGGCTTCCAGCTCTGCACGTCTTCCGGGGTCAGGGTGTCGAGGTNGACGCGGCGCGCGCTCGGGCCGGCTTCCCAGACGATTTCCGGGTAGGCGTCCAGGGGTGGCGCTTCCAGCTCGGCCGGGCCGCTGCCATCGAGCACGAAGTGGGCGTGGCGGGTNGCGGCGCAGTTGGGGATCATGCACACCGGCAAGGACGCCGCGTGGGTCGGGTAATCCATGATCTTGACGTCGAGCACGGTGGTCAGGCCGCCCAGGCCCTGGGCGCCGATGCCCAGCTGGTTGACCTTCTCGAACAGCTCCAGACGCATCTCTTCGATCTTGTTCTGCGGGCCGCGAGCCTGCAGTTCATGGATGTCGATGTGCTCCATGAGTACTTCCTTGGCCATCACCGCGGCCTTTTCGGCGGTACCGCCGATGCCGATGCCGAGCATGCCCGGCGGGCACCAGCCAGCGCCCATGGTCGGCACGGTCTTGAGCACCCAGTCGACGATCGAGTCGGACGGNTTGAGCATGGCCATCTTCGACTTGTTCTCGGAGCCGCCGCCCTTGGCTGCGACGTCCACCTCCACCTTGTCGCCCGGGACGATGGAGTAGTGGATCACCGCCGGGGTGTTGTCCTTGGTGTTCTTGCGGGCACCGGCCGGGTCGGCCAGGATCGAGGCGCGCAGGACGTTTTCCGGCAGGTTGTAGGCGCGGCGCACGCCTTCGTTGATCATGTCGTCCAGGCTCATGGTGGCGCCGTCCCAGCGCACGTCCATACCGACCTTGACGAATACGGTGACGATGCCGGTGTCCTGGCAGATCGGGCGGTGGCCGGTGGCACACATGCGCGAGTTGATGAGGATCTGCGCCATGGAGTCGCGGGCGGCCGGCGATTCTTCACGCAGATAGGCCTCGTGCATCGCCTGGATGAAGTCGACGGGGTGGTAGTAGGAGATGAACTGCAGGGCGTCGGCGACGCTCTGGATCAGGTCGTCTTGCTTGATCACGGTCATGTGGGGGCGCTCCCTTGTAGGGCAGGAACTGCAAATGCCGGGACGTTGCCGGCTCGTTCTAAAAGGCGCGGCAGTATACCGCGGGGGCAGCGCCCGGGACACCCGTTGGACGGCCACGATAACTACCCTAGGCTTTTTCATGGCGCACGGTTAGAGTGGAGGCCAGTTGCCACTATGGGAGGGAGCCCATGACCTCCAGCAACCAGCCATTCAATAAAAANACTCTGCAGCGCCTGCTGATCAAGCGCTTCGGAATGGCCGTGGCCACCTACCTGACGATCTCCGCCATCGTGGCGGTCGCCTATTGCTGCGATCTGTTCAACGTGCCCGGACGTTCGGTCATGCTGCTGCTGGCGGCCACCGCCATCAGCCAGATGGCGTTTCTCGGGATGTTCGTCAGCGGCCGCAATCTGGGCTTCGAGGATCCGAGCCTGACCGAAGTGCAGATGCTGGTCGCCCTGGGGCTGACCACGGCGCTGGTCGCCATGCTCGACCAGGCGCGCGGCACCCTGCTGGTGGTGTATCCCATGTTCATGCTGTTCGGCCTGTTCCAGCTGCGCACCTGGGTGTTCTTTCGCTGTGCGTGCCTGGCCTTCGCCGGTTTCCTGGCCATCAACCTCTACGAGTTCCTGGCGGGCATCGGCCGCGACATCGGCCTGGTGGTGCTGCAGACCTGCGTACTGGGCGTGGTGCTGGCCTGGCTGAACCTGTTCGCCTGGTACATGCAGCAGATGCGCCAGCGCATGCGCAAACGCCGCTTCGCCCTGCAGGCGCACCAGGAAACCCTGCGCGGCATGATGCGCCAGCTCGAAGACATGGTGGCCACCGACGAACTCACCGGCCTGTGCAACCGCCGCCACTTCCTGCGCATGGCCGCCCAGGCGCTGGAGACGCTGACACCCGGGCGCCAGCACGGCCTGGCCCTGATCGACCTGGATCACTTCAAGCGCATCAACGACCGTTACGGCCATGCCGCTGGCGACCGCGTGCTGCAGGCGTTCGCGGCCGTGGCCAGTGGCTGCCTGCGTGACGGCGACATGATCGCGCGGTATGGCGGCGAGGAGTTCGTGCTGCTGATACCCGATACCGATGCCGAGGTCTTCCATTCCTGTTGCGAGCGCCTGCGCGTGGCATTCAGTGAGTGCAAGCCGGTTAATGTTAAGGTGCCCAATCTCAGTCTTTCCGTGGGGATGACCCTGGTGACCCTGCACGACAATCTCGATGAGGCCCTGCACCGGGCCGACCAGGCGCTCTATCAGGCCAAGCGCAGCGGCCGCAATTGCAGTGCCGCGACCTGGGATCTGGCCGATGCCTGAATTACGCGTGGCTGAGCGGCGCTGGGAAGTCGCCGCGGCCAGCAACCTGCTCGATGCGCTGCTCGGCGCTGGCATCGCGTTGCCCTACAGCTGCCGCGCCGGCAGTTGCCAGGCCTGCCTGGTGCGCTGCGTAGCGGGCGAGCCGGAGGATGCCAAACCCGAGGCACTCGATGCCGTGCGCCGCCAACAGGGCTGGCGCCTGGCTTGCCAATGCCGGGTGAGCGGGCCGCTGCAGCTGGAAGTTTTCGACCCAAGCAAGGATGCGCTACCTGCGCAGGTGCAAGCCTGCGACTGGTTGAGCGAGCGCGTGCTGCGCCTCAGGCTGCTGCCGCAACAGCCGCTGCGCTACCGGGCTGGCCAGCATCTGCTGTTATGGACGGCGGCCGGTATCGCGCGGCCTTACTCGCTCGCCAGCCTGCCGGGGGAAGATGCCTGCCTGGAGTTTCACATCGATTGCGGCCGCCCCGGCGCGTTCTGCGATGCCGCCCGCCAGCTCCAGGTCGGTGACGGCCTGCGCCTGGGCGCGTTGAGCGGCGCAGCCTTGCACTACGACCCCGACTGGCAGGAAAAACCCCTGTGGCTGCTGGGGGCCGGAACCGGCCTGGCACCCTTGTGGGCAGTGCTGCGCGAGGCGCTGCGCCAGGGCCACCAAGGGCCGATCCGCGTCGTGCATGTGGCCAGCAGCAGTGCCGAGCATTACCTGGCGGGCGCATTGCTGGCGCTTGCCGAGCGGCATCCTCACGTACAGGTCGAGCTGGTCGAGGGGCCGCAATTGCCCGCGTTGCTGGCGACCCTGCGCCTCGCTTCACGACAAACCGTGGCCTTGCTCTGCGGCGGCCCCGAGATCGTGGACGTTGTGTCGCGACGTCTGTACCTGGCCGGCCTGCCGCGCAGCCAGCTGCTCAGCGACCTGTTTCTGCCCCACGCCTGATCATCCGCCAGCAATGAAAAGGCCCGCATCAATGCGGGCCTTGGTATCGCCTTGGCGNCAGTCGTCAGACCAGTGCGTCACCGACATGCAGGATCTTCATGCCGTTGGTNCCACCGATGGTGTGGTAGCTGTCGCCCTTGGTGAGGATGACCCAGTCGCCTTGCTCGACCAGACCGCGCTTGAGCAGTTCNTCCACGGCCGCCTGGCTGACTTCNCCCGGTGGCAGGGCNGCCGGGTCGAAGGGGATGGTGTACACGCCGCGGAACATCGCCGAACGCGCCTGGGTATCGCGGTGCGGGGAGAACGAGTAGATCGGCACCGAGGAGCGGATGCGCGACATGATCAACGGCGTGTAGCCGCTCTCGGTCAGGGCGATGATCGCCTTGACGCCCGGGAAGTGGTTGGCCGTGTACATGGCCGCCAGGGCGATGCTCTCGTCGCAACGCTCGAAGGTCTTGCCGATGCGGTGGCTGGAGCTCTTGCCGGTGGGGTGACGCTCGGCGCCCACGCAGATGCGCGCCATGGCTTCCACGGCTTCCAGCGGGTAGGCGCCGGCGGCGCTCTCGGCCGAAAGCATGACCGCGTCGGTGTAGTCGAGCACGGCGTTGGCTACGTCGGAAACCTCGGCGCGGGTCGGCATCGGGTTCTGGATCATCGACTCCATCATCTGGGTGGCGACGATCACCGCCTTGTTGTGGCGACGTGCGTGCAGGATGATCTTCTTCTGGATGCCGACCAGCTCGGCATCGCCGATTTCCACACCCAGGTCACCACGGGCGACCATCACCACGTCGCTGGCCTTGATCAGGCCGTCGAGGGTTTCGTCATTGGCCACCGCTTCGGCGCGCTCGATCTTGGCGACCAGCCAGGCCTTGCCACCGGATTCGTCACGCAGCTGGCGGGCGTATTCCATGTCCGCGGCATCGCGCGGGAAGGATACGGCCAGGTAATCCAGGTCCATTTCCGCCGCCAGCTTGATGTCGGCCTTGTCCTTTTCGGTCAGTGCCGGTGCGGTCAGGCCGCCACCGCGACGGTTGATGCCCTTGTGGTCGGACAGCGGGCCGCCGATCAGCACGACGCATTCCAGGGTATCGGGGGTGGTGCTTTCCACGCGCATGACCACGCGGCCATCGTCGAGCAGCAGCTCGTCGCCCACGCCGCAGTCCTTGACCAGGTCCGGGTAATCGATACCCACGACGTTCTGGTTGCCGTCAGTCAGCGGATGGCTGGTGGAGAAGGTGAAACGATCACCGACCTGCAGCTCGATACGCTTGTTGGCGAACTTGGCGATACGAATCTTCGGCCCCTGCAGGTCACCCAGCAGCGCGACGTGACGGCCGTGCTTGGCGGCGATGTCGCGTACCAGCTGGGCGCGCGCCTTGTGGTCTTCCGGCGTGCCATGGGAGAAGTTCAGACGGGCGACATCCAGCCCGGCCAGGATCAACTTTTCCAGCATCTGCGGCGAGTTGCTGGCTGGGCCGAGGGTGGCGACGATTTTGGTGCGGCGAACGGTCATGCGCGGACTCCTAGATTGAAGCAGACCGCGAGGCTACTACGCCGCCGCGCTGTAGTCATTGTTCCGCTGCACTACTTTTCGGCCGGCAACTTGACCACCAGCAGGTCGCAGTCCACCGATTCGAGCAGGCGCTCGGCGGTGTGACCGATGAGGATGCTGTCCAGGCGGCCGCGGGCAATGGCGCCCATCACCAGCAGGTCGATTTCGTGCTTGTGCACGAAACGCGGCAGCATGTTTTCCGGGGCACCCTCGAGCAGGTGGGCGGCGTCCGGCTCGATGCCATGCTGGCGAACCAGGTCATCGAAGGCCTGGTGATGCTGCTGCGCATCGTCGCTGAGGTACTGCTGGTAGGTGGCCAGCAGCTCAGTGTTGTTGAGCAGGGTGCGCGGCAGCGGCGCATGGCAATGCACGACATCGGCGTGCATGCCGAGGGCCGTGGCAAGCGCCTGGCTGGTGTCTATCAGGTGGTGATCGAGGGCTGCCGGCTTGTCGTCCTTGTGCAGCGGGTCGACGGCGGTGCACAGGTTGTGCCCGCGCCATTCGGCGTGGTGCACCAGCCACAACGGGAACGGGCAATGGCGCATCAGTTGCCAGCAGCTGTCGGTCAGCAGCAGGCGGCGCAGCAGGTTGTTGTGGCCGGCGGATTTGAGCACCAGATCCGGCTGCAGCTGTGCGGCGGTTTCCAGCACCGTCTCGTGCAGGCGCTTGCCCCAGCGCACCTCCTGCGCAAGGCTCAGCCCTTCACGCTGCAGGGGCGCCAGCAGCTCCTGCAACCAGCTGCCGCGCTGCTCCAGCAGCGCCTCCCGGGCCTTGGTCTGCAGGCTGTTCTCCAGCATGCTGCCATCCAGCGCGGCGCTATACTCGACCAGCAGTACGTGCAGGCGCGCCTGGGTACGGCGGGCCAGCCAGGCGGCGCGCTCCAGGGCCGGGTGGCTGGGTTGGCTGGCGTCGATCACGACCAGTAGGGTTTCGAGTTTCATGGGGGCGACCTCGCGAGGTAAGTAACCTGCATTGCAGCCCATCGATGGATGGGCTGCGTTGACCTGCATCAGCCTAGAGGATTACCGCCGCTTTGTTCGCCACCCAAGGCAATGCAGCATGTTGCGACTGTTCAGTTTTCCCGGGGCGCGCCGATACGCTGCTCATTGGAGGAGAAACCCATGCGTATTCTGTTACTGCTGTGCTGTGTTCTGGCCCTTGGCGGGTGCTCCCGCATGTCGCTCGACCACCATCTGAACAAGGCCTACCAGGCCTATGACCGGGGCGATTGCGAAGACGCCTTGCTGTACCTGTCCCAGGCCGAGCGGGTGAGCCGTTCGCGCAGCTATATACAGCCGGAGATTTCCCTGCTTCGCGGGCAATGCCTGGAACGGCAGAACCTGTACCTGGATGCGGCGCAAACCTACCAGTTCATCATCGGCCGCTATCCGGCCAGCGAATATGCGTTTCGTGCCCGTGCGCGGCTGGAAACCCTGCGTCAGCTCGGCCATCATGGTGCGTCGGAGCCGGCCAAGGTGTCGCCTGCCGGAACGCTCTGACGGCATACACATGTCCACCGAGGGATTGCCGCAATGCGCGCCTGGATAGGCCTTCTGTTGTTACCGCACCTGGCCTTTGGGCAGGTGTATCGCTGGGTCGACGAGCAGGGCAGGGTGCATTATGGGCAGCAGCCGCAAGGTGCCCATGCGCAGGCCGTCGAGGTTCGCCCGCAGGTGGTCGAGCGTGATGCGGCCACCCAAGAGCGTGAGCAGCGCGCCGAACGCTACTTTCAGGCCCGCCGCGACGAACAGGCCCAGGCGGCGCAGGCCCGCCGCGAACGGCAGTCGCAGCTGGCCAGCGAGTGCGCCCAGCTGCGCGCGCACCTGGCCTCGATGCCCGAGGGGCGTCGCTACTACCAGCCGGGCAGCAATGGCGAACGCCATTACTACAGTGACCAGCAACTGGACGCCGCGCGGGCGCAACTGGCCAGCCAGTTGTCAGGCCGCTGTCAATGAGCGCTGGTCAGTTCGCCAGGTAGGCGGCATACTCGGCTGACACTCATAGCCTTCTGCCATCATGAACGCCAATCGCCATATCGAGCGGCATCAGTTGCCGTACTACCTGAACGTCTTCAATGCCTTTACCGACAAACCGATCGGTCATCTGGGCAATGTGTCGGCGGATGGCATGATGCTGATCAGCCAATTGCCGGTGCTGGTGGGCGGCTGCTTCGAGCTGCGCTTGAAGATTCCAGGTTGCGACGGCTTTCGCTATATCGACTTCACCGCCACCTGCCTGTGGTGCCAGGAAGACGTGACCCCCGGCAGTTTCGATTCGGGCTTCGCCCTCGAAGCGCCGCCCGGGGACTACCTGGAGATGGTCGAAGCGCTGCGCTACTACTTCAGCTTCCATCCGCTTGCCGCTTCGGTATGACCGCCTGCCCGGCCTGATCTCGCAACGCCGCTGTGGTTCCGCATGTTTTCTCCCTGCCCATGTAAGTCATTGCTTACAAGCGCTGTAAGCCGCGATGCAGGTTTTTCGCTGTAAAACTGACGTTCGAGAATTCGAGTAATTCAAGCTATTGAAAATAAAGGATTTATTTATTGTGATGGTTTACGGTCAGGTCGTCGGCAGCTGTTGGCAGGGCGTTGTGATAAATCCGTGGGCCGTTAATATCTGAACCGTGCTTAGGGACAAGCGCAGGTCGTAAGGGAACATGACCAGGACATCGCGGGATGCGATTCATCAGGATGATGAGTTGGGAGTTTCAGGGAATAGGGACAAAAGAGTGGGCGGGTAAAACCGCCCCTTTTTTTTGCCTGCAGAAAAGCATCCGCCGCGCGGCCTGCTGCTCGATCACNGCAGCCACCCCTGCCAAGCGCCCATGAAAAATGCCGCGCCCTTTCGGGTAGCGGCATTTTTGTTGGCGGCCAGTGCCGCCTTGCTCAGCGCTCGAGGTGCTGCAGCTTGTCTTTCACACCATCCCACTCTGCCGCATCGGGCAGGGCGTCTTTGCGCTCGGTGATGTTCGGCCAGACTTCCGCCAGCTCGGCGTTGAGCTCGATGTATTCCTGCATGCCATCGGGTATCTCGTCTTCGGAGAAAATCGCCTGCGCCGGGCACTCGGGCTCGCACAGCGCGCAATCGATGCATTCATCCGGGTGGATCACCAGGAAGTTCGGGCCCTCGTAGAAGCAGTCCACCGGACAGACTTCCACGCAATCGGTGTACTTGCACTTGATGCAGTTGTCGGTGACGACGAAGGTCATTTCTAGTTTTCTCCTCGGGCTACGGCAGCGAGCGGTTTCTGAATCGGCCGCTCTTAGGCTCTGGAATGGGCTGCGGGCCAGGCTAACAAGCCGTCGAAAACTACCTGCGTTGGCAATACTGCGTTAAAAACGGCCAAAAAATGCTCATTTACAGCCTGTAAACTGCGCTTTTTCGGCCGTTTTTGCCTTGTCTTGCCTGCCTCGCCTACGTTTTCAACGGCCTGCTAAAGGCCGCAGCGCTCCCGGAGCGCGCGGGATTCTATCAGCTAGTTGGCGCCGGCGTTAGACCCGCGCCTTCCATGCATATAACAGTTCGAGTGCCTTGCGCGGGCTAAGGTCATCCGGATTGACCAGCTGCAGCTCCTCCAAGACGGGATGCGGCAGGCTGGCGAACAGATCGCTTTGCATTGGTGCGGCGGATTTTTCGGCGCCTTGCGGCGGCAGATCGTGGGGCAGGCTGGTGGTTTCCAGCCGCGCCAGATGCTCGCGGGCACGCAGGATCACCGGGGCCGGTACGCCCGCCAGTTGCGCCACCGCCAGGCCATAGCTCTGGCTCGCCGGGCCGGGCAGCACGTGGTGCAGGAAAACGATGCGCTCGTTGTGCTCGGTGGCGTTGAGGTGCACGTTGGCCACCGCCGGCTGGCTTTCCGGCAATACCGTCAGCTCGAAATAATGGGTGGCGAACAGCGTGTAGGCGCGCAGGCTGGCCAGTTGCTCGGCGGCCGCCCAGGCCAGGGACAGGCCGTCGAAGGTGCTGGTGCCGCGGCCCACTTCATCCATCAGCACCAGGCTGCGATCGCTGGCGTTGTGCAGGATGTTGGCGGTTTCGCTCATCTCCACCATGAAGGTCGAGCGGCCACCGGCCAGGTCGTCGCTGGAGCCGATGCGGGTGAAGATGCGGTCGACCATCGACAGCTCGCAGCGCGCCGCCGGCACGAAGCTGCCGATATGGGCGAGCAGCACGATCAGGGCGGTCTGGCGCATGTAGGTCGACTTACCGCCCATGTTCGGGCCGGTGATGATCAGCATCCGCGTGGCATCGTCGAGCTTCAGGTCGTTGGCGACGAATGGCGTGGTCAGCACCTGCTCGACCACCGGGTGGCGGCCCTGTTCGATCAGCATGCAAGGCTCGTCGACGAAGCGCGGGCGGTTGAGATCCAGGTTCAGGGCGCGCTCGGCCAGGTTGCTCAGCACGTCCAGTTCGGCCAGCGCCGCGGCGCTGTCCTGCAGCGGGCCAAGGTGGCCGATCANCTGCTCCAGCAGCGCTTCGTACAGCTGCTTTTCACGGGCCAGGGCACGGCTCTTGGCCGACAGCGCCTTGTCCTCGAACTCCTTGAGCTCGGGGGTGATGAAGCGCTCGGCGCCCTTGAGCGTCTGCCGGCGGATGTAGTCGGCCGGTGCCGACTCGGCCTGCTTGCTTGGCAGTTCGATGAAGTAGCC
>JGI26054J46599_1000459_pt1 | contig 10058 bp, 10 predicted proteins | sample HigsolmetaGSP16D_FD_46599 | JGI IMG/M metagenome (IMG submission 46599) | reverse complement strand
ACCCTGGCGCAGAATGTCAGCCGCGCCACCGGCGACATCTCGCAGAACATCGACGCCATGCTCAAGGAGGTCAGCACCACCCACGAGCAGACCGCGCGCATCAGCCAGAGCGCCCGGGAAACCCAGGTGGTGGTCGAACGGGCCACGGGCCACTTCGAGACCATGATCAGCGATTTCGAGTCCACCAACGGCAAGCTGGCGGAGATCGCCGAGCACATCCAGCAGGTGGCCGATGCCAACACCGGCATCAATGACCGCGTCACCCAGATCCACGCCGACAGCCAGGCCATCGACCAGCGCATGCAGCGTTCGGCTACCGCCACGCGCGATCTGTCCGCGGTTGCCGAGCGGGTGCAGACATTGCTGGGCCGTTTCGTGCTCGGCGAGGGCGAGCTCGATGCCGCCATCACCCGCGCCACCCAGTGCCGCGACGCCCTGCAGGCGCGCCTGGCGACGCTGCAGCGTGAAGGGGTGAACCTGTTCGACCAGAACTACAAGCTGATCGCCAACACCGACCCCAAGCAATACATGACCGGCTACACCGAACGTTTCGCCCAGATCTGCCAGGAAGAGATCGACCGGCTGACCAAGGGCACGCCCGGCGGCATCGTCACCTTTATCGTCGACACCAAGGGCTACTGCCCGGTGAACAACAGCTGGGTCTCCAAGGCGCCCACCGGCGACCGTGCCGTCGACCTGCCGGTGTGCCGCAACAAGCGCATGTTCTCCGACCCCGTAGGCCTGCGTGCGGCGAGCAACACCCAGCGCTTCCTGCTGCAGACCTACCTGCGCGACACCGGCGAAATCATGACCGAGATCGACGTGCCGTTCTTCTTCGAAGGCCGCCACTGGGGCAACATGCGCATGGGCTTCGATGCCTCGCGCCTGCTGGGCAAGGCTTAGGCATCGGGGCTCGCCGCATCGAGGCGAGCGCGCTCCTGCAACTCCTGACGCAGCTGCAGGATAAAGCGCTGCAACTCCCCAGCCCTGCGCAGGCTCGACACGGGCCGACCCAGCACCTGCAACAGCACATCAGCGCTGGCAGGATCCCGGATCTGCACCACCAGCTCATCCTCATGGGTGATCGTGCATCGGCACAGCCAGGGTAGAAAGGCCGCTTCCAGCTGTGCCTTCAATTCATCGGCGGGCAGCGCCTCGGCTGTCGTGCTCACCTTCACCGCCACGCACAAAGCCCCGAATCAACGGGGCTTTTTTTGGCAATCAATGCAGGGCATCCAGGTTGCGGCGTGACCACATCATTTTGGCAGCGGTGGGGTTCACCGGTGCACCGGTGAAGGTCGGCAACTTGCGCGACACCCATTGCGCGCCGGTGCCCTTCCAGTTCACCTCGCCGCTGACCAGCTTGCGGTCGCGCAGGATCTCGCGCTGCAGCGCGCGGGCACCGTCTTCGCTATCCACGGCCAGCTTGTCGACCGCCTTGAGGAAAATGTTCTCGCCTTCCCGGCTGATGCACAGCAGGTACATGCCATCCGGGCGCGGGGTGATGGAAACCGTATGATCGGGCAATGCAACACTTAGTTGGTCGAGGTTGGCAGTATTCATTTGGCGATCCTCTTATTGGCCGTGGGCAGTTCATTGCTGCCCTCGGAGAGGTGCATCACATATGCCAACTTCGGCCATTAAATGAATACGCCGGTTTTATTGAATATCGCGCCGCTTGCGCTTGTTCGAACTTCTTGCACTTTGCATGAACCGGGTCGTCGTGCACGGGCATCCTGCACGTCTTCCGTCATCAACTCGGCGTAACGTGTAATGCCATAGGGCCGACCATCTTTTCGAGCGAACTTAATCAACTAGCGACACTTCGAAATAAACAGCGCCGGTGCACTGTCAGGCCGCCGGGCGCTCGAGCGAGCGCCGACCCCGCTGTCGGCGAGCGCCATCAACGCCGCTCTATCACCCCGCGAACACCCGAATCCACGGGCCTTCGCCGCAAAGAAAGGAGATCCGCCATGGGCGATCCTTCGCTGCTTTTCTGGCTCGGCGCATTCGTCGTCATCGCCTTCGTTGACCTGGTCACCATCATGAATCTGTGGCGCAGCGACAAGCCTCTGAATACGCGCCTGATGTGGGCATTGATTATCGTGCTATTGCCGGTAATCGGTTTGATCATCTGGGGATATGCCGGCCCGCGGGGCATGCCAAAACCACCCACCTCGCCGGAGCAAAGTAAGTAACGGTGATTGACAATACGTATCGTTCATCCACTATGCCACTAATAAGGGAGTAATACGAGAGCAATAGTTGTGGCAAAGATGAGATTCCTGGACGCTGCTGCATTGCTGTACAACTATTTCCAGCCATTGGTTGTACAGGTGTCATTGGAGTCGCCGACGCACATGGTCGTGCGACTTTCGGAAGTGGATTCGCAAACCTCCCTCGAAGTACGCGATATCCCCTGCAGAACATCGCTGACTCCAACGGAGGTTTTCACCATTATCGAACTGATCGAAGAGCGCATACGCCTGGAAAAGCCCGAGTTGTTCACGCGCCATTGCGTGAACAAGCTGCGCCTGCCCTGAGGCTCAAGCCTGGGGCTGGCGTTGGCGATCCTGGTAAACGGCATCGAGCAGTACCACCAGTTCGGCCGCCGTCGGCACCGTGCGACCGTCCAACTGATCCTGTACCGAGGCTTCCACACTTGCCGTGGTGAGCCCGAAGCGGTTGAGCGCGCCGGTGAGTGCCTGATCATCCAGGCCCTGCTGCCTGAACACGCGCAACAGGCTGTCCCACACGTCACGCAGATCGGGCTGGTGATCACGACCATCGGGCCATGGGTGGCCCACCCGCGGCTCGGGGCGCATCTCCGCCACGGTCACTTCACCTTCGTAGGCGCGCACCGAGCCGCCCTTCTCGGCCACGCGGGCATCACGTGAGGCACGGTTCCAGGCTGCTTGCGCCAGCACCGGTGAAGTGGTCGCACACAGCAGTTGGTCGTCGAGATAAATCCTGAATTCGCCCATGTCGTTCTCCGTAGCGTGATTGTCGACTGTCCCTGGATTCGATTCGGCGCGCGCCCATAGATTCCGGTTTTCTGCGCCCCGGGGGCCGGAAAAGCGCGCATTTGAAGCATCCGGATACAGACGTCGATTATCCGAACTCAACGGCCAGTCGAGGCCTCGTAACTAGCACGGGCTGCGTGATCAGCCCTCTGCCCATCCAGCCAAAAGGAACGCGCCCATGAGCCAGACCCCCATCGACCAGACGCCACCCAACAGCCCTGCCAAGGACGTGGAAGGCGAGAACGTCAACGTCGTGAAAAAGCAAAACCAGCGCCCTGGCGAGAAGACCGAAGCGGTCGACCGGGCCATCACCCCAACCTCGATCAAGACCAAGGAACAGGAAGCGGAAAAGATCAAACAGGCATCGGAGCAAGCCCGCCGCAAGCTCGAGGAATAAGCCGAGAAGATTGCGCTCCCGGCCATGGCACGGGAGCCACGGCACGCGGCGAATGGCGCAGGCCCCGTCGTAATCCCGCCATGGCCACCCTCGCTTCGCGCCAGGCTCAGCGCCTGCGCGACAACACGATGGTCGCTCAGGAATGCACCACCCACTGCACGGCATCCGCCTGGGCCGTCAGGCAGTCCACCTCATCGATCAGGCCGGCCCCCAGGGCCTGTTCGGCATCGACGATACGCGGTGAGGCAGTCAGGCAGGCCACCACATCCAGCGGCTCACGGGCGCCACCGGTGCGCTCCTCGACGATGCGTCGGTACAGGTGCATGTCGTAATCCAGGCTCATGGCATATTCGGCCATGCGCGCATGATCCACCGAGCCGTTGAGCGTCCAGTGAAAGGGGTGGAAGAGAAACTTGCTGTAGGCGCAGGCCGTGCGCCGCTGCCCGGCCAGGAAGATGATATTGCCCATCGACTCGACGGTACCCAGGTTATGGGTATGCACCGGAACGGGCAGCGAGATCAGGAAGTTGTACAGGGAAAAACCGTAGCTGCACTCGCCACCCATGGTGGCGATCTTCAGGACGATGCGGCTGGCGCCCTGCTGCAATGCCTTGGTGCAGCTGTCGATCAGTTGCCCGCAGGTGTGGGAATTGATCGGTGCCGTGAAGTGAACGACGTGAAGGGTCATGGCGCACCTCCGCGAAAATGGGCGAAACGGGCCCGCAGCGGGCGTACTGCGGGCCACAGGGCATTACGGCAGCGGGTTGCCGCCGGTAACCCCAAAGGTTTCGCCGGTGATGTAGCTGGACTCCTGGGAGGCCAATAGCACGTACAACGGCGCGCATTCGGCCGGCTGGCCCGGGCGTTTCATCGGCACCTGGGAGCCGAAGCTGGGGATTTTCTCTGGCGGTTGACCGTCGGTGGGCTGCAGCACGGTCCAGATCGGCCCCGGCGCGACCGCATTGACGCGGATGCCCTGCTCGATCACCTGGCTCGACAGCGCCTTGGTGAACGCCACGATGGCCGCCTTGGTGGTGGCGTAGTCGAGCAGCGTGCCGGACGGATCGTAGGACTGGATCGACGCCGTGTTGATGATCGCCGCACCTGGCGGCATATGCGCCACTGCTGCCTTGCACAACCAGAACATGGCATAGACGTTGGTCTTGAAGGTGTGGTCGAACTGCTCGGTGGTGATCTGGGAAATATGCTTCTGGGTGATCTGTTTGCCGGCCACATTGACCAGAATGTCCAGGCCGCCAAGGGCGCCGACCGCATCGCGCACCAGCGACACGCAGAAGGCTTCGTCCTTCAGGTCGCCGGGAATGGCCACCGCGCGGCGGCCCTCGGCCTCGATCAGCTTGATCACCTCCTGGGCGTCCGGCTCTTCCTCGGGGAGGTAGTTGAGCACGATGTCGGCACCCTCGCGGGCATAGGCGATGGCAGTGGCACGACCAATCCCGGAGTCGGCGCCGGTGATCAGCGCCTTGCGCCCGGCCAGGCGCCCGAAACCGACATAGCTCTCTTCGCCATGGTCCGGTTCGGGGGTCATGTTCAGATCCAGGCCCGGCTCGGTCTGGTGCTGTGCCGGAAATTCGGGCTGTGGATACTGGGTCAACGGGTTCTGCATGGCGAACTGGTTGCTGGTATTGCGGGTCATCGGATTCTCCTGCTGGTTGCTGGTGGATTCACGGTTGCCGCCACGTGTGAAGCGCAATCGCCGCAGGCATCAATCGCCTGCGTTACCAGTTGGGAGGAAAGCCCGCCGTTCGAAGTTCAACCCGTCCGAGCAGCGGGCATGAGCCGCTCTAGCACGGCCGTTTCGCTTGTTCCACCGAGCGACGCGGCGAACCGCTCAGCGCTGGCTGGCGATCAGCGTCGGCCGCGCATCTCCGGGCGCCACCGCGGTGCTCGGGCTCAGCGTCACGGGAATCGATTTGGCCGCTGGCACCTTGCTGCGCTCGGCGTGGTGCCAGAGCGGCACCAGCGGGTTGCACTCCGGGTAGTAGGCCGCGCAGCAGCCCTGGGGAATGTCGTAGGCGAGAATCTGCAGCGGCCCGACACGCCGCTCGACCTCGGGCTCCACCGCGGTGGTCACATCCACCCAGTCACCGCTCGCCAGGCCCAGGCGCACGATATCGTCGGTGTTCATGAAGATCACCGAGCGCGTGCCGTGCACGCCGCGGAAGCGGTCGTCGTAGCCATAGATGGTGGTGTTGAACTGGTCGTTGCTGCGGATCGTCATCAGTTGCAGCACGTCGCGCCGGCCATAGGGGCCGTTCACGTCATCGTCGACGATCAACCGTTGCGGCGTGGCGAACTGCGCCTTGCCGCTCTGCGTTGCCCACTGGCGCTGCACGGCGCCAAGCGGGCGATGGAACCCACCGGGCTGCCACATACGCGCCTCGAAGTCGTGAAACGTTTCCGGGTAGATAGTGGCGATGGCCTTGCGCACCAGCCCGTAGTCGCGGCGCCAGGCATCCCAGTCGATCGCCACTTCACCACTCAACGTGGCACGCGCCAGCCCGGCGATGATCGCCGGCTCCGAACGCAGGTGTTCGCTGGCCGGCTCACTGCTGCCGCGCCAGCCGTGGATGCAGCCGGTGCTGTCTTCGGTGCTGTGGCTCTGCTCGATACCCTCCTGGCGGTCGATCTCGATCCGCCCCAGGCACGGCAACAGCCAGGCCTGCTCGCCAGGCAGCAGATGCGAGTGATTGAGTTTGGTGGCCACCTGCACGTTGAGCGCCAGGCGCTGCCAGGCCGGTTCGATCAGCGTGGTATCCGGCACCGCGCGCAGAAAGTTGCCGCCCAGGCTGACGAAGCCGCGCACGCGGTTTTCCAGCATGCCCGTACAGGCATCCACGGTGTTCAGGCCCATCTGCTCGGGCACCTTGAATTTGAAGTGCTGCTCGATCAGCTCGACCGGCACCTTGGCCGGATCCTCGGTAATGCCGACGGTGCGCTGGCCCTGCACGTTGGAATGGCCGCGCACCGGGCAGATGCCGGCGCCCGGCTTGCCGATGTTGCCGCGCAGCAACAGCAGGTTCACCAGCATCTGCACGTTCTGCACGCCCTGGCGGTGCTGGGTCAGGCCCATGCCGTAGACGATCATCACCCGCTGCGACTGCGCATAGACCAGCGCCGTGGCTTCCATGGCCGCACGCTTGAGGCCGGTGATGGCTTCCAGCTCGGCCCATTGCTGCCGGCGGACATAGGCGATGAAATCGTCGGCGCCGTGGGTGTGCTCGGCGATAAACGCCTCATCCAGCACGCCCGGCTCGCCGCGCTGCAACGCTGCATCGTGCAGATCCAGCAGCGCCTTGCTGATGCCAACGATGGCCGCGGCATCACCGCCGATGGCCACCTGGTGGTACTGGGTGCTGATCTGCGTGGAATTGGGGCCGAGCATCTCGCCCGGCGACTGCGGGTTGACGAACGCCTGCAGGCCACGCTCCTTGAGCGGATTGAAGGTGATGATCGGCACGTCGCGCTGCCGCGCTTCCTGCAACTGGTGGAGCATCCGCGGGCTGTTGCTGCCGACGTTCTGGCCGAAGAACAGCAGGCAGTCGGTGTGCTCGAAGTCGTTCAGCGTCACGGTGCCCACCGGCACGCCGATGCTCTCCTGCAGGCCCACGGAGGTGCTCTCGTGGCACATGTTGGAGCTGTCCGGCAGGTTGTTGCTGCCATAGGCGCGGGCGAACAGCTGGTACATGAACGAGGCCTCCAGCGAGGCGCGCCCNGAGGCGTAAAAGACCACCTCGTCCGGCTGCAGCGCACGCAGGCTGGCGCCGATTGCCTGGTAGGCGGTTTCCCAGCTGGTTTCCTCGTAGCGGTCGGTACCNGGGTTGTAACGCAGCGGGTGGGTCAGCCGGCCNTGCTGTTCCAGGGCATGGGCCGACCAGCCGCGCAACTCGCTGACACTGTGCTCGGCGAAGAACGCCGGGCTGCTGCGCTTGGCCGTCAGTTCCCAGGCCGTGGCCTTGGCACCGTTCTCGCAGAACTCCAACGGGTGGGTATCGCCCGGTTTGGCCCAGGCGCAACTCACGCAGGCGAAACCATCAGGCTTGTTCTGTTTGAGCAGCGCCGCGCCGATCTTCACCACCGACTGTTCGCGCAGCAGGATGCCCGCCACCGATTTGGCCGATCCCCAGCCTCCGGACGCGTCTGTGTAAGGTCGATAACGGGTCTTTGGATCAGTCAGCATGTCCCTCTCCTGCACGTGGCTCGTTCTGGTACGACGAAGCCATTTCGCGAAAGGTTCGGGCTAACGGCCCTGTGGTCTGGCGGGCCATTGGTGAGCGAGTGTGTCCGGCGCAGGCAAGCGAAACGGCGCGCTGCCGCTGCGTTGGCGAGGTTTCCAAGGCAACGCGAAAAGGCACCTGCAGGAGGTGCCTTTGCGGAGGAGCCAGGCTTACTTGTTGCCGGTCAGCGCGGCGTAGCTGGTCATCAGGTTGCGGTAGTCCGGGATGTGATCGGAGCAGATCTTCGCCAGGCCTTCCACATCGTTGCGCCAGTCGCGGTGCAGCTCACAGGCCACGGCGAACCAGTTCATCAGCTGCGCGCCGGCGGCGGTCATGCGCTGCCAGGCCGAGTCGCGGCTGATCTGGTTGAAGGTGCCGGAAGCGTCGGTGACCACGAACACGTCGAAGCCCTCCTCGATGGCCGCCAGCGCCGGGAACGCCACGCAGACTTCGGTCACCACGCCGGCGATGATCAGTTGCTTCTTGCCGGTGGCCTTGATTGCCTTGACGAAGTCTTCGTTGTCCCAGGCGTTGATCTGGCCAGGGCGGGCGATGTACGGCGCGTCCGGGAACATCTCCTTCAGCTCGGGAACCAGAGGGCCGTTGGGGCCGGTTTCGAAGCTGGTGGTGAGGATGGTCGGCAGGTTGAAGAACTTGGCGATGTCGGCCAGGGCCAGCACGTTGTTCTTGAACTTGTCCGGGTCGATGTCGCGCACCAGCGACAGCAGGCCGGCCTGGTGGTCGACCAGCAGGACGGCGGCGTTGTCTTTGTCCAGGCGGTTGTAGGCGATTCATGAGGTAACTCCGGGTGGGTTGGGGGAACGGGAATCGGGGTTGCGCGGTTCGGGCACGCCGAGCAGGTGGCGGATGCGCACGGCCACGCCTTCGCGCTGGTATTGCCGGGCGCTGGCCTCGATGCGTTGCTCGGCCACGGTGACGCGCCCGTGATGGCGCAGGTGCTCGAGCCAGGAGGCGTCGAAGAAGAATTCCTGCCAGAGCTGCGGGTTCTCGCTGTCCTGCAGCAGGCCCCAGGAGAGCGCACCGTTACGTCGGCGCATGGCGCGCACGGCGAGCATCGCGTGGCTGAACGCCTCGGCGTTTTCCTGAGGAATGTCGTATTCGAGGGTGATCATCACCGGGCCGCGCTCACGGTCCAGGTCGGCGCTGAGTACCGGCGCTGGCCAGTGCACCGAAGGCGCCAGGTCTTCGCTGTCGGTGACCGGCAAACGGAAGCGCCAGGACAGCAGCACGCCGAGCAGCAGCATCGCCCCGCCACCGGCCAGCGCCACGCTCAGCGAGTATTCGCTGGCCAGCGAACCCCAGACGATGCCGCCCAGGGCGCTGCAGCCAAAGAACACCAGGATGTACACCGCCAGGGCGCGGGCCCGCACCCAGCTCGGCACCGAGGTTTGCGCCGCCACCTGCAGGCTCGACAGCACGGCGATCCAGGCGGCGCCGCTGATCAGCATCACCGGAATCAGCAGAGTGAAGTCGCGGATAAAGGCCAGGCCGAACAGCACGGCGGCGTAGGCGACACTGGCGCCAGCAACGATCAGGTCGCTGCGCAGGCGCTCACGCAAGGTGGGCAGGAACATCGCCCCGGCGATGGCACCAGCACCCACGCAGCCGAGCAGGATGCCGAAGTCCGCCGCCGTGCCGTTCAGCTCGCGGCGCACCAACAGCGGCAACAGCGACATGCCGGCACTGGCGCCAACGAAGAACGCGAAGGTACGCGCCAGCACCGCCTGCAGGGGTTTGGCGCTGCGCGCATAACGCACGCCAAGACGCACCGCCCCGAACAACCGCTCGGCCGGCAGGATGCTCACCGTGGGTGTGCGCTTCCAGGCGTACAGCGCAGCGATCACCGCAAAGAACGACACGGCGTTGAGGGCGAAGGTCAGCCAGGGGCCACTGAGGCTGACCAGCACACCGGCAATGGCCGGGCCGATGGCGCGCGCCACGTTCATGCCCAGGCTGGACAGCGCCACGGCGGCAGGCAGCTCGCTCTTGCCAACCAGCTCGGGCGTCAGCGCCGACCAGGCCGGCATCATCAGTGCGGTGCCGATGCCCATGGCCAGGGTCAGCAGCAGGAGCAGCGGTACGTTCATCAAACCGAGCAGCGTCAGGCCGGCAAGCAGTACCGCCACGGTCGCCATCCACAGTTGCACGGTCAGCAGGTAGCGACGCTTGTCGACGATATCGGCCAGGGCGCCAGCCGGCAAAGCCAGGAAGAACATCGGCAGTGCCGCCGCCACCTGCACCATGGCCACCGCCAACGGGCTGGCCGACAGCGAGGTCATCAGCCAGCCGGCACCCACCTCGTGCATCCAGGTGCCGATATTGGAGGCGATGCTGGCCAGCCACAGCCAGCGGAACACCGACGTGCGCAACGGGCTCCAG
>JGI26054J46599_1000457_pt1 | contig 10066 bp, 8 predicted proteins | sample HigsolmetaGSP16D_FD_46599 | JGI IMG/M metagenome (IMG submission 46599) | reverse complement strand
AAGGAAGTGGGCGTCAAGGTTCCGGTCGTGGTGCGCCTGGAAGGCACCAACGTGGAAGAAGGCAAGCAGCTGCTGCGTGACAGCGGCATGGCCATCATCCCCGCTGACAACATCAACGACGGCGCCAAGAAGATCGTTGAAGCGGTCAAGTCCGCCGCCTGATACCGACACCAAGGAATTTCCATGTCTGTTTTGATTAACAAGAACACCAAGGTGATCGTGCAGGGCTTCACCGGCCAGCAGGGCACCTTCCACGCCACCCAGATGATCGAGTACGGCACCCAGGTGGTCGGCGGCGTGACCCCGGGCAAGGGCGGCACCACCCACATCGACCTGCCGGTGTTCAACACCGTGGCCGACGCCGTGCAGAGCACCGGCGCCGACGCGTCGGTGATCTACGTGCCGCCGCCGTACGCGGCTGACGCGATCCTGGAAGCCGCTGCTGCGGGCATCAAGGTNATCGTGTGCATCACCGAAGGCATTCCGGTGCTGGACATGCTGCGCGTGAAGAACGTGCTGACCCGCGCCCATCCGGACACCGTGCTGATCGGGCCGAACTGCCCGGGCGTCATCACCCCGGGCGAGTGCAAGATCGGCATCATGCCGGGCCACATCCACAAGCCGGGCAAGATCGGCATCGTGTCCCGTTCGGGCACGCTGACCTATGAAGCGGTCAAGCAGACCACCGAAGTGGGTCTGGGCCAGTCCACCTGCATCGGCATCGGCGGTGACCCGATCAACGGCCTGAACTTCGTCGACTGCCTGAAGCTGTTCAACGAAGATCCGCAGACCGAAGGCATCATCATGGTCGGCGAGATCGGCGGTGACGCCGAAGAAGCCGGTGCCGAGTACATCAAGAACCACGTGAAGAAGCCGGTCGTCGGTTTCATCGCCGGTGCGTCGGCTCCGGCCGGCAAGCGCATGGGCCACGCCGGTGCGATCGCCTCGGGCGGCAAGGGTACGGCGGAAGGCAAGTTCGCCGCCATGGAAGCCGCTGGCGTCGTCACCGTGCGTTCGCCGGGCGACCTGGGCGCTGCCATCGCCAAGCTGGTCAAGTAAACGGTAGAGCCGAGCCATGCTCGGCTGCCTACCGGCATCAAACACGAAGGCCGCCTCCGGGCGGCCTTCGTGCATCCGGCGCGGCCGGAATCCCCCACGCAGCGCCGGGCGCACGGGCGGGGCGGCGCTACAATGTGCGCCTTGCAACCAAAGGCGTGACCCCCATGGCTTCTCTCCGCATCGCGATGGCGCAGTTCGACTTCCCGGTGGGCGCGGTGGCGCGCAACAGCGAGCGCATCATCGAGATGATCGGCGAGGCACGCGACGAGCACGGCGCCGACGTCGTGGTGTTCCCCGAACTGGCCATCAGCGGCTATCCGCCCGAAGACCTGCTGCTGCGCCCGGGGTTCCTGCAGGATTGCAGCCAGGCGCTGGAGCGCATCGCCGCGGCCTGCACCGGCATCACCGCCGTGGTGGGCTGGCCGCAGGCGCACGGGTCGGTGGTCTACAACGCCGCCAGCGTGCTGCGCGGGGGCGTGGTGGAAGCCACCTGCCGCAAGCGNGAACTGCCCAATTACGCAGTCTTCGATGAGCGCCGCTATTTCGATGTCGATCCGGATAACCCCGAGTGCGTGTTCGAGGTCAACGGGGTGGCGATCGGCGTGCTGATCTGCGAGGACCTGTGGTTCAGCGAACCCATCGCGGCCACGGTGCGCGCCGGTGCGCAGCTGGTGCTGGTGCCCAACGCCTCCCCGTACGAGCGCGGCAAGCACGCCGCGCGCGATGCGGTGCTGGCGGCCCGTACCCGTGAATCCGGAGCTGCCATCGCCTACCTCAACATGGTGGGCGGGCAGGATGCGCTGGTGTTCGATGGCGCCTCGGTGGTGGCCGATGGCGATGGCACCGTGCACCCGGCCGCTGCGGCCTTCGCCGAGCAGTGGCTGGTGGTGGATTACGATCCGCAGCGCCGTGGTTTCCTGCCGTGCCTGTGGATGGACGATGGCGATGAAAGCATGGATGCGCTGGCCTGGCGCGCGGTGACCCGCGGCATCCAGGACTACTGCGGCAAGAACGGTTTCAGCAAGGTCTGGCTGGGGCTGTCGGGGGGCATTGATTCGGCCCTGGTGCTGGCCCTGGCGGTGGACGCGCTGGGCGCGGACAACGTCACCGCGGTGCGGTTGCCCTCGCGCTACACCGCGGGCATGTCCAACGANCTGGCCGCCGAGCAGTGCGCCACCCTGGGGGTGAAGCTGGAGGCGATCTCCATCGAGCCGGCGTTCAAGGGGCTGATGGAATCGCTCGCGCCGATGTTCGCAGACACCGCGCCGGACATCACCGAGGAGAACCTGCAGAGCCGCAGCCGCGGGGTCATCCTGATGGCACTGGCCAACAAGTTCGGNGGCCTGCTGCTGACCACCGGCAACAAGAGCGAGTATGCGGTGGGGTACGCAACCATCTACGGCGACATGTGCGGTGGCTATGCCCCGCTCAAGGACCTGTACAAGACGGAGGTGTTCGGCCTGGCCAAGTGGCGCAACACGGTCGGTGGCGCGCCGGTCATTCCGCCGGCGGTGATCAGCCGCCCGCCGTCGGCCGAACTGCGCGACAACCAGACCGACCAGGATTCGCTGCCGCCCTACGACGTGCTCGACGGCATCCTGTACCGCTTCGTCGACCAGGAGCAGTCCCGCGCGGAGATCGTCGCTGCCGGCTATGCGCCGGAGGTGGTGGACCGGGTGCTGCGGCTGGTGCGCATCAGCGAGTGGAAGCGGCACCAGGCCGCACCGGGCCCGAAGGTCTCGCGGCGCGCGTTCGGGCGCGAGCGCCGCTATCCGATCAGCAACGGCTACAGCGGCTGAGCGCAGGCCAGTGCCTGCCGGCAACGGAAAAGGCCCCTTGCGGGGCCTTTTCCAGTAACGCATGCAGCAGGCCGGTACAGCGGCCTTACTTGCGCTCCATCCGGGCATTGCGCTCGCCGGTGCTGGCGGACTTTTCGCCCGCGAACGGGTTCAGCTTGCGGATCATCCACGGGTACTTCGGCCAGTCGTTGCTCAGCCACGGGTGCTGCGGCGCGTTNTGTTCCAGCACGCGGCGGGCATCGGCAGCCAGCTCCTNGTTGCCCAGGCGGGTATAGGACTCGGCCAGCACCGCCACGGCGTCGTACTGGTAGGCGCTCTGCGGATAGGTCTGCAGCAGGTAATCGGCACGGCCCACGGCCGACACCCACGCCTCGCGGCGCATGTAATACAGCGCGTTGTCCAGCTCGTGCTGGGCGAANACGTCACGCAGCTCGTTCATGCGCTGGCGCGCATCGGCGGCATAGCGGCTGTTCGGGTAGCGGTCCACCACGATGTTGAAATCGGCATACGCCTGGCGCGGGGTGGACAGGTCGCGGCGGCTCGGGTCCAGCGACCAGATGCGGCGCAGGAACACCGTGTTGGTGTTGCTGTTGGCCAGACCGCGCAGGTAGTACATGTAGGCGATGTTGCGGTGGGTCGGGTAGGTCCGGATGAAGCGGTCGATGCTGGACACCGCATCGTCGTGCTTGCCGGCCTTGTACTGCGCGTAGGCCGATTCGATCATCGCCTGCTCGGTGTACGGGCCGTACGGATACTGGGCCACCAGGCGGCGGAAGCTGGACTCCGCGCCGCTCCAGTTGCCGCTCTCCATGAGCCCGTGGCTCTTGTCGTACAGCGCTTCAACCGGGGTTCCTTCGTCAGGGGAATCGCCCTTGGCGGCCCGGTTGCAGCCCGTGGCGGCAAGGACCACGACCAGTGCAAGAGCGGCCAGACGGACGGGCGCGGAGAACAGAGAAGAGCGTCGGATCATGGGGTCAAGGCGGGACGCGGCTGGAATACGAAGGGTCGATGATAGCCTAGTGTCCTGTCCAGCGACTGAAACCGGTCGCCCGGACCCCAAATTCGTCCCCTTGATGGTTCCCGCCATGTCCGATTCCCCAGCTGAACAGGCCCGCCAGGCCGTTGTCCCCGATGCCGCCGCCGGCCGCCGCTTCGATGCGGTGGTGGCCGAGCTGTTCCCTGAATACTCCCGCTCGCGGCTGACCGAGTGGATCAAGTCCGGCAACCTGCTGCTGGACGGGGCCCAGGTCCGGCCGCGCGACCCGCTGCGCGGTGGCGAGGTCGCCAGCCTGACGGTGGTGCTCGACACCCAGACCGACGCCCAGCCGGAGGACATCGCGCTGGACGTGCTGTTCGAGGATGAGCACCTGCTGGTGATCAACAAGCCGGTGGGGCTGGTCGTGCACCCGGGCGCCGGCAACCACAGCGGCACGCTGGTCAATGCGCTGCTGTACCGCGACCCCTCGGTGAAGGTGCTGCCGCGCGCCGGTATCGTGCACCGCCTGGACAAGGACACCAGCGGCGTGATGGTGGTGGCCCGCACGCTGGAGGCGCAGACCGCGCTGGTGGAGCAGCTGTCGGCGCGCGACGTGCACCGCCAGTACCTGGCGGTGGTGATGGGCGCGCTGGTTGCCGGTGGCACCGCCGATGCGCCGATCGACCGGCACCCGCGTGACCGGCTGAAGATGGGCGTGCGCGAGGATGGCAAGGAAGCGGTGACGCACTACCGCCTGCGCGAGCGCTTCCGCGCACACACCGCGCTGGAATGCCGCCTGGAAACCGGCCGCACCCACCAGATCCGCGTGCACATGGCGCACCTGCGCCATCCCATCGTGGGCGATCCGCTGTACGGCGGCGCGCTGAAACTGCCCAAGGGCGCCAGCGACGAACTGGTGGCGGCGCTGCGCGGCTTCCGGCGCCAGGCGCTGCATGCCGAGACGCTGGAGTTCACGCACCCGATCACCGGTGTGCCGGTGCGCAACAGCGCGCCCGTGCCGGCGGACATGCAGCACCTGATGAAGGTGCTGCGCGAAGACAGCGATGCGTTCGCCGAGCGCGAGCGCAGCCGCTGGTGAGCGCGCCGCTGCCCCTGCTGGAGGCCGACTGGCCGGCGCCCCCCGGGGTGCGGGCGTTGACCACCCGCCGCCACGGCGCCGGCATCTCCGCGCCGCCGTTTGCCCAGTTCAACCTGGGTAACCGGCACGCCGCCGACGGCGACAGTCCGGCGGCGGTGGAGCACAACCGGCAGCTGCTGCGGCAGGGTCTGGCGCTGCCCTCGGCCCCGCACTGGCTGCGCCAGGTGCACGGCACCACGGTGCTGCGCTTCGATGCGCCCCCGTCACCCGATGCCAGCGAGCCGGTGGCCGATGCCGCGGTGACCTCCGTACCGGGGGTGGTGCTGGCGATCCTGACTGCCGACTGCCTGCCGGTGGTGCTGGCGGCCCGCGATGGCCGTGAGATCGCTGCCGCCCACGCCGGGTGGCGCGGGCTGGCCGACGGCATGCTGGAACACACCGTGGCTGCGATGCAGACCCCGGCCGATGCGCTGCAGGTCTGGCTGGGCCCGGCGGCGGGGCCGGCCGACTACGAGGTGGGCGACGAGGTCTACCACGCCTTCGTGGGCCATGCACCGCAGGCGGCGGAGGCGTTCGTGCCCACCCGCGCCGGTCACTGGAAGGTGGATCTGTATGCACTGGCCCGGCAGCGGCTGCAGGCGGTGGGCATCCCGGCGGGGCAGGTACACGGCGGCGGGCTGTCCACGCTGACCGACCCGGACCTGTTCTCGTACCGGCGCGATCGCCGCACCGGCCGCATGGCCACCCTGGTCTGGATGGCGGGCTGAGCACGGCGGCCGGACCCGAACGCGGTCCGGCGCGCCGGCAGGGAAGGGGCCTCAGCCGCCTTCCAGCACCTGCAGGTAGCTGTGCCGCCAATGGTTGATGTCGTAGGTGCGCAGGTGGTCCATCATGGCGTGCCAACGCTCCTGCCGGCGCCGCAGCGACATCGTCGCCGCGGTGGCGATCGCATCGGCCACACCATCCAGGTCATGCGGGTTGACCAGCAGCGCCTGCTTCATCTCGTCGGCCGCGCCGGCCAGCAGTGACAGCACCAGCACACCGGGATTTTCCGGGTCCTGCGAGGCCACATATTCCTTGGCGACCAGGTTCATGCCATCACGCAGGGGCGTGACCAGCCCGACCGCGGCGGCGCGGTAGAAGCCGGTCAGGGTGGCATGGGTGAAGTTCTGGTTGACGTAGCGCAGCGGNGTCCAGTCCGGTTCGGCGTGGCCGCCGTTGATGTGGCCGGCGATCTGCTCCAGCTGGCTGCGCAGGTGCCGGTATTCGGTGACATCGCCGCGCGATACCGGGGCGATCTGCAGATAGGTCAGCGAGCCGCGCTGGTCCGGATGCCGCTCCAGGTAGCGCTCGAAGCCCTGGAAGCGCTCCGGCAGGCCCTTGGAGTAGTCCAGGCGGTCCACGCCGATCGCCAGCTGGCGATCGCGCAGGCTGCTGCGCAGGTTCTTCACCGCCGGCTTGCTGGCCGCCGAGGCGGCCTGGCGGGCGATCAGCTCGGTATCGATGCCGATCGGGAACGCGGCGGCCCGGAAGTGGCGCCCACCAGGCGCCTCCAGCTGGCCGTTCTCCAGCACGCGGCCGCCGCCGAACAGCCGCAGGTAAGTCTGGAACCGGTCCGCGTCGCGCTGGGTCTGGAAGCCGACCAGGTCGTAGGCATACAGGGCGGAGAACAGGCGCAGGTGGTCGGGCATGGCCTGCAGCAGGTCCGCCGACGGCATCGGAATATGCAGGAAGAAACCGATGCGGCAGCCGATGCCACGCTCGCGCAGCAGCGCGCCCAGCGGGATCAGGTGATAGTCGTGGATCCAGACGATGTCATCTTCGCGCAGCAGCGGCGCCAGCTTGTCGGCGAACAGCGCATTGACCCGGTGGTAGGTCTCACGCGTGGCGCGGTCGTAGTCCACCAGGTCCAGGCGGAAGTGCAGCAGCGGCCACAGCGTCCGGTTGGAGAAGCCGTTGTAGTAACCGTCCACATCGCGCTTGGCCAGGTCCATCGTGACGTACTCGATGTCCCCTTCCTTCTGCTGGTGCAGCGTGCCGCTGGTGTCGCGGCCGCTCTTGCCGCTCCAGCCGAACCACAGGCCGCCGCGCTCCTTGAGCGCGGCCAGCAGGCCCACCGCCAGGCCGCCGGCGCGGTTCTCGCCCGGTACCGCCACGCGGTTGGAGACCACCACCAGGCGGCTCATGAGGCCTCCTGCCAGGAACGCGACAGGCGCATGGCCGCGGTGATCAGGCCCACGTGCGAATACGTCTGCGGGAAATTACCCCACGGCTCGCTGCCATCGAACGCCAGATCCTCCGACAGCAGGCCCAGATGATTGCGCTTCTCCAGCAGCGCCTCGAACATGTCGCGCGCCTCGTCCATGCGGCCGATCGCCGCCAGTGCATCGATGTACCAGAACGTGCAGATGGTGAAGCTGGTTTCCGGCTCGCCGAAATCGTCCGGCGCCACGTAGCGGTACAGCGCGTCGCCATGCTTCAGATCACGGCCGATGGCTTCCACCGTGGCCACGAAGCGCGGATCGGTGGCGCCGATGAAGCCGATGTCCGCCAGCAGCAGCAGCGAGGCATCCAGCCGGTGNCCACCGAACGTGTCGGTGAAATGGCCGAGCGANTCGCTCCAGGCCTCACGCAGGATGCGCTGGTGGATGGTGTCGGCACGCTCGCGCCAGTAGNTGGCGCGGTCGTCCAGCTTCAGGCGGACGGCGATCTTGCACAGCCGGTCGCACGCGGCCCAGCACATCGCGCTGGTATAGGTATGCACCTCGGTACGGCCGCGGAACTCCCACAACCCGGCGTCGGGGACGTCGTGCAGGGCGAAGGCCTGCTCGCCCAGCGGCTCCAGTCGCGCGAAGGTGTGCGCATCGCCCGGGTCCTGCAGCCGGCGGTCGAAGAACAGCTGCGTGGAGGCCAGCACCACGCTGCCGTAGACATCGTGCTGGCGCTGCACCCAGGCCAGGTTGCCGCGGCGCACCGGGCCCATGCCGCGGTAGCCGGACAGCGTGGCGACTTCACTTTCATCCAGCGTGGCCTCGAAGCCGATGCCATACAGCGGCTGCAGCGTGCCATCGCCGGTGGCCAGGTTGAANATGTAGCCCAGGAACTGTTCCATGCTGCGGGTGGCACCCAGGCGGTTCAGCGCGCGCACCACGAAGGCGGCATCGCGCAGCCAGCAGTAGCGGTAATCCCAGTTGCGGATGCTGCCCGGCGCCTCGGGAATGGAGGTGGTCATCGCGGCGATGATCGCGCCGCTGTCCTCGTACTGGCACAGCTTCAGGGTGATCGCACTGCGGATCACCGCATCCTGCCACTCCAGCGGAATGGACAGGTAGCGCACCCATTCGCGCCAGTAGGTGGTGGTCCGGTCCAGCGCATCCTGCGCGTAGCCNGCGATGGACTGACCCAGCGACTCGTCCACGCCCAGGATCAGGTGCATGGGGTGGGTGACCACGAACGGCAGCGCGTCGCGCACCATGCGGACCGGCACGTCGGTGGTCAGCCGCAGCACATGACCCGGCAGCAGCCAGCGCACGTGGTTGCTGCCCCAGGTCGATTCGGGCACGCGCGCGCCCCAGTCGGCCAGCGGGCGCGCCAGGATGCGCACACGCGGCGAACCGGCGATGGGGGTGATCCGGCGGATGAGGCTCACCGGCCGGTAGAAACGGTCGTTGTGGCGCCAGCGTGGGGCGAAGTCCAGGATTTCGAGCACCGCGCCATGGCGGTCGCGCAGCAGCGTGCGCAGGATCGCCGTGTTGTGCAGGTAATGCTGTTCGCTGCTTTCGAAGTCTTCCAGCTCCACGCTGAAATCGCCGCCTTCCTGCTGGTTGGGGCTGAGCAGCGCGCAGAAGGTGGGATCGCCATCGAAGCTGGGCAGGCAGCTCCAGACAACACGTGCCTGGCGGTCGATGAGGGCACCGAAGCTGCCGTTGCCTACAACGCCGAGATCAAGATCGGCCTGGGTCATTGCGTGATTACCTCTTCACCATCATGGGGGCGTGTCACCACGCGTTTTCCTGCAGCCAGGCATGAACGCCGGCAACGTCGGGCAGCTGGAACACCGCCGCGCTGTCCTCGCGCTCGCCGACCAGCACGCTCCAGCCGTGCTGGCCATTGGCCGCCTGGAATCCATATTCGTCCGTAAGGTCATCGCCGATGAATACCGGCAGGCGGCCACGGAAGGGCTGCTGCTGCATCATCTGGCGCACGGCGCGGCCCTTGTCGGTGTTCACCGGAACGAACTCCAGCACGTGGTCACCCGGCTGCAGGCGGTAGTGCGCCTGGCCGCCGCGGATATGTCGCTCGGCGAACGCGCGCACGTGCTCGGCGTGGGCGGGAGCAGCGCGCCAGTGCAGCGCCAGGCTGGGGCCCTTGTCCTCCACCAGCACACCGGGGTGTCCGTGGGCGAAGCGGGCGGCCTGTTCATGCAGGGCGTGCAGCCACTCGGCCGTGCTGGCGTCCTGGCTGGGGTCGTGCAGCTGTCCTTTGGCATCGCGCAACTGGTGACCATGCAGACCGGCAGCAGGCAGCACCAGCGGCGCGAACAGGCCATCGAGCTGGGCCAGCGGACGGCCGCTGACCAGCGCCACGGCGCCTTCCAGGCGTGCGCTGATGCGTTCTATCGCGGTACGTACCGCCGGCACGAGGTGCACGGCGTCGGGGTGTTCAGCGAAGCCGACCAGGGTACCGTCGACATCCAGAAACAAGGCGCAGGCGTCGTCCAGCAATGGTGGCGGCGGACGCAGGGGGAGGTCGTTTGCCATGCGCAGCACGATGCCAGCGCCGATGTGTAGGCAGGGTCGAGGCAGCCGTGAACCGGGCCGCCCGCACCTGCCGCGCCGCCGGGGCGCGGCAGGTCACCGGCTTAGAACGTGTAGCGCACGCGGCTGTAGTAGTACGCGCCGTTGCTGCCGATCGGCGACAGCACATCGTACGGCAGGTTGCCGAAGTAGTAGATGTCCTCGTTGGACAGGTCCGGGTAGTTGTCGGTCAGGTTCTGGCCGCCCACCGCCACGCTCCAGCGGCTGTTGAAGCGGTATTCCACTTCCGCATCCAGCTGCCATTCGGCCTGGTAGGTCTGCCGCGGTTCATAGCCGCCGCCGAAATTGAACACACGGGTTGCGCTGCCGTGACGGT
>JGI26054J46599_1000454_pt1 | contig 10101 bp, 10 predicted proteins | sample HigsolmetaGSP16D_FD_46599 | JGI IMG/M metagenome (IMG submission 46599) | reverse complement strand
GCGCGAGCCGTCGGCCAGCGCGGAGATGAGGGTGCGCAGGGCTTTCGCCGTGCGTCCGCCGCGCCCGATCACACGACCCCGGTCATCGGGGTGCACACGCACCTCGAGCACCTCACCGCGAGGCGAGGTACTGGAGGCGATGGTGACGTCATCCGGGTGATCCACGATCCCCTTGACGATGTGTTCGAGCGCGGCGGCCAGCAAGGTCTTACTCGGACTCGGTCGCGTCGGCGGTCTCGGCGTCAGCGGCAGGCGCCTCAGCCTTCTTCTCCGCCTTCGGCTTGACGACCGACTTCTTCGACGCGTCGAGCTCGAAGGGTGCCTTCGGCTCGGCGGTCTTCACGGTCGAGACCGCGTCCTTGTCGCCCTTGAACTTGCCCCAGTCGCCCGTGAGCTTGAGGATGGCGGCGACCTGCTCGGTCGGCTGGGCGCCGACGGAGAGCCAGTACTGCGCGCGCTCCGAGTCGACCTCGATGAACGAGGGCTGCTCGGTCGGGTGGTACTTGCCGATCTCCTCGATGACGCGACCGTCGCGCTTGGTGCGCGAGTCGGCGACGACGATGCGGTAGTACGGCGCACGGATCTTGCCCATGCGCTTCAGACGGATCTTGACAGCCACAATTCTCCTGAATGGTGTTGCGANTGATGATGAACGTCGCCTGGAGCGTGGGGTGCACACCCGGCGGGAGCTCTGCGGTGGACCTCCGAGCCGGATAGAGGGTCGGGCAAGGCGGTCCAACCGTCCATTCTGCCAGATGNNGAGGGATGCCGCGAACCGCCGGATCGGCGTGCCACACTGGGCCGATGACGGTGACCTTCGCCACATCCGCCCGTTCGTCCGTCGGTATCGAATGGGAGATCATGTTGGCCGACAGGTCGACCGGTGATCTCGTGCCGGCGGCCCCCGGCATCCTCGACCAGGTCGAGGAGCAGACGCGGCACGAGCGTCACACGGTCACGGGCGAGCTCCTGACGAACACCATCGAGGTGACGAGCGGCGTCGGCGACACCGTCGCGGCNGCGGTGGACGACATCGGGGATGCGATCGATCTCGTCCGCACNGTCACCGATCCCCTGGGCGTCGAGCTCCTCTGCGCCGGCAGCCACCCGTTCGCACGCTGGTACGACCAGCAGGTCACGGACAAGACGCGCTACCACAAGCTCATCGAGCGGACCCAGTGGTGGGGGCGCAACATGATGATCTGGGGCATCCACGTCCACGTCGGGGTGGAGGACGTGTCGAAGGTCTTCCCCATGATCAANGCGCTCTCGGCTTATCTCCCCCACCTCCAGGCGCTGTCCGCCTCGAGTCCGTTCTGGGCCGGCGACCGCACGGGGTACGCNTCCAACCGCGCCCTCGTCTTCCAGCAGCTCCCGACGGCGGGGCTCCCCTGGCCGCTGGAGTCGTGGGCCGAGTACGAGGCCTACCTGGGCGACATGGAGCGCACGGGGGTCATGGCCGATTCGACCGAGGTGCGGTGGGACATCCGGCCGGCACCACGGTGGGGCACCATCGAGATCCGCGCGTGCGACGGCATGTCCACGCTCCCCGAACTCGCGGCGGTCGCCGCCCTCGTGCAGGTCCTCGCCGAGCACTTCTCGCGGATGCTCGACGAGGGGCGGGCCCTCCCGACGATCCAGCCGTGGTTCGTCCGCGAGAACAAGTGGCGGGCCGCACGCTACGGACTGCAGGCCGACGTCATCGTCGACCGCGAGGGGCGGCAACGACCCGTCGCCGACCATCTCCGCGAGATCGTCGACTCGCTCTCGCCCATCGCCGCGGAGCTCCACTGCGCGAAGGAATTCGCCGGCGTCGCCCAGATCCTCGACCAGGGTGCCAGCTACGAGCGACAGATCCGAGTCGCGGATGCCGCCGACGGCGACCTGCGCGAGGTCGTCCACCACCTCATCCGGGAATTCCGCGGCGGACCCAGCCTCCGGGACATCGTCTCGGTCGGCTGAGCCGTTCAGCCCTTGCCGAAGAGCTTCTGGATCTCGGCGAGGTCGGCCTCGCTCGGCTGAGCGGGTGCGCCGAGCCCGAACCCGGAGCCGGATGCCGCCGTGCTCGCCGACGTGATGCCCGCGTTCTCGGCCGCGCGCTTGGCGGGATTGCCGGAGCGCGATCCGCCACCGCTCTTCTGCTTCTTCCCGCGCTTGCTCGAGGCGCCCGGCTTGCCGCCGACAGCACCCATCCCCGGCATCGAGGGGACGCCGCCGCGAGCCACGGTCTTCATCATCTTGGCCGCCTGGTCGAAGCGCTGCACGAGCTGGTTCACGTCGGTGACCGTCATGCCCGAGCCGCGGGCGATGCGGAGGCGACGCGAGCCGTTGAGCACCTTCGGATTGCGGCGCTCTCCCGGCGTCATGGAGCGGATGATCGCCTCGGTCCGGTCGATCTCGCGCTCGTCGAAGTTCTCGATCTGCTGCTTCATCTGCCCCATACCGGGCAGCATCCCGAGCATCTTCTTCATCGAGCCCATCTTGCGGACCTGCTGGAGCTGCTCGAGGAAGTCCTCGAGGGTGAACTGCTCGGTCGCGAGCTTCTCAGCGACGCGCTGCGCCTCCTCCTCATCGAAGGCCTGCTGGGCCTGCTCGATGAGGGTGAGGATGTCGCCGAGGTCGAGGATGCGGCTCGCCATGCGGTCGGGGTGGAAGGGCTCGAGGTCGTCGAGGCCCTCACCCGTCGACGCGAAGATGATGGGGCGACCGGTCACGGAGGCCACGGACAGCGCGGCACCACCGCGTGCGTCGCCGTCGAGCTTGGAGAGCACGACACCGGTGAAGTCGACGCCGTCCTGGAACGCCTTGGCCGTGTTCACGGCNTCCTGACCGATCATCGCGTCGATGACGAAGAGGACCTCGTCCGGCGCGGTCGCCTTGCGGATGTCGGCGGCCTGCTTCATGAGCTCGGCGTCGACGCCGAGGCGGCCGGCCGTGTCGATGATCACGGTGTCGAACTGCTGACGTCGCGCGTGCTCGACGCCATCGCGGGCGACCTTGACCGGGTCACCGACGCCGTTGCCCGGCTCGGGCGCGTAGATGGCGGCGCCGGCACGCTCCGCGACGACGGTCAGCTGGTTGACGGCGTTGGGGCGCTGGAGATCGCACGCGACGAGGAGCGGAGTGTGGCCGTCCTTCTCGAGCTGCTTGGCGAGCTTTCCCGCGAACGTCGTCTTACCGGACCCCTGGAGACCGGCCAGCATGATGACCGTGGGGGGCTGCTTCGCGAACTGCAGACGACGCTGCTGCCCCCCGAGGATGGCGACGAGCTCCTCGTTGACGATCTGGACGACCTGCTGAGCCGGGTTCAACGCCCGGCTGACCTCGTCACCGAGTGCGCGCTCGCGCACCTTGCCGGTGAACTCCTTGACGACCTGCAGNGCGACGTCCGCGTCGAGCAGNGCGCGACGGATCTCGCGCACGGTGCCGTCGATGTCGGCGGGCGACAGCTTCCCCTTCGTGCGGAGGTTGCGGAAGGTCTCGGTGAGACGATCGGAGAGCGTGCCGAAGGTAGCCATGATGGATCGAGTTTAGTCGAGAGAGCGGGAGTCCCCCGCCCGGCTGGGCGGGAGAGTGACCTCCGCCACCACCAGGGCGTGCGCCAGCTCCATCGCCAGCGTCGCACGGGCCACCCCGCCGCGCGCCCATCGTTCGATGGCGACCATCACGGCTCCGGCGTGCGCCGCGCCGCACACTGCAGCCTCGACCTGATCGGCGCCGTGTGCGATGACGGATGCCGCGACGGCTCGCGCGATCCTGGCGTGGCGCACCGCGGCGCCGCGCTCGAGCTCGTCGGTCAGCCCCATGGCCTCGGTGTTGACCAGAGCGAGGGCGAGACTGTCGGGCTCGAGGTCGCGGCACAGCGTCGTGAGAGCAGCGGCCGGGTCGATGAACGGGACGTCGCCGCGAAGGCGGTCGATGCGCTCGTCCAGGGACGACCAGAGGATCGCTTCCTTCGACTCGAAGTAGTTGAAGAAGCTGGACCGGCTCACGCCCGCGCGACGGGAGATGTCGGTGATCGAGGTCGCGTCGAAGCCGCGCTCGAGGAAGAGCTCGCAGGCCGCCTCGGACAGGACTTCCCGAGACGACGCGCGGGGCCGGCCGGACGTCATGCGACGAGCTTACCGGGGGCGTATTGTTGCACGCAGTCCAACAACCCCTGAGGAGGCTCACGTGATCGAGATCCGGACGGTCGGCTTGTCGCCCGACCTCGTGCCCTACCGAGAGGGCTGGGCGCTGCAGCGTCAGCTGCATTCCGAAATCGTCGATGGCCGCCGCGGAGACACCCTGCTGCTGCTCGAGCACGACGCCGTCTACACCGCGGGCGCGCGCACCGCGGCCCACGAGCGGCCGATCGACGGCACGCCCGTCGTGGACGTGGACCGAGGGGGCAAGATCACGTGGCACGGTCCTGGCCAGTTGGTGGGCTATCCCCTCGTTCGCCTGACGGAGCCCGTCGACGTCGTGGCTCACGTCCGTCGGCTGGAGAGCATCCTGATCCGCGTGACCCGATCCTTCGGCGTCCCGGGGATGCGCGTGGACGGCCGCAGCGGGGTGTGGGTCGAACACCGGGGAGCTGTCGAGAAGATCGCGGCGATCGGGGTCCGGGTGCAGGCCGGCGTCACGATGCACGGATTCGCCCTCAACTGCGACAACACGCTCGAGCCGTTCAGCCGCATCATCCCGTGCGGGATCGCGGACGCCGGCGTCACGACCCTCAGCACGGTCCTCGGTCGGGACCTGACCCCCGCCGAGGTGCTGCCGACCGTCAGCGCGGCGTTCGCCGAGGAGTTCGGGGCGGAGGTCGCCGCATGAGCGGGTCCGCGTCGCCGGAGGGCCGTCGGATGCTCCGTCTGGAGGTCCGCAACGCGCAGACCCCGATCGAACGCAAGCCCGAGTGGATCCGGACGAAGGCCCGCATGGGCCCTGAATACCAGGCCCTGCAGACACTGGTGAAGGACGAAGGCCTGCACACCGTCTGCCAGGAGGCGGGCTGTCCGAACATCTTCGAATGCTGGGAGGACCGGGAGGCGACGTTCCTCATCGGCGGCTCCCAGTGCACGCGCCGCTGCGACTTCTGCCAGATCGACACCGGCAAGCCGGCGGACTACGACACGGATGAGCCTCGGCGCGTGGCCGAGAGCGTCAGCCGTATGCGATTGAGGTACGCCACCGTGACCTGCGTGGCGCGCGACGACCTCCCCGACGGCGGCGCCTGGCTGAACGCCGAGACCGTCCGCCGTATCCACGCGGACAATCCCGGAACCGGGGTCGAACTGCTCGCGACGGACTTCAACGGCGATCCGGGACTCCTCGACGTCGTGTTCGAGGCTCGGCCGGAGGTCTTCGCCCACAACGTGGAGACGGTGCCGCGCATCTTCAAGCGGATCCGACCGGCATTCCGGTACGACCGGTCGCTGGGAGTCCTGACCCGGGCACGGGATGCCGGATTGATCACGAAGTCGAACCTGATCCTCGGAATGGGTGAGGAGCGACACGAGATCGAAGAGGCCCTCCGGGACCTCCACGCCGCCGGAACCGACATCATCACGCTGACCCAGTACCTGCGCCCGACGCCCCGGCACCTGCCCGTGGACCGTTGGGTCACGCCGCAGGAGTTCGTGGAACTCCGCGAACTCGCCGAATCGATCGGTTTCCTGGGCGTTCTGGCAGGCCCGCTCGTGAGGTCGTCCTACCGGGCGGGCCGGCTGTGGGCACGATCGATGCGATCGAAGGGGCGAGAGATCCCGGCCGCCCTGGCGCATCTGGCCGCGGAGGCCGACGAGGCCGGCTTCGCCCAGGCGGTGTGACCCGCTTCCTCCACAGCTGCCCTCAGCGCGACGGTCTCCGCCGGGTCGGTACCGGCAGGACGTGGTGGAGCAGGGCGCCCGTACCTTCATCGGGATGCCGGACCTCGGCATCCCGATGAAGGAGAATCATGCGCACACCTCTCACCGTCACCGCCGCCCTCGGGCTGGCCCTCTCGGCGGCAGTCCTCCCCCACGTGACGGCCTCGGCGCCCACCGCGGAACCACCCGCCGACACCGTGGTCTCGGTCACCGGCGATGCGGAGAACGGCTTCGAGATCCACTACTACGACGGCTCAGCGGAGTACCCGCCTACCGATTCGGAGGCACTCGCCGAGTGCGGTGAGTACGACACCCGCGTCGAGCGGGTGCGATGCCGTGTCGAAGTCCGTACGTGGTACCGCGACCTCGCGACGCTGCGAGACGCNCTCGAGTGGGCCCACGCGTCGAAGGGCTGACCGGGTCAGTCGGCGCTGGTCACCGACTGCACCGCGCCGGAGACATCGAGGTTCACGAGAAGCACATCGTCGGTCGAGTCGGGGTCGAGCGCGTACTCGAGGACGGCGAACGGGTCCTTGCCCCCGTGCTCGTCGGCGAGGATCGTCATGCTCATCAGCTGCAGGGAACGGATGACGTCCATGTGCGTGTCGCCGGAGACGTCCACGAGGAAGTCCTCGATGTCCTCCCCGAGGATCTCCTGCTGTTGCAGGATGAACTCGGTCACCTCGCTCGTCCGGTCGTCGAGCTCGGACACCATCGCGTTACGGGCCCGGAGGTCGATCGACTCGAGCGCGGCGATCATCGCGGCGGCCACGTCGAGNGCGTCGATGGAGACGTCATCCTGATCGGGCGCGGTCAGGTCGACGGTGACCCGCTGATCACCGAAGTCCACGACNTCAGACCAGAAGATCGACCCGTCGGGTCCGGACTCGAGGAGTCCGAAGTAGTCGTGCTCGATCGCCATGTCTCAATGAAACCAGCCTCGGGGCCTGCGCGCGACCGACTCGCTCAATCCACGAGCGCCGAAGCGAACACGTGAGGCGTGAATCCGGTCAGGTCGCCGACNCCCTCACCCTGCCCGAGGAGCTTCACCGGGATACCGGTGCGCTCCTGCACGGCNAGNACGAAGCCACCGCGAGCCGACCCGTCGAGCTTGGTGAGCACCAGGCCTGTGACGCCCGCGTGCTCGAGGAACGCCTCNGCCTGCATCAAACCGTTCTGCCCCGTCGTGGCGTCGAGCACGAGCAAGACCTCGCTGATCGGAGCCTGCTTCTCGATCACCCGACGGATCTTCGTGAGCTCGTCCATGAGACCCGCCTTGGTGTGCAGCCGACCCGCCGTGTCGACCAGGACGATCTCGGTCCCGGTGCGGATCGCGTAGTCGATCGTCTGGAACGCGACGGATGCCGGGTCCTGCCCCTCCTGCTGAGGCCGCACGATCGCCGCACCACCGCGCTCGGCCCACGTGGCGAGCTGGTCGACGGCCGCAGCGCGGAAGGTGTCGGCTGCACCGACGACGACGCTTCGACCGAAGCGCCGCAGGTAGTGGGCGAACTTGCCGATCGTCGTCGTCTTACCGACCCCGTTCACGCCGACCACGAGGACGACGGCCGGACGCTCGCTGAGGCGGAGGGTCGTGTCGAACTTCGCGAAATGCTCCTCGAGGGTCTCGCGCAGCATCCGCTGGAGGTCCTTCGGATCCGTGGTCCGGAACCGTTCCACCTTCTCGCGGAGCTCGTCGACGATGCGCTCGGTGACGTCGGGACCGAAGTCAGCCGTCAGGAGAGCCGTCTCGAGGTCCTCCCACGTGTCGTCATCGATCGTCGGCTTGACGAACAACCCGCGCAGTGCGCGACCAAGGGACCAGGAGCTCTCCGCCATGATCCCAGGCTAGTTGACAGGGTCAGCCCTTCTCGCAGGCGATGCCGTCCTTGTCGCGGTCCATCTTCTTGTTGGCGTTGTACAGCGCCGTCGAGAACGTCGGCCGCACCCCGAAGGCCCGCTTCTTCCCGTTGACCTTGTTGTGAGTGACGCCGGCCTTCGCGACACCGCCCCGATGCACCTTGTTGAGCGCCGTNCAGTTCTTGTAGGTCTTCACGACGGGCTTCGCCGCCGGGACCATCCGCGCCGCCGTCACCGACGCCGCCGGCCCCGGTGCNGCGACGGCTGCCGCCGCCGGTGCTCCCGCCAGCCCGACGGCCAGAACTGCGATCATCGCCATCCGGCGCACGCTCGTACGAACCTTCATTCCCACCCCTGTCGATCGTGTGGGATACGTCGTGTTCCCCCGCTCACAGGCTACACACAGGACGCGGTCGATCACGCCGTCGCGCGCTCGCGCACCCGCTGTCCCACGACGGCCGAGACGCCGTCCTGCCTCATCGAGACGCCGTAGAGCGCATCAGCGATCTCCATCGTCCGCTTCTGATGAGTGATCACGATCAGCTGGCTCGACTCCCGTAGCTGCTCGAACACCCCGAGCAGTCGACCCAGGTTCGCGTCGTCGAGCGCCGCTTCCACCTCGTCGAGGATGTAGAAGGGACTCGGNCGCGCTTTGAAGATGGCGGTGAGCAGGGCCACGGCGGCGAGAGAACGTTCACCGCCCGAGAGGAGCGAGAGTCGTTCGATCTTCTTCCCGACGGGGCGCACGGCCACATCGATCCCCGTCGTCAAGGGGTTGTCCGGATCGGTCAGGGAGATCGATCCCGTGCCTCCCGGGAAGAGGATGGGGAAGACCTCGCCGAACGCGACCTTCGTGTCCTCGAATGCCGCNAGGAAGATCGTCTGCATCCGCTCGTCGAGCTCCTCGATGATCGTCAGCAGATCCGTCCGGGTACGGACGAGATCGTCGAGCTGAGCAGTGAGGAAGGAGTGCCGCTGCTCGAGCGCCGCGAACTCCTCCAACGCAAGAGGGTTCACGCGTCCGAGCTGCGAGAGCTTGCGTTCCGCCTCCTGGAGTCGGCGTCGCTGAGCGGCCCGATCGAACGATTCCGAGGCCCCCTCGTCCGAGGTGGGGATGGGGACATCCGGACCGTATTCCGCAAGGAGAATACTCTCGTCGAGACCGAGTTCAGACTGGACACGCTCGAGGAGGCTCTGCACGTGAAGACGCTTCTCGTGCATCTGCAGCTCGAGACCGTGCACCGACTCGGTGACCCGCGACAACCGCTCGCGGACCCCCGCATCCTCCTTGCGGAGCTCCGCCAGTTCCGCCGTCAAGGCCGTTCTCGTCTGCTCCGCACGCTCCAGCTCGACCCGTGCTTGCGCTGTTGATCGATCGATCGAGTCGAGGACGGGCGGCAACGCGGCCACGACCTCCGATGCAACGGCGCGCTGCGCCCGTCGGACCACGGCGCGCCGTGCCGCGGCTTCGGCGGCTGCACGCTCGCGCTCNCGCTGGCGCTCGAGCTGGGCGACGCGCGACTCGGCCGCGCGGACACGCTCGCGGAGGGTCTCGACGTCGAGGCGCGTATCCATCTCACGCGTCCGAGCCGACTCGAGCGCGTCGAGCAGGCCGTCGCGAGCCGACGCGTCGAGGATCGGCCGCGGTGACTCCTCGGCGGCGCGATACGCCTCCCCCGCGGCCCGGGCGGCCGTCTCGGCGTCTCGGGCCGCGGCCTCGGCTTGGCGGAGCCCGGCGTCGAGACGTTCGCACTCGGCGGCGGCGGATTCGAGGCGGACGGTGGCCCGGTTCATCTGCTCCGCGTGAGCTGCGAGGGCGGAGTCGTGCTCGCGGAGCGCGGTCAGCGTCTCGCGGGTGCGCTGGCGCGCGGCATCCCACGCGGCCTGGGCGTCGGTGAGGGCCTCCCGCAGCGAATCGGCGACCACCGTGACCTCGGTGAGCCTCTCGCTCGCGGCATCCCGCTCGGCCCCGAGTTCGATGCGCGACCGGGACTGTCCGGACCCGGCTTGGACGGTGCTGGCCGTGACGGTCTCGCCTGCGCGCGTCACGACGATCACGTGGACGCCCGAGTCCGCCGCGGTCCGCGCTGCGACATACGCGTCTTCGAGGTCTGCGGTGATCGCCACCCCCGCGAGGGCGGCGCGAACACCCGAGGGCGCGTCGACCACGTCGGCGGCCCAGGTCCATTCCCCGGGCACCGCTGGTCCGGGCGCGGCGGCGCCGTCCGCCACCGCGATGTCGACCACGCCGAGGTCGTGCTCGCGGACAGTCTCGACGACGCCGCGGGCGGTCTCGAGGTCGTCCACCAGGACGCCGTCGGCAAGCGCACCGAGCGCTGCGGCGACCGCCGCTTCGAAGCCCGGCGTGACCCGGATGGCATCGCTGACGATT
>JGI26054J46599_1000451_pt1 | contig 10189 bp, 10 predicted proteins | sample HigsolmetaGSP16D_FD_46599 | JGI IMG/M metagenome (IMG submission 46599) | reverse complement strand
TTTCATTAATTCACCAAATGCTCTTAAAGAAACTTATCAATTAAAATCAAGAGAAGATTTATTCTTTGCTGGTCAAATGACAGGTGTAGAAGGATATGTTGAAAGTGCAGCAAGCGGATTAATTGCAGGTATTAATGCAAGTAAACTCGTTTCAGACCTTGATCCAATTGTTTTCCCTAGAGAAACAGTAATCGGAAGTATGGCTTATTACATTACACATGCAAATAATAATAAGAACTTCCAACCAATGAATGCGAACTTTGGTTTGTTACCTACATTAGAAAAACGTATTAAAGATAAGAAAGAACGGTATGAAACACTTGCAAATCGTGCATTAAAACATTTAGATTCATTTAAAGTAATGCTTTAGTAAATTATTTTAAGATTTTTTAGAATTGTGATACAATTCAGATAAAATGGGAGGAATGAGTTATGGTACATACAATTGAACAACAGTTTGTTGATATGTTAACTTATGAAAAACATTTTTCCACCCATACTTTAAATGCATATCAACTTGATTTGAATGAATTTAATGATTTTTTACAATCAGAACATTTATCCTTAGAATCATTTGAATATAAAGATGCAAGGAGATACCTTGCGTTTTTGTATGATAAAGGACATAAAAGGACGAGTGTTTCGCGTAAAATTTCTACATTAAGATCTTTATATCAATATTGGATGAGTGTTGATAGTGATATTCAGAATCCATTTATTCAACTTGTACATCCAAAAAAAGAACATCATTTACCAAGCTTTTTCTATGAAGAAGAAATGGAAAAGCTATTTAAGACACTAGATGATGGTAAAAAAACGAATATAAGAGATCGCGTCATACTTGAGTTGCTTTATGCAACAGGTATTCGAGTGTCAGAATTAGTTCATATTCAAATAAGTGATATTGATTTGAATTATGCATTTGTCAAAGTGCTAGGTAAAGGGAATAAAGAACGTATTGTTCCTTTTGGAGAGTATTGTCAAAGTGCAATCGTTGACTATATTGAACAATTTAGAAGTCAAATGCGTTTAGATCATGATTTCTTGATAGTAAACATGAGAGGTAAACCTATAACTGAACGTGGTGTAAGATATGCACTCAACGAAATCGTAAAGAGAACGCAAGGTGTGTATCATATTCACCCTCATAAATTAAGGCATACTTTTGCAACACATTTGTTGAATCAAGGAGCCGATATGAGAAGTGTTCAAAGTTTACTAGGACATGAAAGTTTATCAACGACAAGTCAATATACACATGTTACAAAAGATCAATTAAGAAAAGTATACTTATCAGCACATCCACGTGCGTAAAGGAGATTTGATAATGAGTTCTTCATTACATGCTACAACTATATTTGCAATAAGACATAATGGTCATTCTGCAATGGCAGGTGACGGTCAAGTTACATTAGGTGAGCAAGTCATCATGAAACAAACAGCAAGAAAAGTTAGAAGATTATATCATGATAAAGTTGTTGCTGGTTTCGCTGGCAGTGTTGCAGACGCATTTACTTTATTCGAAAAATTTGAAGTTAAATTACAAGAATATAGCGGTAATTTAACGAGAGCTGCAGTTGAGCTTGCTCAAGAATGGCGTGGAGATAAAATGTTACGTCAACTTGAAGCGATGCTCATTGTTATGAACGAAACAGATTTATTAGTCGTAAGTGGTACTGGAGAAGTGATTGAGCCAGATGATGGTATCATTGCAATTGGTTCTGGTGGTAATTACGCTTTAAGTGCTGGTAGAGCGCTTAAATCATATGCACCTCATTTATCGGCTAAAGAAATTGCAGAAGCTTCACTTAATACGGCTGCAGATATTTGTGTATTTACAAACCATGAAATAAAAGTTGAAGAAATATAATTGGAGGGGTTTAAGGTTGTCACAAAATCAATTAAAAATGACACCGCATGATATCGTTGATCGATTAAATGATCATATCATTGGTCAACAAGATGCTAAGCGTAAAGTAGCAATAGCTTTAAGAAATCGCTATAGACGAAGTTTATTAGATGAACAACTTAGAAACGAAATCATACCTAAAAACATTCTAATGATAGGTCCTACAGGTGTAGGTAAGACTGAAATAGCTAGAAGAATGGCTAGATTAGTTGGTGCACCTTTTGTAAAAGTAGAAGCTACTAAATTTACTGAAGTAGGTTATGTAGGTAGAGATGTTGAAAGTATGATACGTGACCTTGTTGAAGTTGGTCGTCGACTTGTTAAAGAAGAAAAGAAAAAAGGCGTTCTTGATGAGGCAACTCAAAAAGCTAATGAAAAATTAGTGAAATTGCTTGTGCCAAGTATGAAGAAAAAAGCACAAAGTAATAGTAATAATCCATTAGAGTCATTGTTTGGTGGACAATTCCCNAACTTCAATCAACAAGAAGAAGTCGAAGAAACACCAACCGAAGAAATAAAAACAAAACGTGAAGATATTAAGAAACAATTATTAAACGGTGAACTTGAAGAAGAAATCGTCAAAATAAAAGTAGAACAAGAACAACAAACACTTGGCATGATGGGAATGGAAAACAACCCTCAAATGCAAGATATGCTTAGTCAAATGATGCCTAAGAAAAAAGTTGAAAGAAACTTGCCAGTTAAGTCAGCGCGAAAAATTTTAACAGATGAAATTGCGAATGAATTGATTGACCAAGAGTCCGTTAATGAAGAAGCGATTCAATTAACTGAACAAATGGGCATGGTATTCATCGATGAAATCGATAAAATTGCTGTGAGCAACAGTAACGGTGGTCAAGATGTATCTCGACAAGGTGTACAAAGAGATATCTTACCAATTGTTGAAGGTAGTGTCGTTCAAACGAAATATGGTTCAATTAATACTGAACACATTTTGTTTATTGGCGCAGGTGCGTTCCATATGTCTAAACCAAGTGATTTAATACCTGAGTTACAAGGTAGATTTCCAATTCGTGTTGAATTAGATAGTTTAACAACTGAAGATTTCGTTAAAATATTAAAAGAACCGAAACAATCACTTCTTGATCAATACAAAGCATTGTTGGAAACTGAAATGGTGACAATCAACTTTACAGATGAAGCCATTAATCGTTTAGCTGAAATTGCTTTTCAAGTTAANCAAGANACAGATAATATCGGAGCAAGAAGGCTGCATACTATACTTGAAAAAATGCTAGAAGATCTTTCTTTCGAAGCATCGAATATGCCAAATGCAGTTGTAGATATAACACCTGAATATGTTAATCAAAAATTAGAATCTATTGCGACAAATAAAGACTTAAGCGCATTTATTCTATAAAAAAGGAGAAAAAATTAAATGAGTTTATTATCAAAGACAAGAGAATTAAATACGTTATTACAAAAGCATAAAGGTATTGCTGTAGATTTTAAAGATATGGCTAAAACTATCAGTGATGTAACGGTGACAAATGTATTCATCGTATCAAGAAGAGGTAAAATTTTAGGTTCAAGCTTAAATGAATTGTTAAGCAATGAACGTATTATCAAAATGTTAGAAGATAGACATATTCCTAAAGAATATACTGATCAATTAATGCATGTAGAACAAACTAAATCAAATATCGGAATTGAAGAAGTATTAACAGTATTCCCACCAGAAAACAAAGANTTATTCGTAGATAGTCAAACAACTATTTTCCCAATTCTTGGTGGTGGTGAACGTTTAGGTACATTAGTTGTTGGACGTGTATCTCAAGATTTCAATGACAATGACTTAGTACTTGGTGAATATGCAGCTACTGTTATTGGTATGGAAATATTAAGAGAAAAACATAATGAAATTGAACAAGAAGCAAGAGACAAAGCTGCAATCAATATGGCAATTAACTCACTTTCATATTCAGAAAGAGAAGCAATTGAACATATCTTTGAAGAACTTGGTGCACCTGAAGGTTTATTAGTTGCTTCAAAAGTTGCTGATAGAGTAGGTATCACAAGATCTGTAATCGTCAATGCATTAAGAAAATTNGAAAGTGCTGGCGTAATTGAATCTCGTTCTTTAGGAATGAAAGGTACATTTATTAGAATTAAAAAAGAAAAATTCTTAGATGAGTTAGGTTTATCTAAATAAAATACTTGATGAACAGTATAAGATATGATATATTTGAAAACGGCTATAAAAGCCAAATTCACACATAATCACGGAAATTATGGATTGGTGCAACTTAAATAAGTTGTTTCTATAATAAGTGTTTATGGCGGAATAAAACCAATTAGGAGGAATTATCATGGCAGTTATCTCAATGAAACAATTGCTTGAAGCAGGTGTTCACTTCGGTCACCAAACACGCCGTTGGAACCCAAAAATGAAAAAATACATTTTCACAGAAAGAAACGGTATCTACATTATCGATTTACAAAAAACAGTTAAAAAAGTTGACGAAGCTTACAACTTTATTAAATCTGTTTCTGAAGAAGGCGGTAAAGTATTATTCGTAGGTACTAAAAAACAAGCACAAGAGTCAGTTAAAGAAGAAGCTGAACGTGCTGGACACTACTACATTAACCAAAGATGGTTAGGTGGTATCTTAACTAACTATAAAACAATCTCTAAACGTGTAAAACGTATTTCTGAAATTGAAAAAATGGAAGAAGACGGTACGTTTGATGTATTACCTAAAAAAGAAGTTGTAGAACTTAAAAAAGAATATAACCGTTTAATCAAATTCTTAGGCGGTATTCGTGATATGAAATCAATGCCTCAAGCATTATTCGTAGTAGACCCTCGTAAAGAGCGTAATGCGATTGCTGAAGCACGTAAATTAAACATTCCAATCGTTGGTATTGTTGATACAAACTGTGATCCAGATGAAATCGACTATGTTATCCCTGCGAACGATGATGCTATTCGTGCTGTTAAATTGTTAACTGGTAAAATGGCTGATGCTATTTTAGAAGGTCAACAAGGCGTTTCAAATGAAGATGTTGCTGAAGAGCAAAACATCGACTTAAACGAAACAGAACAAGCACCTAAAGAAGAATCAACTGAAACTACTGAAGCATAATTTCAAAAAGGTGATAAGGTTCTATAACTTATCACCTTTTTTTAGAAAGATTTAAGATAAACAATATATTATTTAAATAAATGGAGGAATTAGATTATGGCTATTTCAGCTAAACTTGTTAAAGAACTACGTGAAAAAACTGGCGCAGGTATGATGGACTGTAAAAAAGCTTTAACAGAAACTGATGGTGACATCGATAAAGCGGTAGATTACTTACGTGAAAAAGGTATCGCTAAAGCTGCTAAGAAAGCAGACCGTATTGCTGCAGAAGGTACTACTTTTGTTGCATCTAAAGGTAATGATGCAGTAATTCTTGAATTAAACTCAGAAACTGACTTCGTTGCTCGTAACGAAGGTTTCCAAAACTTAGTTAAAGAAATGGCTGACCATATTCTTGATGTTAAACCAGCTGACGTTGATGCATTAAACGCTTCAAAATTAGCTAACGGTCAAACTGTTGAAGAAAAAATGAACGAAGCTATCTCTACTATTGGTGAAAAATTAACTTTACGTAGATTTACATTAAAAACAAAAACTGATAACGATTCATTCGGTGAGTACTTACACATGGGTGGACGTATTGGTGTATTAACTGTTGTTGAAGGTTCAACTAATGAAGAAGCAGCTAAAGACGTTGCTATGCACATCGCTGCATTAAACCCTAAATTTGTTTCTCGTGACCAAGTATCTGATGAAGAATTAGCGCACGAAAAAGAAATTTTAAAACAACAAGCTTTAAATGAAGGTAAACCTGAAAATATCGTTGAAAAAATGGTTGAAGGTAGAATGCGTAAATATTTAGAAGAAATCTGTGCTGTTGACCAAGCATTCGTTAAAAATCCAGACCAAACTGTTGCTGAATTCTTAAAAACAGACGGTGGCGTGCTTGTAGATTTCGTTCGTTACGAAGTTGGGGAAGGTATCGAGAAACGTTCTGATAACTTTGCTGATGAAGTAAAAGGACAAATGAAAGGCAACTAAGATTGCTTTTTAGAAAGAAGACACGCTTTGTGTCTTCTTTCGTTATATATAAAGACCTAATTATAAGCATAGAGAGGGATCAAGATGACTAAGAATTCTAAATATAAACGCGTCGTATTAAAACTAAGTGGTGAAGCTTTAGCAGGAGATTCAGGCTTTGGCATTAACCCAGTCGTAATTAAAAGTATCGCTCAACAAGTGTCAGAAGTTGCTCAAATGGATTGTGAAGTTGCTGTAATCGTTGGTGGCGGAAACATTTGGAGAGGTAAAACTGGAAGCGATTTAGGTATGGATCGTGGAACTGCTGATTATATGGGCATGTTAGCCACTGTAATGAATGCTTTAGCATTACAAGATAGTTTAGAACAATTAGATTGTGATACTCGTGTATTAACTTCAATCGAAATGAAACAAGTTGCTGAACCATATATTAGAAGACGTGCGATTCGTCACTTAGAGAAAAAGAGAGTCGTTATATTTGCAGCGGGAATAGGGAATCCTTACTTCTCTACTGATACGACTGCAGCTTTAAGAGCAGCTGAAGTTGAGGCTGACGTTATCTTAATGGGTAAAAACAATGTTGATGGTGTTTATTCTGCTGACCCTAAAGTAGATCCTAAAGCAGAAAAATACGAAAGATTAACATATATTCAAATGTTACAAGAAGGATTACAAGTTATGGATTCAACTGCTTCATCATTCTGTATGGACAATGATATCCCACTTGTTGTATTCTCAATTATGGAAGAAGGAAATATTAAACGTGCTGTTCAAGGTGAAGAAATCGGTACGATTATTACAAAATAAACTTGAGGTGTAATTCCATGGCAGATGTTATTCAAGAAACGAAGTCAAAAATGAACAAAACTATTGAAAGTTTCAATAGAGATTTAGCTGGAATCAGAACTGGACATGCAAATGCAAATCTTTTAGAAAGAGTAAATGTTGAGTACTACGGTGTTCCAACACCTATTCAACAATTAGCAGGTATCTCAGTACCTGAAGCGCGTTTGTTAGTTGTTCAACCATATGACAAATCATCAGTTGAAGATGTACTTAAAGCAATAAATGCAGCTAATTTAGGTGTTAATCCAACAAGTGATGGTACAGTTATTAGAATTTCAGTACCAGCATTAACTGAAGAACGCAGAAAAGAATTAGTAAAAGAAGCTAAAAAAGAAGCTGAAAATGCTAAAGTTGCAATTCGTAATGTTCGTCGTGATTCAAATGAAGATTTGAAGAAACAAGAAAAAAATGGCGAAATTACAGAAGATGATTTAAGAAATCAAACTGAAGAAGTTCAAAACATTACAAATGATTTCATCAAACAAATAGATGATTTAACGACTCAAAAAGAAAATGACATTTTGGAAGTTTAAAGATAAGAGCTGTACCAAATCAGACTTTGGTACGGTTTTTTCTTTATATATAACAGAATCACTCTTTTTGTGATAAAATGTATTACGATATGTTTAATTAATTTTACATATAAATTCGCGTTTGTTTGATGGAGGACGCTATGATAAAAAAGTTTATAAAGCAAAAACAACAAATAAATAATCAAGACAATGAATTATCGATACCTGAACATNTAGCAATTATTATGGACGGAAATGGTAGATGGGCTAAAAATAGAAAAATGCCTCGCATAAAAGGACATTATGAAGGTATGCAAACNGTAAAAAAAATAACACGTAAAGCAAATGATTTAGGTGTGAAATATTTGACTTTATATGCTTTTTCTACGGAAAATTGGTCGAGACCAGAAGATGAAGTGAAATATTTAATGAAATTACCGGTTGATTTTTTAAAGACTTTTCTACCAGAATTGATCGAAAAAAACGTTAAAGTTACAACAATTGGTTTTACTGAAGCTTTGCCTAAGCATACTAAAAATGCAATTGAAGAAGCTATCGAAAAAACGAAACATAATACAGGACTCAATCTTGTATTTGCGTTGAACTATGGCGGTAGAGCAGAAATTCTAAATGCTGTAAAAGAACTTTACCATGAAGTTGAAGAAGGCAATTTAACAATTGATGATTTATGTGAAGATAATATAAAGAAATATTTATTCACTTCAGATATNCCAGATCCAGAGTTGCTCATTCGTACATCAGGTGAAGAAAGATTAAGTAATTTTTTAATATGGCAATCATCTTATAGTGANTTTATATTTACTAAGACATTATGGCCAGATTTTGATGAACAATCACTNATAGACTGTTTAAAAATATATCAGTCGAGACAACGAAGATTTGGTGGGCTGTAAAGGAGATAAAAATGAAGACGAGAACAATATCGGCAATTGTTGCTATGGCTGTTTTTCTTCCAGTCGTTATATATGGTGGATTACCCGTAATAGCATTAGCGTATTTATTAGCGATTATTGCTTTAAAAGAAATTTTAAATATGAATAATTTATCAATTATTTCTATACCAGGTTTTTTGTCCGTTGTTTCACTATGTATAATATTATTGCCTCAAGAACTCATTAATAACGATATNAGTGTTCAACTTAGACTNCTAATCGTTATGAGTTTCTTAATGTTGAGTTATACNGTAATGTCTAAAAATAGATTTAANTTTATGGATGCCTCTTTCTGTGTCATGTCNGTTACATATATCGGAATTGGCTTTATGTATTTCTATGAGACAAGAGAACATGGCTTACAATTTATCTTATTCGCATTATTATTAGTGTGGTTAACTGATACGGGTGCATATATATTTGGTAGATTATTCGGTAAACATAAACTTTGGCCATTAATTAGTCCGAACAAAACGATTGAAGGATTTATTGGAGGAATTTTCTCAAGTTTAATCGTTGCAGTTATTTTTGGACAATATTTTGATATGGATGTATCATTATGGTTATTAATTCCATTAACGATGTTATTAAGTATGTTTGGACAATTAGGTGACTTAGTAGAATCAGGGCTTAAAAGACATTTCGGTGTGAAAGATTCAGGGAATATTATGCCAGGACATGGTGGTATATTAGATAGATTTGATAGCTTTATCTTTGTATTACCATTGTTAAATCTATTCCTATTTCAATTGTAAATTGGGGTGAAGTCTTTGAAAAATATAGCTATTTTAGGAGCTAGTGGTTCTGTTGGACAGCAAGCATTAGATGTTATAAGAGAACATGCATCACAATTTAATTTAGTTGCATTTTCAGTTGGTAAAAACATTGCTTATGCACAGAATATAATTGAAGAATTTCATCCAGAACTCGTATCTGTTCAAAATGTAGAAGATATAGATAAACTTAAACATTTAAATATTGAAATTGTACATGGGGACGCAGGTTTATTAGCAGTTGCAACTTGTCAAAATACTGATATATTATTAAATTCAATCGTCGGTAGTATAGGTTTACGACCTACTATTGCAGCTATAGAAGCTGGTATAGATATCGGTCTAGCGAATAAAGAAACATTAGTTGCAGCTGGTGAACTTGTGATGTCAAAAGCTAGAGAACATAATGTTAACATTCTACCTGTCGATTCTGAACACTCAGCAATATTTCAATGTTTAAATGGTGAGAAGAAAGAGCAGGTTAATAAATTAATCATAACTGCGAGTGGTGGATCATTTCGTGATTTAACACGAGCAGAATTAAAGTCTGTAACACGTGATGAAGCGCTCAACCATCCTAACTGGTCTATGGGGCAAAAGATTACGATAGATTCTGCAACAATGATGAATAAAGGTTTAGAAGTCATTGAAGCAAAATGGTTATTTGATTTAGATATTGACCAAATTGAAACTGTCTTACATAAAGAGAGTATTATTCATTCTATGGTTGAATTTAAGGATACAAGTGTGATTGCACAATTGGGTACACCAGATATGAGAACACCCATTCAATATGCATTTACATATCCAGAAAGATATACAAGAGATGCAGANAAATTAAATTTAGCTNAAATTGGACAGTTAAATTTTAAAGAAATGGATTTCGAGCGCTTTAAATGTATACAGTATGCTTATGAAGCNATTAAAATAGGTGGNACGATGCCCGTCGTTTTAAATGCTGTGAATGAAGTAGCTGTAAATAAGTTCTTAAACAATGAAATTACATTTTTGGAAATTGAAGACATGATTGGGGAAGCAATGAAAAACCATAAAGTTATTGAGCATCCAGATTTAGAAACGATTCTAAAAATTGATGCTACATATAAAT
>JGI26054J46599_1000448_pt1 | contig 10197 bp, 6 predicted proteins | sample HigsolmetaGSP16D_FD_46599 | JGI IMG/M metagenome (IMG submission 46599) | reverse complement strand
GCTGCCGCTGGCGGTGCTGGGGCGGGTGGCCGCCGGCCAGCCGATCGGCGCCGATATCGGCCTGGACCAGCAGCTGTGGCTGGACCGGCGCATGTTCTCGCCGCGCCCGGATTACCTGCTGAAGGTGCAGGGCGATTCGATGATCGACGATGGCATCCTGGATGGCGATCTGGTCGGCGTGCACCGCACGTCCGCCGCGCGCGATGGCCAGACCGTGGTGGCGCGGGTGGATGGCGAGCTGACCATCAAGCGCCTGCAGCAGCAGGCCGGCANCCTGCGCCTGCTGCCGCGCAACCCCGCGCATGCGCCCATCGAGATCCAGCCCGGACAGGATTTTGCCGTGGAAGGGGTCTACTGCGGCCTGGTCAGGCAGGGCTGAGATGCACGCCGCCCCGGACCTGCAGCACCTGCTGGCCACGCGCACGCTGTGGCATGCCGGGCGCAGCCCTGCCGCCCACGCGGTGGAGGGCGAGCCGACCGGGCATGCCGCGCTGGATGCCCTGCTGCCGCAACAGGGCTGGCCGCGCCGGGCGCTGACCGAGCTGCTGCTGCCGGCTGATGGCGTGGGCGAACTGGCGCTGCTGCTGCCCACCCTGGCGCGGCTGAGCCAGCAGGGTGCGGTAGTGGCAGTGATCGCGCCGCCCTTCCTGCCCTATGCGCCGGCCTGGCAGGCTGCCGGGGTGGCACTGGACCAGCTGCAGGTGGTGGAGGCCAGCGCCCGCGATGCGCTGTGGGCATTCGAGCAGTGCCTGCGCAGTGGCGCCTGTGCGGCGGTGCTGGGCTGGCCACGGCAGGCCGATGCGGCGGCGCTGCGGCGGCTGCAGGTGGCCGCCGACAGTGGCCACTGCCTGGGCTTTGCCGTGCGCGAACGCCGCCACGCCGCCAATCCTTCGCCGGCGGCGCTGCGCCTGGAAGCGGTGCAGCAGGGGCAGGCCACCCAGTGGCAGGTGCGCAAGTGCCGCGGTGGCCCGGCGCCGGCCCAGCCGTTCGCGCTGGCGGCCGGGTGAGGCACGGCCATGCTCTGGGCCTGTGTACTGCTGCCGCAGCTGGCGCTGGACGCCGTCCTTCGGCGCCACCCTGACCCGCAGGCGCCGCTGGCGNTGGTGGGGGGCAGCGCGCAGCTGCCCACGCTGGAGGCGGTGAACGCTGCCGCCGCCGCGGCCGGGCTGCAGCCGGGCATGCGGCTGCAGGCCGCCCATGCGCTGCTGCCGGAGTTCCACCGGGTGGAGCACGATCCCCAGGCCGCAGCGCGCTGGCAGCGCTTTCTGGCGGCCTGGGCCTACCGCCACAGTTCGCTGGTGAGCGCCCAGTGGCCGGGCTGCATCGTGCTGGAAGTCCGCGCCAGTTTCCGCCTGCTCGGCCCATGGCCGGTGCTGCAGGCGCGCCTGCGCGATGAGCTGCAGGCGCTGGGCTTCCAGCACCGGATCGCGCTGGCGCCCACCGCACGGGCCGCGCATGTCTTCGCCGGCCTGCGCGATGGGCTGGCCATCGGNACGCCGGAGCGGCTGCAGCAGGCGCTGGACCAGGTGCCGGTGCGCCATGCACGGNTGCCCGACGATGCAGGCCAGCGCCTGCAGCGGATGGGCATTGCCCACCTGGCCGGGCTGCGTGCGCTGCCGCGCGATGCGCTGCGCCGGCGCTTCGGTCTGCCGCTGCTGGAGCACCTGGACCGGCTCTATGGCGAGGCGGACGAAGCCCTGGCCTGGTATGCGCCCCCGGACCACTTCGACAGCCGCGTGGAGCTGGGCCATGAAGTGGAGAGCCATACCGCGCTGCTGTTCCCGCTGCGCCGCCTGCTGGGCGATCTGTGCACCTTCCTGTCCATCCGCGATGGCGGCGTGCAGCGCTTCGTGCTGCGGCTGGAACATGAAAGCGGGCATACCGATGTGGAGGTGGGCCTGCTGGCCGCCGAGCGCGAGCCGGCGCTGCTGTTCGAGCTGACCCGCAACCGGCTTGAGCGCACNCCGGTGCCGCGGCCGGTGGTGGCGGTGCGCCTGCTGGCCCGCCAGCTGCCGGCCTTCGTGCCGGCCAGCCGCGATCTGTTCGATACCCGCAACCAGCAGCAGCTGCCATGGCCGCACCTGCGCGAACGGCTGCGCGCGCGGCTGGGCGATGCCGCGGTGTACCGGGTCGTGCCGGCCGGCGATCCGCGCCCGGAACGTGCCTGGCGGCGGGTGGAGCACGACAGCGTGGCGGCCACGCAGGCACCGCCGCGGCCGCCACGTCCGGCCTGGCTGCTGTCGCAGCCGATTCCGCTGCACGAGGCGCCGCTGCGCATCGTCTCCGGGCCGGAGCGGCTGGAAAGCGGCTGGTGGGATGGCGATGAAGCACGCCGTGATTACTACGTGCTGGAAACCGCGCACGGGCAGCATGCGTGGGCGTTTGCCAGCCCCGGCCGGCAGGATGGCTGGATGCTCCACGGCTGGTTCGCATGAGCCGGGAACGCGAACGCGATGACAGCCCGGGCGGGCGCATGCCACGTGCCTGGGAAGCGGCCCAGCAGCTGCGGGCGGCCAATGACGAGCGGCCGCAGGCGCAGACCGCGCCGGCCTATGCNGAGCTGCACTGCCTGTCCGATTTTTCATTCCTGCGCGGTGCCGCCAGTGCCAACGANCTGTTCGCCCGNGCCCGTGAATGTGGCTATGAAGCACTCGCCATNACCGATGAGTGTTCCCTGGCNGGCATCGTGCGCGGGCTGGAAGCCTCCCGGGCCAGCGGGGTGCCNCTGGTGGTGGGCAGCGAGTTCACCCTGGTCTGTGGCCTGAAACTGGTACTGCTGGTGCAGAACGCGGCCGGCTACGTGCACCTGTGCGAGCTGATCACCTGCGGCCGGCGGGCGGCGGCCAAGGGCAGCTACCGGTTGTCACGCGAGGATGTGCAGCGGGTGCTGGGCACCCGGCAGGACGAGGCGCTGGGGCTGTTCGCGCTGTGGGTACCTGCCCAGCAGCCGTGCCAAGCGCAGGCGCAGTGGTTGCAGCAGCGCTTTCCCGGGCGGGTGTGGCTGGCGGTGCACCTGCACCGCGAGCAGGATGACCAGGCCCGCCTGCAGCAGCTGCTGGCGCTGGCCACGCGCGTGGGCATGCCCGCGCTGGCCTGCGGCGATGCGCACATGGATGTGCGGCGCCGGCGCGTGCTGCAGGACACGATGACCGCCATCCGCCACCGCCTGCCGCTGGCCGAATGCGGGGCGCTGCTGTTCCGCAATGGCGAACGCCACCTGCGTACGCGGCGCGCACTGGGCAACATCCATCCCCCGGCGCTGCTGCAGGCCGCCGTGCAGCTGGCACGACGCTGCACGTTCGATCTGGGCACGGTGGGCTACACCTACCCCAAAGAACTGGTGCCCCCCGGCCACACCCCGGCCAGCTGGCTGCGCGAGCTCACCCTGCAGGGCCTGCGGCAGCGCTGGCCCCAGGGCGTGCCGGCGGCGATCGGCGTGCAGGTGGACGAGGAACTGGCACTCATCGCCGACCTGCAGTACGAGGCCTTCTTTCTCACCGTGGAGGACATCGTGCGGTTCGCCCGTTCGCGCGGCATCCTGTGCCAGGGGCGCGGTCCTCGGCGAACTCGGCGGTGTGCTTCGCGCTGGGCATCACCGTGGTCAACCCGGAGGAAAGCCGCCTGCTGCTGTCGCGCTTCCTGTCGCGCGAGCGCAAGGAACCGCCGGACATCGATGTGGATTTCGAGCACGAACGGCGCGAGGAAGTGCTGCAGTATGTGTACGGCAAGTACGGCCGCGAGCGGGCCGCGCTGGCCGCCACGGTCATCCGGTACCGTGGCAGGAGCGCGGTGCGCGATGTGGCCACTGCCTTCGGCCTGCCGCCGGACCAGGTGGCACTGCTGGCCGAGTGCTTCGGCTGGGGCAACGGCGAGGCGCCGATGGAACAGCGCCTGGCCGAGGCCGGCTTCGACCCGCACAACCCGCTGCTGCAGCAGGTGCTGGCCGTCAGTGAACAGCTGCGCGACCACCCGCGGCATCTGTCCCAGCATGTCGGCGGGTTCGTCATCAGCGATGCGGCGCTGAGCAGCCTGGTGCCGGTGGAGAACGCCGCCATGGCCGACCGCACCATCATCCAGTGGGACAAGGATGATCTGGAAACGATGAAGATGCTCAAGGTCGATTGCCTGGCGCTGGGCATGCTCACCTGCATCCGCAAGGCGGTGGCGCTGGTGGCCCGGCACCGGGGCCGCCAGGTCGATCTGGCCCGCCTGCCCGACCGCGACGGCGCCACCTTCGACATGATCTGCGCGGCCGATACCGTCGGTGTGTTCCAGATCGAGTCGCGCGCGCAGATGAGCATGCTGCCGCGGCTGCAACCGCGCTGCTTCCAGGACCTGGTGGTGCAGGTGGCGATCGTGCGCCCCGGCCCGATCCAGGGCGGCATGGTCCACCCCTACCTGCGCCGGCGGCAGAACAAGGAGCCGGTGAGCTATCCCTCCGAAGGCATCGAGAAGATCCTCGGCAGCACGCTGGGCATTCCGCTGTTCCAGGAACAGGTGATGGAACTGGTGATCCATGCCGGTTATGAGCCGCATGAAGCCGACCAGCTGCGCCGCTCGATGGCGGCCTGGCGGCAGGGCGGGGACATGGATGCGCATCGTGAACGCATCCGCGGCCTGATGCGCGACAAGAGCTACTCCGATGCGTTCATCGAACAGATCTTCGAGCAGATCAAGGGCTTCGGTTCCTACGGGTTTCCGCAGAGCCACGCCGCCTCGTTCGCGCGCCTGGTGTACATCAGCTGCTGGTTGAAACGGCATGAGCCTGCGGCGTTTGCGTGCGCGCTGCTCAATGCGCAGCCGATGGGCTTCTATTCGCCCAGCCAGATCGTGCAGGACGCTCGCCGCGGCCATGGCGCACGACAGGGCGTGCAGGTGCTGCCGGTGGATGTGACCGCCAGTGACTGGGACAACACCCTGGTCGGCGGCAGCCCGGTGAACGGGCACGATGAGGGACAGCAGCCGGCCATCCGGCTGGGCCTGCGCCAGCTGGCCGGCTGCGCCGAGGCGGCCGCGCAGGCCATCATGCAGGCGCGCGCGCAGCAGCCGTTCACCGACATCGCCGATCTGTGCCGGCGCGCGCGGCTGGATGCGCGCACCCGCCAGGTGCTGGCCGATGGCGGTGCGCTGGCGGCTCTGGCCGGCAACCGCAATGCCGCCCGCTGGGCGGTGGCCGGGATTGAGAAGGCCATGCCGCTGCTTCCCGGCAGCGTGGCGGAAACCGCGATCGCGCTGCCGGCCCCGGATACCGTGCAGGACATGCTGTCCGATTACCGCGCCAGCGGGCTCACCCTGGGCNCGCACCCGCTGGCGCTGCTGCGGCCCCGGCTGCAGGCCGAGCGCGCGCTGGATTCGCGGCAGCTGCGCGCCCTGCCGCATGGGCGCGGCGTGCATGCCATCGGCCTGGTCACCCAGCGCCAGCGCCCGGGTACGGCCAGCGGCACGGTGTTCGTCACCCTGGAAGACGAACACGGCATGGTCAACGTGGTGGTCTGGCCGCACCTGGCCCTGCGGCGGCGCAAGGCCCTGCTGGGCGCCCGGCTGCTGGGCGTGCGCGGCCGCTGGGAATGCGTGGACGGGGTGCGCCACCTGATTGCCGGTGACCTGCGTGACTACAGCGCGCTGCTGGCCGGGCTGCAGACGGTCTCGCGCGATTTCCGCTGAAGGCCGGGCGCGCCGGCCGGCGCGGCAAAGCTGACCCGGTTCAGCGCCGTGGGCCGGCGCCGCCTCAACTCCCCCGCCATCGGGCCGCTATCCCGGATAGCCCCCGTGGTGGGCGCCCGGCGCAGGGACGCTGCCGCCCATTGCAACGCGTCGTGCACGGTGCCTGCGGGNACCGCATCACCGCCCTACCGGAACTCGCCCATGTCGCCTACTCGTTCGCCTGCTTTCCGCCGTCCCGGCAGTGTTGCCCGCAAAGTGCTGCTGGGAACCTCGCTGCTGGCCCTGTTCTGCTTCGGCGTGACCGCCGCGCTGATCTACCGCCAGGCCAGTGTGTCGCTGGTGAACACCTCGCGCGAGACCATGACCAGCGAAGCCCGTTCCGAGGCGCGCCAGGTCGCGGCCGATCTGGGCAGTGCGTTCGCCGCCAGCCAGGCGGTGGCCAGCAGCCTGGAGGTGCAGCGCAGCCAGGGCGGGCTGCAGCGCGCGACGGTAGCCAGCGTGCTGCAGGGCACGTTGGCGGCGCATCCGGATTGGGTGGGTCTGGGCACGCTGTGGGAACCGGACGCCTTCGATGGCCGCGATGCGGAGTTCATCGGCAGCGAGGCGCACGATGACAGCGGGCGTTTCATGAGCTACTGGGCCTGGCAGGACGGCACCTTGGCGCAGTCGGCGCTGGTGGACTACGAGAAGCCCGGTGACGGTGACTGGTACCTGCGCCCGCGCACGCTGAAGGCGCCCACGGTGGCAGAGCCGTACTACTACGAGATCGGCGGCAAGAAGGTGCTGATGACCACGCTGTCCACGCCGGTGCTGGAGCAGGGCCGTTTCCTCGGCGTGTTCACCGTGGACATCGCCCTGTCGGCCCTGCAGGCGCGGCTCTCGGCGCTCAAGCCGATGGGTGAGGGCGCGGTGGAACTGCTGTCACCGTCGGGGGTGGTGCTGGCCTCGGCGGATGCGGCCGAGATCGGCAAGCGTCGCGAAGGCGCCGCCACCGCCGCGCTGCTGGCCGACATCGCCGCCAACCGTGTCCATGACGTGTTCGAGCCGGATGCCGCAGGCAACGTGAAGGTCTACGTGCCGCTGCAGATCGGCAGCGCCAAGGACCACTTCGCCCTGGGCGTGGTGGTGCCGCATGCGCTGATCGTGGCCAAGGCCCGCGCGCTGCTGTGGATCACCGTGGCGGTGGGGCTGTGCGCGGCGCTGGTGCTGGGCCTGGGCGTCTTCGTGCTGCTGCGCCGCCTGGTGGTCGCGCCGCTGGCCCAGGCCGTGCGCGTGGCCGATGATGTCGCCCAGGGCCGCCTGGATACCGCCATGCCGGTGCCGGGCAACGATGAAGTGGGCCGGCTGCTGCTGGCCATGCAGGGCATGCGCGGGCAGCTGCAGGCGGTGATGGCCGCACAGGCGGAAATGGCGCGCCGGCATGATGCCGGTGAGCTGGCCTACCGCATGGACGCTGCGGCGTTCCCCGGCCAGTACGGCACCATGGTGGCCGACAGCAACCAGCTCATCGCCGACAGCCATGCGATCACCTGGCGCCTGGTCGAGGTGATGCAGCGGTATGCCGTGGGTGACCTCAGCCCGGACATGGACGCACTGCCCGGCGAGAAGGCGGCGTTCACGGCGGCCATGGCCACCACCAAGGCCAATCTGGCCGCGATCAACACGCAGATCCAGCACCTGGCGGCCGCAGCGGCGGCCGGTGACTTCTCCGCCCGCGGCGACGTGGACCGGTTCGACCACGCCTTTGCCGAAATGCTGCGCACGCTCAACACCATGATGGATGTCAGCGACCACAACCTGGCGCAGATCTCCGCGCTGCTGCAGGCCATCGCCGATGGCGACCTGGGCGCACGCATGCAGGGCGATTTCCATGGGGTGTTCGCCCGCATGCGCGATGATGCCAACCGCACCGTGCAGCAGCTCACTGGCATCGTCGGCCAGATCCAGCAGTCCGCCGGCAGCATCCGCCTGGCTGCCGGTGAAATCGCCGCCGGCAATACCGACCTGTCGCGGCGCACCGAACAGCAGGCCGCCAGCCTGGAAGAAACCGCGGCCTCGATGGAAGAGCTGACCTCCACCGTGCGGCAGAACACCGACCACGCCCTGCAGGCCAACCAGCTGGCGGCCAGCGCGGTGGCCGTGGCCACCGAAGGCGGCGCGGTCGTGGCGCAGGTGGTGGACACCATGGGCGCGATTGAACAGTCCTCGCACCGCATCGCCGACATCATCTCGGTCATCGACGGCATCGCGTTCCAGACCAACATCCTGGCCCTGAACGCGGCCGTGGAAGCGGCGCGTGCCGGTGAGCAGGGCCGTGGCTTTGCCGTGGTGGCCAGTGAAGTGCGCGCGCTGGCGCAGCGCTCGGCCGGCGCGGCCAAGGAGATCAAGGGGCTCATCGACGAATCGGTGCAGCAGGTGGGCGCAGGCGCGCGGCTGGTGCACGGTGCCGGCCAGACCATGCGCGACATCGTCGGCAGTGTGGCCCGGGTCAACGACATCATGGCCGAGATTTCGGCCGCCTCGAAGGAGCAGTCCGCCGGTATCGAACAGGTCAACCAGACCGTCATGCAGATGGACGAAACCACCCAGCAGAACGCCGCGCTGGTGGAAGAAGCCAGTGCGGCCGCGCGTGCCATGGAAGAGCAGGCCGAGCAGCTGGCGGTGGCTGTGGCCCGCTTCCGCCTGGCCGCCGCGCCTGCCGCGCTGCGGTCGGTGCCGGCGCCGTCCGGGCTGGCCCGCGCGGGGTAACACGGTCTTCACGGAATTAGGGTAGGGTGCGCACTCCGCCGGGGCTCCGGCCACGGCGGATTGTCCAGGGAGAGTACATGAGCACGTCCGCTGTAATGGAAATGACCCCGGGCCCGCTGTTGCTGCCTACCCCCGAAGTGGTCCAGGCACAGCAGCTGCTGGCCCAGCAACAACTGATCGTGGCCATGAGCCGGGCCCAGGCCGAAGCCGTGCGCGACGCCGTGTTCGGCGAGCCCCGCGACCGCCGCTGAAGATCCTCGCCTGCCCTTCCGGCAGGCCCTTGGCATCCCCCGTACGCCGCGCGCTGCGTGGCGGGGGTGCCCGTGCGCCAGAATCGTAGCTGAATAGGCGGCAGCGCCGGGGCGATGTTTCTCACCCGGCTTACACGTCGCGCCCTAGACTGCCGCTGGTTTCACCATTCCCCCTGTCGGTTGGAGCGTTCGTGGTTGGCACTCACACACAACGGCGGCGTGCCCGGGTCAGCCCGGTCCGTCCAGTTCATGCAGGCGCACCCGCACTGCCGGTGTCCGGCCTGCAGGTGCCGCGCGTGGCCACGGGATCCTTCTGCCGGTGCGGTCGGGAGTGAGCCATGACTGACGCCTCTACCGACGCCCGCCTGGATGCCGGGCTGGCGGTGCTGCCGGCTGCCAATCCGCTGCCCATGCCCGGCCAGAGCCTGTCCCAGGGCACGCTGAAGGTACGGCGCCACCGCACCTCACCGCGCCTGATCAGCCTGCGCCGTGCCTATCTGCTCGGCGGCACCGCGGCGATGACCAGCGTGGCCACGGTGATGATGTGGCGGCTGCTCTCGCCCAACGGCATCAGCGTGCTGGAAGCGTGCCTGCTGGTGCTGTTCGTGGGCCTGTTCGCCTGGATCGCCCTGTCCTTCGCCAGCGCCGTGGCCGGCTTTCTCACCGCGGTGTTCGACCGCGGCTACCGGCTGGGNATCGACCCGGACCTGCCGCTGCCGCAGGTGCACAGCCGCACCGCGCTGCTGATGCCCACCTACAACGAAGACCCGCGCCGCCTGCTGGCCGGCCTGCAGGCCATCTACGAATCCGTGGCCGAAACCGGGCAGNTGGAACGCTTCGATTTCTTCGTGCTCAGTGACACCCGCCGCGAGGACATCGGCCGCGCCGAGGAACAGGCGTTTGCCGAGCTGCGCGCCGCGGTGGTGGATCCCTCGCGCCTGTTCTACCGCCGCCGCGCCGACAACAGCGGCCGCAAGGCCGGCAACATCGCCGACTGGGTCAGCCGCTTCGGTGGCGGCTACCCGCAGATGCTGATCCTGGATGCCGACAGCCTGATGACCGGCGACAGCATCGTGCGCCTGGTGGCCGGCATGGAGCACAACGCCGATGTGGGCATCATCCAGAGCCTGCCGATGGTGGTGGGCGGGCGCACGCTGTTCTCGCGCATGCAGCAGTTCGGCGGGCGCGTCTACGGCCCGGTGATCGCCCGCGGCGTGGCGTGGTGGCATGGCGCGGAAAGCAACTACTGGGGCCACAACGCGATCATCCGCACGGTGGCCTTCGCCGAGAACGCCGGCCTGCCGGCGCTGCCGGGGCGCAAGCCGTTCGGCGGCCATGTGCTCAGCCATGATTTCGTCGAAGCCGCACTGATGCGCCGCGGCGGCTGGGCCGCGCACATGGTGCCGTACCTGAAAGGCAGCTACGAGGAAGGTCCGCCGACCCTCACCGACATGATGGTGCGCGACCGCCGCTGGTGCCAGGGCAACCTGCAGCACGGCAAGATCGTCGGCAGCCGTGGCCTGCACTGGATCAG
>JGI26054J46599_1000445_pt1 | contig 10290 bp, 5 predicted proteins | sample HigsolmetaGSP16D_FD_46599 | JGI IMG/M metagenome (IMG submission 46599) | reverse complement strand
GTGCCTGGGCGAGGGCCGAGAGGTTCCAGTGGGCGATGGGCACCTGGTTGCTGAAACTGTAGCGGCCGGTGTCGTCGGAATGGTTGCAGATGTGCTTGGCGTCGAAATCGTCGAGGAAGGCGTAGGGGCCGAAGTCGAAGGTGATGCCGAGGATCGACATGTTGTCGGTGTTCATCACCCCGTGGCAGAAGCCATAGGCCTGCCACCAGGCGATCATTTCCGCGGTGCGCTCCAGCACCGCCTTGAGCAGCGCGGCGTAGGGCTGCGGCTGTTCGAGGCAAGCCGGATAGTGGTGCTCGATGACGTAATCGGCGAGTTGCTTGAGCTGCTCGTGCTGGCGCGTGTAGTAGAAGTATTCGAAGTGGCCGAAGCGGATATGGCTGGGGGCCAGGCGCACCAGCATCGCGGCGCTTTCCTGTTTCTCGCGCCACACCGGCGTGCTCGAGCCGGTCACGCACAGCGCCCGTGAGCTGGGAATGCCGAGGGCGTGCAGCGCTTCGCTGGCGAGAAATTCGCGGATCGAGCTGCGCAGCACGGCGCGGCCGTCGCCCATGCGCGAGTAGGGCGTCATGCCGGCGCCCTTGAGGTGCAGGTCCCAATGCTCGCCGGCGTCGTTGAGCACTTCGCCGAGCAGCAGGCCGCGGCCATCGCCCAGGCGCGGCGAGTAGCCGCCGAACTGGTGGCCGGAATAGACCATGGCGCGCGGTTCGGCGTCGCTCCACAGCTGGTTGCCGGAGAACAGTTCGGCGAACACCTCGCGCTGCGCTTCGTGCGGGTCGAGATCGAGCAGGGCCAGGGCACTGTCACTGGCCACCACCAGGCGTGGCTCGGCGATGGGCTCGGGCAATATGTGCGTTGAAAAGCCGTCACCCAGGCCGGCGAAGCGATTGTCGAAGGTCAGGGTGTCGAGGGTTTTCACGGTTTGGCCTCGTCTTTTTTCTCGGCGCTCGCCAACTGTTCGTCATCGAGCTTGAGGGTGTCGTGGGGCGCGGCTGCGCGGCTGAGTACGATGTCCATCTTCGGCGTGCCGGACAGGTTGATGCCATTGTCTTCGAACAGCTGGTCGACGCGCCGGTTGAGCTCGTCGGTCGCTGCGCCACGGTCGCCCAGTTCCTTGACGTAGAACTTCAGTTCGTGGGTCAGGCCGTCCGGCGAGTAGAGGCTGAGCTGGGCGGTCGGCGCCGGGTCGCGCATGACCCGCGAATTTTCCTGGGCGGCCTGCAGCAGCAGGTCGCGCACCTTCTCCAGATCGGCGCCGCGGTTGACCTTGAAGGTCAGCACGATGCGGGTCACCGTATCGGTCAGGGTCCAGTTGATCAACTGGCTGGTGACGAACGTCTTGTTCGGCACGATGACTTCCTTGCGGTCACTGTCGATGATGTGGGTGGCGCGGATGTGGATGCGCTTGACGGTGCCGGTGACGGTGCCGATGGTTACCAGGTCGCCGATGCGCATGGGCCGCTCGAACAGGATGATCAGCCCGGAGATGAAGTTGGCGAAAATCTCCTGCATGCCGAAACCGATACCCACCGACAGCGCGGCGACCAGCCACTGCAGCTTGTTCCAGCTGACCCCCAGGGTGGACAGGGTGACCACGATACCGGTGCCGAAGATCACGTACGACAGCAGCGTGGTGGTGGCGTAGGCGCTGCCCTGGGCCAGGCGCAGGCGCGACAGTACCAGTACTTCCAGCAGGCCGGGCAGGTTGCGGCCCAGGGCCATGGTGATGGCGGCGATGATCAGCGCGTACAGGGCATCGAGCAGACTGATAGGTACCAGCGAGGCCGCGCTGCCCACCACGGTACTGCTGTTGTATTCGTAGAGGGTGATGTTGTCGAGGTAGGCGAATACCGAAATCAGATCCGCCCAGACCCAGTACATGGCGGCGATGAAGCTGCCCAGCAGGGTCAGGCGGATCAGGCGCAGGGACTGCTGGTTGACCTGCTCGATGTCCAGTCGCGGGGTTTCCAGCTGGATCTCGGTGCCTTCGCTGTCCTCGGTGGTCTGCGCTTCGCGCTTCGCGGTGGCGCGCTGATAGGCCAGGCGCCGCGCCGCCACGGCCAGGCCGCGTACGAACACCGCCTCGACCACCAGCCAGATCAGCAGCAGGTAGAGGGTGTCGATCAGCCGGTCGCTGAGCTTCAGGGCGGTGTAGTAGTAGCCGAAGCACACCGCCAGGAACAGGCCCAGCGGCAGCATGCTGAACAGCACGCCGATGAACATGCGGAAGGTCGAGGCGTTCTCGCGGGCCGGGCCGCGCAGCAGCAGCTTCTGCAGCAGCCAGATCATCAGGCCGTAGCAGGTCAGTACCACGGCGATGCCGATGACGTCGTCGGACAGGCTCGACGGCTGCTGTTCGGCGACGGTGACCACGGCCACCAGCGCCATTACCACCACGCCCAGCCAGCGGATCTGCCGGTGCAGGTAGGCCACATGGGCCCGCGCCCAGTGGAAATGCAGCTCGGCCACGCCGCCCGGGGTGAAGATGCGGTACACGGTATAGAACACCAGCCAGGCCTGGGCCATGCCGAGAAACGCCGAGCCCAGGTTGACGTTCAGGCCGCGGGCGTCCATCTGCAGGGCGAAGCCGCACAGCGCCAGAAACAGGGTGCCGGGCAGGGCCAGCAGCACGTTGAGGAAAATCGCCACCGGCGTGTGCAGCTGGCTGTCACGCTTGAAGTGGCCGATATCCTTGTGCAGGTCGGTGAGTTTCTGGCTCAGGTAGCGGCGCTTGAGCAGCAGCAGGCCCATGACCAGCAGCAGCGGCAGGAACAGCAGGGGGCGCTCGATCAGGCCGGCGCCGAGCTGGCTGATGTTGTCCAGCCAGGGCAGGTCGGAGATCTGCCGTTGCAGCTGGGCTGGCGCGGTCTTGAACCAGTCGAGGTTGAGCGGGTTGTTGCTGGGGATCCAGAACATCTGCTCGTCGAGGGTCGCGCGCAGGGCAGTGGCGGTGTCCTGCAGTTGCTTCTGGTTGAGCTGCAGGGTGATCGATTCGTTGAGCAGCGCGTTGAGTTCGCGGTTCAGTCGGTCGTGCAGGGCTCGGCGGGTGTCGATCAGGTCCAGCAGCGATTCGCGCAGCTCCGGTGTCACGCTTTCCGGCGGCTGGGTGGCCAGCTGCTTGTCGACGTAGGCGCCGGGATTGGAAATCTGCTCGCGCTGCTGGTTGAGCTCGAACTGGTAGAGGCGAATGTCGGCGATTTCGTCGGCTAGCCCGGTGTCGAGCTTGAGCTTGGGCAGCGACTGCTTCTGCTTGTAGAGAATCTTGGACAGCAGCAGGCTGCCCTGCAGCACGCTGATCTGGTCGTCGAGGGCCTGGTCGGTCTGGTTGAGGCTGTCGAGCTGCTGCTGGGTGCGCAGGTTGAGCTGGGTCAGTTCGTTGAGGCGATCGGTGCCGCGCAGCAGGTAGTCGGAGAGCTTGAGGTTCAGCGCGCTCTCGCGTGACAACAGGGTGTCGGAGCCGCCAACCTTCTGCGCTTCCATGGACTGCTCGGCCACGGTGCGCTCGGACTGGTCGCGGCGCTTTTCATTGATCAGGTTCTGCAGCTCCTGCAGCTCGACGTCGAGGCGCCTGATGCGCTCGTCGAGCAGGTCGCGCTGGGCGCTGCCCAGGTCCTGCAGCACGCTGTTGCCGGCCATTTCCTGGCGCCGCAGCTGGGTCAGGGCGGCCAGCTGGGCCAGTTCGGCCTTGAGCTGGTTGACGCGCTCGGCGCTCAGCGGCTTGCCGTCCTCGCGGCCGTTCTTGAGCAGGGTGTTGATCTGCTGGGCGCGCGTCTGGTTGCCGCTGATCTCTGCCTGGGCACGCTCGGGGCGCGTCTGTGCGGTGATGATCAGGGTGTTGGCGTCGTTGATCTGCTTCTGCCAGTCGCTGAGCTGGGCGCTGCGCTCGCTGAGAATCTGTTCCAGCTGGGCGACACTGGTGCTGGCGTAGCGCTGGGCCACGGGCACCACCTTGGTGGCCTTGAGCTTTTCCAGTTCGCGGTGGGCGTCCTGGGTCTGCCGGGGCGCCTGGGCCAGCTGCTTTTCCAGCGCGGCCAGTTTCTGCTGGCTATCGGCCTGGGCGTTGAGCGCATCCAGGGTCTTTTCCAGCGTCTGGCGCACCTGGGTCTGCTCGGGCTCGACCAGCTTGCGATCGGCGAGGGTGTCCAGGCTGCGCTGCACGTCGGCAGCGGTCGGGTTGGCGTCGGCCCAGGCGGGCGAGTTGGCCAGGCACAGGCCCAGCAGGAAAACGGCAAGCAAACGACGGAAAGAGTGCATGGTCATGATCGCGGGGGTGGAGTCCTGCTGAGTCTACAGACTGGTGAGAAGTCCCGCGCGGCGATCTGTCAGTGGTTGCCGCGCCTCAGCCCCGCCCGCTGGGCAGGGCGCCTGAAAGGCGGGCTGGGGGGATCGTCAGAACGACAGACCAGGGCCCGGGCGAGCGCCTTCGGGGAATCTGACGCCGACCTTGCGGATCTTGTTCCCGTCCATCTCGGCGACGGTCCAGGCCATGCCCTGCCATTCGATCTGGTCGCCCACCACGGTTTCGCCGTCGATCAGGTGGCTGATGAAGTGGCCCAGCGATTGCCCGACATCCTCCGGCTCCACGTGCAGCCCGTAAAGCGCTGCCACCGCGTCGAGCTGGGCATCGCCTTCCAGCACGAAGTCGCCGAAGAAACGCAGGTCCTGGGATTTCTTCGGCGGCTGGATGAACAGCTTGCCCAGCGCGGGCAGGTCGTGCTCATGGCCGATGACGCACAGCAGGTCGCCGGCTTCCAGCTTGGTGCTGCCAGAGGGGTGCAGCAGCTCGTTGCCGCGAAACAGCGCGGCGACCCGGGTATCCTTGGGCATGTTCAGTTCCCGTAGCGGCGCGCCGATGCACCACTTTTCGGCGCCCAGGCGGTAGATGAACATTTCCCACTGGCTGGTGGGGTGGATCATCAGGCCGCTGCGGGAAATCGGCGAGGGCGATGGCGGGATTTCCACCTTGGCCTTGCGTGCCGCCCAGCCCAGCGAGGTGCCCTGCACGAGCAGGGAAACCAGCACGATGAAGAAGGCGACATTGAAGAACAGCTGGGCATTGTCCAGGCCGGCCATCAGCGGGAACACCGCGAGAATCACCGGCACGGCGCCGCGCAGGCCGATCCAGGAGATGAACAGCCGCTCGCGCAGGTGGAACATCTTGAACGGCAGCAGCCCGACGAACACCGACAGCGGCCGTGCGAAGAGAATCATCCACAGCGACAGCGCCAGCGCCGGCACGGCGATGGGCAGCAGCTCGCTGGGCGTGAGCAGCAGGCCGAGCACCAGGAACATGCCGATCTGACTCAGCCAGGCCAGGCCGTCGAACATGTGCAAGATGCCGTTGCGGTTCTGGATCGGCTGGTTGCCCATCATCAGGCCGCAGACGTATACCGCGAGGATGCCGCTGCCACCCAGGGTGCCGGACAGCGCATAGATGAAGATGCCGCCGCTGACCGCCAACAGGGGATACAGGCCGTCGGCGATGGTCAGGCGGTTGATCAATTGCAGCAGCAGCCAGCCGCCGCCGGCGCCCAGGGCGATGCCGACCCCGAACTGCCAGACCAGGTCGGTCAATAGCGACCAGCTGAAGCTGGTCTGGCCGCTGGCCAGCATGGCGATCAACGAGACGGTGAGGAACATCGCCATCGGGTCATTGCTGCCTGACTCGATCTCCAGGGTGGAGCCGACGCGTTCGTTGAGGTCCTTGCCATTGAGCAGATTGAACACCACGGCCGCGTCGGTGGAACCGACGATGGCGCCGATCAGCAGGCCCTCGAGAAGTGTCAGGTTGAACAGCCAGGCCGCTGCCAGGCCGGTAAGCCCCGCGGTGATGGCCACGCCGACGGTGGCCAGCGAGAGTGCCGGCCACAGCGCCACGCGGAAGGTGGCCTTGCGGGTGCGCATGCCGCCGTCGAGCAGGATCACGGCCAGGGCCAGGTTACTGATCAGGTAGGCGAGCGAATAATCATTGAAAGCGATGCCGCCGATACCATCGACGCCTGCCAGCATGCCCACGGCAAGGAAGATCACCAGAATGGGTACGCCAAGGCGCGTGGACAGGGAACTGACGGCGATGCTCGCACCCACCATTAAGGCGCCAATCAGAAACAGGCTGTTAACTGTGGTGCTATCCAACGTCATCACTCTTGGTAAGGTTTTAAGGCCAACCCCGATTCTATCCTGATGGTTATTGAAGCTGTCAAAAATAGGTGGTTGCGCGACGTTACCGGGGGTGTCGCCAGCGCCGCGAGCGCACCTGACCGTGGGCGATGCGCGGCGATCCGCTGCCGCGCATCGCCGGCCAGCAACGTCTGGTTATCGCGTGTGAGCCTTCAGGCGCCTGGTGCAGGCGCCGCCGTCAGCTGACGGTCAGGGTCAGGTCGATGCGCTTGAGCCACTCGGCTTCGCTTTCGAAATCCGCCTGGGTCAGCGGATTTGCCGCCAGCCAGCCTCGCGGAAATTCGATGGCCAGGCTGGTGGGCCCAGCCTTCAGGCGCACACTGGGCATGTTCTGGCTGCCGCGAATGTGGTGGAACAGGATGGCAAAGCGCAGCAGCACGCAGAGGCGCACCAGCTTCACGCCCTCGTCGCCGAACTCGGTGAGTTTTTCCTTGGGGATGTTGCGGCGGTGGCCACGCACCAGCAGGGCCAGCATCTGCTGATCCTGGCGCGAGAAGCCGGCCAGGTCGGAGTGCTCGATCAGGTAGGCACCATGCTTGTGGTACTGATAGTGGGCGATGTCCAGGCCGACCTCGTGCACCTTGGCTGCCCAGCTGAGCAGTTCGCGGTGCCAGTCGTCGGTCAGCTCCCAGTCCTTGGCGACCTTGTCGAGGGCCGACAGCGCCTTGGCTTCCACTCGTGCAGCCTGCTCCTGATCGACGTGGTAACGCTCCATGAACGCCGACAGGGTGCGCTCGCGGACGTCTTCATGCTGATGACGGCCGAGCAGGTCGTAGAGCACGCCTTCGCGCAGCGCGCCTTCGGAGTGGCTCATGCGGTTCAGTTCGCAGGCATCGAAGATGGCTTCGAGAATGGCCAGGCCGGCCGGGAAGATTGGCCGGCGATCGGGTTTCAGGCCATCGAGGTCAAGGCGTTCGACATCGCCGCACTTGAATACCTTGCGCTTGAGCCAGGCCAGGCCTTCGGCGGTGACTTCGCCGTTGTTGCTCAGGCCGGCGGACTGGATCGCCAGGCCGATGGCCTTGATGGTGCCCGAGGCGCCCACCGCGTCCTGCCAGCCGAGGCGGCTCAGGCCATGCTCGATGCCCATGATCTCCAGGCGCGCGGCGGTATAGGCCTGGGCGTAGCGTGCCGGGGTGATCTTGCCGTCCTTGAAGTAGCGCTGGGTATAGCTGACGCAGCCCATCTGCAGGCTTTCGCGCAGCAGCGGCTCGAAACGCTGGCCGATGATGAATTCGGTACTGCCGCCGCCGATATCGGCGACCAGGCGCCTGCCGGGGGTGTCGGCAATGGTGTGCGACACGCCCAGGTAGATGAGGCGGGCTTCTTCGCGCCCGGAAATCACTTCCACCTGATGGCCCAGCAATGCCTCGGCCCGGCGGATGAATTCGGCGCGGTTGCGCGCCTCGCGCAGGGCATTGGTGCCGACGATGCGCACGGCGCCCTGGGGCAGGCTGTTGGTCAGCTGGGCGAAGCGGCTCAGGCAGTCGAGGCCGCGCTGCATGGCTTCTTCGCTGAGCTGGCGCTGCTCGTCGATGCCCGCCGCCAGTTGCACCTTGTCACCGAGTCGCTCGAGGATGCGAATCTCGCCGTGGTCGGCCTTGGCCAGCACCATATGAAAGCTGTTGGAGCCCAGATCGATGGCGGCAACCAGGGGAAAGGACTCGGAGTGGGTTTGCGGCATGATCAGTCAATCTCGAGGCAGAACCCCGCCATCGTGCCACGATAGACCGCGCACGCCAACGCATACGCGCATGGCCGCCACCTTAGCGGCTGTTTGCAGGCAGTCTGCCGTGGGCATTCTGCGCGGCCTCGCCCATTGGCCGTATCGATAGCTTCTATGGCTACGCTCAATGGCCAGCGCCTTCCTGTGTCACGCTAGCCGGGCTATCATGGCCGTCACTTTTATCGTTATTGCGTGCCAACACGGAGACTTCCCATGAGTGAATTCATCACCAATGTAAGCGATGCCAGCTTCGATCAGGACGTCATCCAGGCTGATGGCCCGGTTCTGGTCGACTACTGGGCCGAGTGGTGCGGCCCGTGCAAGATGATCGCGCCGGTGCTGGACGAAATCTCCAGGGAGTATCAGGGCAAGCTGAAGGTCTGCAAACTGAACATCGACGAAAACCAGGACACCCCGCCCAAGTACGGCGTGCGTGGCATTCCGACCCTGATGCTGTTCAAGAACGGCAGCGTCGAGGCCACCAAGGTCGGCGCACTGTCCAAGTCGCAGCTGGCTGCCTTCATCGACGCCAACCTGTAAGCGTCGCCGAAAAGCCCCGTAGACAACGGGGCTTTTTTCTGCCCGAAGGCTAGACGCCTTTGCAAAGCCGATGTTACATTCGGGCCGTCGCTTTTCCTAAGCGACCCCCTGCACGCCGCTGCCGACGCATTCCTAATCGAACATTCGACAATAAAGCGGGCGCCTGTCGCCTCCTCGCGGTGCGGCCTCTCAAGCTCAATGCTTACCATTCCCTCCTTATACGACTACGTCATTCCTATATGAATCTGACTGAACTCAAGCAAAAGCCGATTACCGACCTGCTGCAATTGGCCGAAGAAATGGGCATAGAAAATATGGCCCGTTCGCGCAAGCAGGACGTGATTTTCTCCCTGCTCAAGAAGCACGCGAAAAGCGGTGAGGAGATCTCCGGTGATGGCGTGTTGGAGATTCTCCAGGACGGCTTCGGCTTCCTCCGCTCCGCAGACGCTTCCTATCTTGCCGGCCCTGACGATATCTACGTCTCGCCGAGTCAGATTCGTCGCTTCAACCTGCGCACCGGTGACACCATCGTTGGCAAGATCCGCCCGCCGAAGGAAGGCGAGCGGTACTTCGCGCTGCTCAAGGTCGACACGATCAACTTTGATCGTCCCGAGAACGCGAAAAACAAGATTCTGTTCGAGAACCTCACGCCGCTGTTCCCCAACAAGCGCCTGACCATGGAAGCCGGCAACGGCTCCACCGAGGACATCACCGGCCGGGTGATCGACCTCTGCGCGCCAATCGGCAAGGGCCAGCGTGGCTTGATCGTCGCACCGCCAAAAGCCGGTAAGACCATCATGCTGCAGAACATCGCAGCCAACATCGCGCGTAACAACCCCGAGTGCCACCTGATCGTTCTGTTGATCGACGAGCGCCCGGAAGAAGTGACCGAGATGCAGCGCACCGTGCGCGGCGAAGTGGTCGCCTCGACCTTCGACGAGCCGCCGACCCGCCACGTGCAGGTCGCCGAGATGGTCATCGAGAAGGCCAAGCGCCTGGTCGAGCACAAGAAGGACGTGGTCATCCTGCTCGACTCCATCACCCGTCTGGCGCGTGCCTACAACACCGTGATCCCGAGCTCCGGCAAGGTGCTGACCGGTGGTGTCGACGCCCACGCCCTGGAGAAGCCGAAGCGCTTCTTCGGCGCCGCGCGTAACATCGAGGAAGGCGGCTCGCTGACCATCATCGCTACCGCGCTGGTGGAAACCGGCTCGAAGATGGACGAAGTGATCTACGAGGAATTCAAGGGTACCGGCAACATGGAACTGCCCCTGGATCGTCGTATCGCCGAGAAGCGCGTATTCCCGGCCATCAACATCAACCGCGCCGGCACCCGCCGCGAAGAGTTGCTGACCGCCGAAGACGAGCTGCAGCGCATGTGGATTCTGCGCAAGCTGCTGCACCCGATGGACGAAATCGCCGCCATCGAGTTCCTGATCGACAAGCTCAAGGCTACCAAGACGAACGACGAGTTCTTCATGTCCATGAAGCGCAAGTAACGGTCTGGTGGCACAAAAAAGCCGGGGAAACCCGGCTTTTGTTTGTCTGTAGTATCGACGTTGTTCTGCAAGTCCGACTTCGGCGCTAAACTTTGCGCCCCGATTCGAGTGAGGTTCCAGCATGCAGTATCGCGATCTGCGCGACTTTATCCGCGGCCTGGAAGCGCGCGGCGAGCTCAAGCGCATCAAGGCGCCGGTATCGCCGAACCTGGAAATGACCGAGGTGTGCGACCGGACCCTGCGCAAGGGTGGCCCGGCACTGCTGTTCGAGAACCCCACCGGTCACAGCGTACCGGTACTCGGCAACCTGTTCGGCACGCCCAAGCGCGTGGCGCTGGGCATGGG
>JGI26054J46599_1000441_pt1 | contig 10325 bp, 9 predicted proteins | sample HigsolmetaGSP16D_FD_46599 | JGI IMG/M metagenome (IMG submission 46599) | reverse complement strand
CCGCGGCCACCGCGTCTTCGACGGTCGGGTGGTGGAACTCGAACCCGGATTCGAGGAGGACCGCGGGCACGACGTGCGAGTCCGTGGCGAGGAGCGCGTCGACGGCATCTCTACCCAGAACCAGCCGGATCGCCCACAGCGGTGCGCGCAGCAGGTACGGACGGTTCAGGCGACGAGCGAGCGCGAACCCGAGGTCGTTCGCCGTGGCGCGCTCGGGCCCGGTCAGGTTGACGGGCCCCGTGATGCCGCGGTCCATGACATGACGGATGCCGCGGATCTCGTCATCGAGCGAGATCCAGGGCCACACCTGGGTGCCGCGACCGAGCGGTCCCGACAGTCCGAGCTTCGTGAGCAGCAGGAGCGGCTTCAGCACGCCCTCCCGGTGCACGACCGGGGCGGTGCGCAGGAGCGCCGTACGGGCGCCCGATGCGACCGCGGCCGCCTCCCACTCGCCGCAGAGCTCGGACAGGAATGCGTCGCCGCGCGGACCGGACTCGTCGAACGTGCGCCCACGGCCGTCGGGCGGGTAGTAGCCCGACGCCGATGAGCTGACGAACAGCGGCGCGTCCTCGCCGAGCTCGCGAAGCGCGCGGGCGATCGTCTGCGTCGGGTGCAGGCGCGACCAGACCAGCTCCTTCTTGTACGAGGACGTCCACGGGAAGCGGCCGATGGTCGCGCCGTTGAAGTTGACGACCGCCTCTGCGCCCGCCAGCACGGCGGGTTCGAGCGGTTTCTCGCCGGGCGCCCAGGTCACTTCGTCCCGCCCCTGCGCGGGGTGTCGCACGAGCCGCGTGACGGTGTAGCCGTCGGCCGTGAGCGAGTCGATGAGGGCGCGTCCGATCAGGCCGGACGCGCCCGACACGACGACGCGACGCTCAGGCAAGCGTCGCCTCGAGCGTGATCTCGATGCCCGAGAGAGCTGCCGAGACGGGGCATCCCGTCTTCGCCTCGTTCGCGATGCGGTCGAAGTCCTCTGCCGACAGGCCGGGAACGGTGGCGCTGACGTTCAGGTGCGAGCCGGTGATGCCGGTCCCGGGGATGAAGGTGACGGATGCCGTCGTCTCGACGCTCTCGGGAGGGGTGCCGTTCTCTGCCAGGGCGTTGGAGAGGGCCATGCTGAAGCACGACGAGTGGGCCGCCGCGATCAGTTCCTCGGGCGTCGTCACCGACGTCGAGCCCTCACTGCGCGCCTTCCAGTTCACGGGAAGCGGTCCCTGGTTGGAGCTCTCCAGGGCGACCTCGCCCGATCCTTCGAACAGGGTGCCCTTCCAGCTGGTGGTGGCTTCGCTCGTGACGCTCATGGTGTCTCCTCTGTCGTGGTCGTGACCGATCGCTGCCGAGCATATGCCGCTCGAATGAGCGGGTCATATGTCTTGACGCGGTGGCGTAGGGGAGTCAGGCGGTGCGGCCGACGAGCCCGACGCGCTGCAGGAGCAGCCACAACCGGCATCCGAGGCACAGGCCGAACGCGGCGTTCAGGAACGCGGCCATGAACGCGAGCGCCGCCGCGATGGGAAGGGCGAGCGGCACGCCGAGGACGTGGAGCACGAGGCCGACGGTCGTGACGAACAGTCCGACCCCTTGCGCGAAGCGCGGCGGGCGCGGGTCTTCGAGGTCGGTCGGGGGAGCGAGGCGCGGCTGGACCGCCCGGCGGTAGAGCACGCCCCACGGCGCGGTGCGCGGCGAGACGACGCCCCACAGGAACAGCAGTGCGATGACGAGGACGGCGAGGAAGCCGAGGTCCCGGACTCGCATGTCCACGGGGGTGAAGGGGAGCACCCAGCCCTGCGCGGGAACGATGAACATGCCGCCGCCGAGCGGGCTCAACGAGCCGAATCCGGCGTCCGTGTGGGCGGTCGAGCCGCCGAGCAGGGCCAGCAGCGTCGCGATCAGCAGAAGCACCGCCGTGATGGATGCCGCGAAGCGCGGACCCCGGGGATCGATCCCTCGCACCTCAGCCACCGTCGGCTCCCGTCGTCACGCGATCGAGTTCCATCTCGACGACCTGGCGCCCGGGCACGCCGCCGAAGCGGGAGCGGACCTGGCCGTGCTTGTCGAGGATGAGGGTCGTCGGTGTCTGCAGGACGCGGAAGTGCTGGGCGATGTCGACGCGGTGCGTGAGGTCGACGTTCAGGTGCAGGACGCCGTCGCGGTCGTCGGCGATCTCGCGCAGCGTGCGGTGGACACCGGGGCACCGACTGCACATCTCGGTGCTGAACTGCAGGAGCGTCGCGGTCTCGCCGAGTCGCTCGGCTCCCAGACGGGTCGGTTCGATGACCTCCCGCGGGTCGAACGGACGCGGCCGATTCTGCCGCCACCGCAGGGTCAGACCGATGCCGACGGTGACCACGAGGAGCGCGGTCAGCACGAGGATGGCGGGAAGGAGATCCATGACCGCTCCACAGTAGTCCTGCGCGTGATGGCGCGCGTCGCCCTGCGTCATCCACGACAGCACCGGCGGGTAGTGTGTGAGCCGTGAGTGAGCGCCCCGAAAGCCCCGAGATCGAGTTCCGCAGCGATGTCACGGTCGAGTTGGTGCGCTCGTCCGCATCCGACAGCGATGTGCTCTTCGCGGCGCGCGTCTCGACGCAGGGAGAGCAGACCCTCGCGGCGGCCGCCGACGGGTCCGAGGCGACGGGCCGTGATCGCGGCCTCATCAACTACCTGATGCGCGACCGGCACGGTTCGCCGTTCGAGCACAACTCGATGACCTTCTACGTGCAGGCGCCGATCTTCGTGTTCCGCGAGTTCATGCGGCACCGGATGGCGTCGTACAACGAGGAGTCGGGCCGCTACCGCGAGCTGCGCCCCGTGTTCTACGTCCCCGCGCCCGAGCGGAACCTGGTCCAGGTCGGCAAGCCCGGCGCGTACCAGTTCCTCCCCGGCTCCGAGGAGCAGGTCGATCTCGTCGCCCGCGAGACGCGCGAGGCATCCGTCGCCGCGTTCGAGAGCTACCAGCGGATGCTGGACTCCGGCATCGCCCGCGAGGTCGCCCGCATCGTCCTGCCGCTGAACATCATGTCGTCGATGTACGTCACGGTGAACGCGCGGTCGCTCATGAACTTCCTCTCGCTCCGCACCACGCGCGAGGGCACGCACTTCCCGTCATTCCCGCAGCGCGAGATCGAGATGTGCGCCGAGAAGATGGAGAACGTCTGGCGCGACCTGATGCCGCTGACGTACGCGGCCTTCAACGCGAACGGTCGCGTCGCCCCCTGACCCTCTCCTAGGCTGGCGCGCATGACTCGCACAGCCCTCGTGACCGGGGCGAGCTCCGGGATCGGAGCGGAGTACGCCCGTCAGCTGTCCGCCCGCGGCGCGGACGTCGTCCTCGTCGCCCGCGACGAGCGTGCGCTCACCACGCTGGCCGCCGAGATCGAGGAACGCGGCGGGCGCGCTGAGGTCCTCGTCGCGGACCTCCTGGATCCCGACCAGCGTCGCCGTGTCGAGGAGCGCCTCGAGCGGGGCGTCGACCTCCTCGTCAACAGCGCCGGTTNNGGGCTGTCGCTCGGATTCGCGGCGAGCGACGTCGAGGATGAGGCGCGTCATCTCGAGNTGCACGTCGAGGTCACGATGCGCCTGACCCGTGCGGCTCTCCCCGGCATGCTCGCGCGTGGCCGGGGCCGCATCCTGAACATCGCCTCCGTGGCGGGTCTCATCCCGCGGGGGACGTACGGTGCGGCGAAGGCGTGGGTGGTGAGCTTCAGCCGCTGGGCGAACGCGGTCTACGCGCCGAAGGGCGTGACCGTGACGGCCGTCTGCCCCGGCTTCGTGCACACGAACTTCCACGAGCGGCTCGGTCTCCCGCCGGGGCAGGAGGGTGTCGCCCCCTGGATGTGGCTGACCGCCCCGCAGGTGGTGCGCGCGTCGTTGAGGGATGCCGCGCACGGCCGACCAGTCAGCATCCCGTCCCTCCGGTACAAGGTGCTCGTCGCCGTGTCCCGCCTGCTGCCCGACCGGCTCGTGGTGGCCGCCGCCTCCCGCGGCCGCTGACGCAATAGACCGGTCCGGTGCCCGCCGCGCCGCCGTGCCTCGCCTCGCCGCCGTGCGCCCGGCCTCGGTGATGCGAATGCACGAGCGTCGGTGCGCGAGTGGTGAGCGGGGGAGCGCGAGGCGACACCGCCCCCACCGGTCGTGCATTCGTCGCCCTCTCCCCAACGCCCGCCGAGCTCGCGATCTCCACTGCGAGCCGAGACCTCCACGGCGCCGATACTGGGATGAACAGGCTCGGAGGATGGACGCCGCGACCATTGCCCACCATCTCCGAGTCCTCGGGGGCATCGCCCGATCGTCACAACTGCGCCGCCGCGGTGCGACGGGTGCCCAGCTCGCTCGAGCGGTCGCGCGGGGACGTGTCGATCGGGTGAGGAACGGGGTCTACGCCGTGTCCTACCTCGACCCGACGGTTCGTGCCGCCGCGGCGCACGGGGGCGAACTCTGCTGCGCATCCGCCCTGCGTCACCACGGAGTCTGGACACTGGAGGACCCGGAACGCCTGCACGTGTGGGTGGGTCCCGACGCCCGAGTGCACCGACACGACGGATGCCGGTGCGTCACGCACCGGGACGACGGCAGGGCTGCCTTCGGTGTCGTCTCCGTCGTGCAGGCGCTCATCCAGTCGGCTCGCTGTCTCGGATCCGAAGCGTTCTTCGTCTCCTTCGAGTCGGCGTGGCACATGGGTCTGCTGACGAGCGCCGACCGGGCTCTCGTGCGTCAGGGCCTTCCGGCACGCTTCCGATATCTCGTCGACATCGCTCGGCCGGACGCCGAAAGCGGTATCGAATCCCTGCTTCGGCTGCGTCTGTCGCGACTCGGCATCCCGCTGGAATGCCAGGTGCTCATCGCGCGCGTCGGACGGGTCGATTTCGTCCTCGCCGGTCGTATCGTCCTGGAAGTGGACGGCCGACTCAACCACGACGGCCCGTCCCTGCGTCATCGTGATCTCGTTCGCGATGCGGAGGCCGCCGCCGCCGGCTACGAGACCCTTCGTTTCGACTACGCGCTGATCGTCTACGACTGGCCCCGCGTCGAGCGCGCGATCCTCGTCGCTCTAGCTCGCCTCCGGTGACGGATGCACGGCGCACGGTGCCGGTGACTCCACTGAAACGACCTGAGATGACACCTGCACCAGCAGTCGTGCATCCGTCATCCGCCACACCTCCCGTGCACCACCGCCGCAGTCCGCGCCACATCGAACACGGCCGACGGACGCCGACCGGTACCCTGGGAACCATGACGCACTCCGCCAATCCGTTCGGTCAGGTGCTGGTCGCGCTCGTCACTCCGATGACGGCCGACGGCGAGGTCGATTGGCCGGCCGTAGAGAAGCACATCGACGACGTCATCACGGGCGGTGCCGACGGCATCGTCGTCACGGGGACCACCGGTGAGACGAGCACACTGACGGATGCCGAGAAGCTGAAGCTCGTCGAGGTGGGCAAGTCCGTCTCGTCCGGGCGCGCCAAGATCATCACGGGCGGCGGCTCGAACGAGACCGCGCACGCGATCGAGCTCTACAAGGCGAGCGAGAAGGCCGGCGCCGACGGCATCATGATCGTCACGCCGTACTACAACAAGCCCACGCAGGCAGGGATCCTGACGCACTTCCGCCTCGTCGCGGACGCCACCGACCTGCCGGTGATCCTCTACGACATCCCCGGCCGGACCGGCGTGCCCATCAACTACGAGACGATCCTCCGCCTCGCCAAGCACCCGAACATCCTCGCGGTGAAGGACGCCAAGGGGAACTTCAGCGAGGTCAGCCGGGTCCTGAATCAGACCGACCTGCTCTACTTCTCGGGCGACGACGCGAACATCCTGCCCCACCTCTCCATCGGAGCCGCGGGCCTGATCGGCGTCACGGCGAACATCACGTCCGCTCCGTACCGCGTGATGGTGGATGCCGTCAACCGCGGTGACCTCGCGACGGCGACCGCCGCGCACCAGAAGCTCGAACCCCTCGTCCGCGCCGTCATGACGCACGTGCCGGGCACCGTCAGCGCGAAGTACATCCTTCACGGCCTCGGCCGCATCTCGAGCCCGCGCGTGCGCCTGCCGCTCGTGGGCCCGGAGGAGTGGGAGGCCGCCCTCATCGAGGACGAACTCGCGCTCGTGAGGGACGTCGACGGCGCCGACTTCTCCAACTTCCGACCTGATCGCAATGCCGCTGCCGGCGGCGCCCTCCCGAAGGTGCATGGAACTACTCGATGACAAATACCGTCTCCGCCCCCGCCAAGCTCGCTCCCGGAACCCTCCGGGTGACCCCCGTCGGCGGACTCGGTGAGATCGGTCGCAACATGACCGTCTTCGAGTTCGACGGCAAGCTGCTGATCGTCGACTGCGGCGTGCTCTTCCCCGAGGAGCATCAGCCCGGTGTCGACCTGATCCTCCCCGACTTCGAGGCGATCCGGGGCCGGCTCGACGACATCGTCGGCGTCGTCCTGACTCACGGACACGAGGACCACATCGGAGCGGTCCCGTACCTCCTCAAGCGCAAGGGCGACATCCCCCTCATCGGGTCGCAGNTGACCCTCGCGCTCGTCGAGGCGAAGCTCAAGGAACACCGGATCAAGCCGTACACGCTCACGGTCAAGGAGGGNCAGCGCGAACAGGTGGGGCCGTTCGACCTCGAGTTCGTCGCGGTCAACCACTCCATCCCCGACGCCCTGGCGGTCGGCATCCGTACCCCGGCAGGCCTCGTGCTGGCGACGGGTGACTTCAAGATGGACCAGCTGCCCCTCGACGGCCGCCTCACCGACCTGCGCGCGTTCGCGCGGCTCGGCGAAGAGGGCGTCGACATGTTCCTCGTCGACTCGACGAATGCGGATGTCCCCGGTTTCACGCCGCTCGAACGGGCGATCGGCCCGGTGCTCGACCAGGTCATCGGCAAGGCGCCGCGTCGCGTGATCGTCGCGAGCTTCTCGAGCCACATCCACCGTGTGCAGCAGGTCATCGACGCGGCCGCCGCGCACGGTCGTCGCGTCGCGTTCCTCGGCCGCTCGATGGTCCGCAACATGACGATCGCCGAGCAGCTGGGCTACCTCACCGTTCCCGACGGCGTGCTCATCGATTACAAGAAGGCGAAGGACCTGCCCGACGACCGCATCGTCTACATGTCCACGGGATCCCAGGGCGAGCCGATGGCTGTCCTGTCCCGCATGGCCAATCTCGACCACGCGATCGAGCCGGGGGAGGGCGACACCGTGATCCTCGCCTCGAGCCTCATCCCGGGCAACGAGAACGCGGTGTACCGCGTGATCGACGGCCTGACGAAGCTCGGCGCCAACGTGGTCCACAAGGCGAACGCGAAGGTCCACGTCTCGGGGCACGCGGCGGCGGGCGAGCTGCTCTACTGCTACAACATCCTGAAGCCGAAGAACGTGCTGCCCGTCCACGGTGAGTACCGCCACCTGATGGCGAACGCGAAGCTCGCCCAGGACAGCGGCATCCCCGCCGAGAACACGATCATCGCCGAGAACGGCACCGTCATCGACCTGAAGGACGGCGTCGCGACCGTTGCCGGCCAGCTCGACCTCGGCTTCGTCTACGTCGACGGCTCGTCCGTCGGCGAGATCACGGATGCCGACCTCAAGGACCGTCGCATCCTCGGCGAGGAGGGTTTCATCTCCGTCATCGTGGTGGTGGATGCCGCGTCCGGCCGCATCATCACGGGTCCCGAGATCCACGCTCGCGGATTCGCGGAGGACGACGCCGTGTTCGACTCGGTGAAGCCCAAGATCGCGCAGGCGCTGACCGAGGCCGCCCAGTCGGGCGTCCGCGACCAGCACGCCCTGCAGCAGGTCGTCCGTCGCACGATCGGGCGCTGGGTGAACCAGTCGCTGCGTCGCCGCCCGATGATCGTGCCGATGGTCATCGAGGCCTGACCCGGTGACGGGCTCGCGCGGCCGCTAGCATTCCGGCATGCCCGAGTCCTGGACGCTCCGCCCTGCCACGCAGGCCGACGGCGTCTTCCTGGGCGACATGGTCGTCGAGGCCGCCAACTGGCGTCAGGGGCCGCCGCGTCCGCGTCATGAGGTGCTCGCAGACCCCGATCACAGCCGACACCTCGCGGGATGGATGCGTCCCGGGGACGTCGGCTTCGTCGCCGTCGTCGGGGCGGAGGAGATCGGGGCGGCCTGGTATCGCACCCTGCCGCGCACCGACCCGGGGTCCGGGTACGTGGGAATCGGCGTTCCGGAGCTCATCATCGGCGTGAAGCCGCTCTGGCGATCGCACGGAGTCGGCCGCGCCCTCCTGCGACGGCTGTGCGATGCTGCGCGCGCGGAGGGCCGCGCGCGCATCTGCCTGTCGGTGGAGCGCGGCAACTTCGCCCAGGTGCTGTACCGGACCGAGGGCTTCGCGGTGACGCGGAGCGGGATCGGGCGCGACACGATGGTCAAGAGCCTCGGCTGACGCCGAAACCCGCGTCAATCCGGCGACATGTCGGACATGCCGCATACCGTGGAAGCTATGCCCAGGAGCAGCAGTCCGACCAGCAAACCCCGCGCGTCCGCGTCGGGCTCCTCGGCGCGGGCCAAGAAGGCCGAACCGACCCCGAAGCGCAAGGCCGAGCCGGCCCCGCGCCGCTACGTCGACGATGTCGACCGTCCCCCCGTCGTCGTCCGCGCGTGGCTGGGACTCGCGCACGTCGCCGGGGGCATGTTCCGTGCGTTCGGGTCGGAGTCCCTGGAGAAGGATCAGCGACGCGACGGATTCCCTTTCCTGCTCGTCCTCATGGCCGTCGCCGGCGCCGTCGTGGAGTGGTTCCTCATCGGCACGGACGTGGGCACGAACATCAGCGCCTACAGCGTCGGTGCCCTCATCGGCCGGGAAGCGTTCATCTTCCCGGTCATCCTGCTGCTGCTCGCCGGGTGGCTGTTCCGGCATCCGCCGTCCGTCCATGACAACGGTCGGATCGGCATCGGCGCGGGACTCTTCGTCCTCGTGGTGGCGGGCTTCTGTCACGTCGCCGGGGGGCGCCCGCAGCCGAGCCAGGGTCTCGCCGCGCTGAGCGGCGCGGGCGGGTTGTTCGGGTGGGCGATCGGCGAGCCGCTCACGGTCATGACCGAGATCGGCGCGGGCATCGTCCTCGGTCTGCTGGCGCTCCTGAGCGTCCTCATCCTCACGAAGACACCGCCGAACCGCATCGGTCAGCGCCTCGGAGACCTGTACGCCTGGATGTTCGGTGCCGAGCGTCCCGAGCGCGACGCAGCTCTCGCGAAGGGCGAGACCGGCCCCACGGTCGCCTTCGACGCCCCCGACGACGATGGCGACTCGCTGCCGTGGTGGCGTCGCAACAAGTCGGGCCGCGAGGAGGACGCCGACGGCGGACTCGGCGCCGACGACCTCACCGCGCTGCTCGAAGCGAGCGGTGACGGCAGCTTCGACAACCCCGTCACCACGCCGACGCCCGCCGTCATGCCCGACGCGGTCACCGAGATCATCGCGCCCCCCGCCCCGCGCACGCCGGGGCGCAAGCGCGACGCCACGCCTGACGCACCGCCCATCCCGCCGGTGCCGGACTTCGTGGCCGCGAACCTCGACTCCGTCGACCCGGATGCCGCCGACTACCGCCTTCCGTCCGCCGATGCGCTTGCGGCCGGTACTCCGCACAAGGCCCGTTCCGAGGCGAACGACGCGATGGTCCGCGCCATCATGGGCGTCTTCGAGCAGTTCTCTATCGATGCGAAGGTGACCGGGTTCTCGCGCGGTCCGACAGTGACCCAGTACGAGATCGCTCTCGGGTCCGGCGTCAAGGTCGAGCGGATCACCGCTCTGACCAACAACATCGCCTACGCGGTCGCGTCCAACGAGGTCCGCATCCTCGCGCCGATCCCCGGCAAGAGCGCGATCGGCGTGGAGATCCCGAACACCGACCGCGAGATCGTCACGCTCGGCGACGTCCTGCGCTCGCCCAACGCGCAGCAGGCGACGCACCCGATGACGATCGGCATCGGAAAGGACGTCGGCGGTGGGTACGTCGTCGCGAACCTCGCGAAGATGCCCCACCTTCTCGTCGCCGGCTCGACCGGCTCGGGAAAGTCGAGCTTCGTGAACTCGATGATCACGAGCCTCCTGATGCGCGCGAAGCCGTCGGACGTCCGCATGGTCCTCATCGACCCGAAGCGCGTCGAGCTGACGTCCTACGCCGGCGTACCGCACCTCATCACGCCGATCATCACGAACCCCAAGAAGGCGGCCGAGGCGCTGCAGTGGGTCGTGAAAGAGATGGACATGCGGTACGACGACCTCGCGTCGTTCGGCTTCCGTCACATCGACGACTTCAACCGGGCCGTCGTCGCGAACGAGATCCAGCTCCCCGCGGG
>JGI26054J46599_1000434_pt1 | contig 10500 bp, 11 predicted proteins | sample HigsolmetaGSP16D_FD_46599 | JGI IMG/M metagenome (IMG submission 46599) | reverse complement strand
ATAGGCAAATAAACGAGGAGATTAATTATCATGGCATTTGATAAGGATTCAATCATCGCTTCATTGAAGGAAGCTACGATTTTGGACTTGGCTGACTTGGTTTCAGCTATTGAAGAAGAGTTTGGTGTTTCAGCTGCTGCCCCTGTTGCAGTTGCTGGTGCAGCTGGTGGTGCCGAAGCAGCCAAGACTGAATTTGACGTTGAGTTGACTTCAGCTGGTTCAGCTAAGGTTCAAGTTATCAAGGCAGTTCGCGAAGCAACTGGTTTGGGCTTGAAGGAAGCTAAGGACTTGGTAGACAACGCTCCTTCAGCTATCAAGGAAGGCGTTTCAGAAGACGAAGCTAACGAATTGAAGGCTAAGTTGGAAGAAGNTGGTGCCGTTGTTACTGTTAAGTAATTAACGTCCCTTCTTAAAAAGACGAGATACTNCGGTATCTCGTCTTTTTTTATGCATTTTTTTGACAAAGTCGTCCTTATCAAGGCCAATAGNTGTTGTGATAAAAGATTCGATTAAGTTTCTTGAGTATACTAATAATTAGTTAATAGCGTTTAGTAACGATTACGACGAAAGGAAGTGCTGTGTGCCATGACATCGCGTACAAATTTAAAGCGACCCTACAAGCAGGTATTGTTTGTCGGCGTTGTGTTGGTGTTTGGCATAGCCTTGGCCTATAAATATGCTGGGCGTCAATTAATAGCCGATTTCGAAGCCACCAAGGCTGCCGTAGTCAGTGATGAATCCAATAATCTAAAAACGGCCTGGCGTGGCATTTTAGATAAGCAGAATGCCCCGGTTGATATTGCAGTCTATGATCATAAAACGGGTGTTACAACCCAATTATCTAACGATGCAAATGTGCAATTTAAAACGGCAAGTATTGTGAAAGTTGCAATTCTCGCTAACTTGTTACGACAGCATGCGACTAATGGCACTGGTTTGTCGAATTATGAAGATGAATTGGCAAGCGCAATGATTCAAGACAGCGATAATGATGCGGCGACAGCCCTACTTGAAACAGAGGGGGGCAATACGCAACCAGATGCCTTGTTTAAGCGCCTGGGTATGACCCATAGTCACATGGATAGTGAATCATGGGGGTACTCGACAACAACGGCAACAGATCAACTGACGTTGCTTAAGAATATTTTTTATCAGAGTCGGGTGTTAACAGATAGTTCACGAACGTATATGCAAGGCTTAATGAATAATATTGCGGTAGATCAGAGTTGGGGGATTACAGCTGGCTTAACGCCGGATGCCACAGTTGCACTAAAAAATGGTTGGCTGGCAGATAAAAATGGCTGGATTATTAACTCAACGGGCCATATTACGAGTAAACAATCAGACTATGTTATTGCCATTTTAAGCAATCAAAACGTCTCTGAAGATGCTGGTATTGACCTGGTACAACAATTGGCTAAGGCAACTTATACGACATTGAATGCGCAATAAAAAATACAGACGAAGCACTTGGCTAAACAATCGCATTAGCTGGGTGTTTTTTATTTGCACCTGTTAACTATTAACAAGCGTTCATGTCAGTTAAATGTTATCTAGTTACATTTATTTTTCAATCTAAGAAAAACTATTGTTTAGTGTGTGCGGATAAGTTACTCTTAGTGAGTTGGTTTTGGAAAAGAATATTTTGCATAACCGAAAACAATCATAGGAGGCAGTCATGCTAAAAATTAAGGAACTGACAGTCGCCTACACATCGACGCCGGTGTTTAGCGATTTGTCAGTCGCGTTTAGTCCGGGCAAGATTACGGGGATTATTGGCCCGAATGGCGCGGGTAAGTCGACCCTAATCAAAGGGGCCTTGGGTCTGATTCGGCGAACGGGTGAATCGTTTGTGGATAATCAGCCGGTCCGGCGTGTTCGACGCAAAATTGCATATGTTGAACAGCGGGCAGCGTTAGATTTAACATTTCCGATCAGTGTTTTTGAGGTGGTTCTAACCGGCACTTATGGCAAGCTAGGATTATTCAAAAGCCCTGGGCAAACAGAGCGTAATGATGTTATGAAAGCGCTCGAACAAGTTAATCTGACGGAATTTCGAAATCGTCAAATAGGTGAATTATCCGGTGGGCAATTGCAACGTGTCTTTGTAGCACGCGCTATTGTTCAGCAAGCAGATGTTGTGATTTTAGATGAACCTTTCGTCGGGATTGATATGAAGTCGGAAGAAGAAATTATGCATGTGCTGCGAGACTGGCGTGCAGCCGGTAAGACCATCATTGTTGTTCACCATGACTTGAACAAAGTTGCGAATTACTTTGATGACTTATTAATTATGAACCACGGCATTGTCGCGCATGGACCTGTGTCGGACGTTTACAATAAGGTCAATATCCAACAAGCCTTCTCAGCGGATTTGAGCGCAGTTCTGTTCACTGAAACGGAGGATGTATCATGACGAGTATTGGTGAATTTATCGCGGCCTTAGGACACTATAACTTCTTGCAGAGTGCGTTGTTAGCATCTGTGATGGTTGGGATTATGTCAGGCATTATTGGTAGTTACATTATTTTACGTGGCATGTCGTTGATGGGTGATGCGATTTCTCACTCTGTGCTACCGGGAGTTGCAGTTGCGTATATGCTGGGGATTAATCTGCTAATTGGTGCCTCAGCATTTGGGGTCATTGCGGCGCTGTTGATCGGCTTTGTTGCGACAAACAGTAAGCTAAAGAATGATACAGCAATCGGTATTGTGTTCTCGGCATTCTTTGCCTTAGGATTCATCCTGATTTCGATGGCTGAGTCATCAACGAATTTGCATCATATNTTGTTTGGAAATGTGTTAGCAGTGTCAGACCGTGATTTGATTACGACGATTATTGTATTAGCAATTGTCATTTTGTTTATCGTGTTGTTCTTCAAGGAATTATTGATTACATCGTTTGATGAAACATTTGCTAAGACATATGGCCTGAAGACAGGGTATGTCCATTACGGTTTGATGATTGTACTAACGTTAGTCACGGTATCGGCACTTCAGACGGTCGGGATTATCTTGATTGTGGCGATGTTAATTACGCCAGCTGCTACCGCGTTTCTTTGGACGAACCGGTTGACCACGATGGTTGTCTTAGCCTCGGCACTTGGGGCATTGGCCTCGACGATTGGGCTATATCTGTCATATACGTTAAATTGGGCGTCTGGTCCTGCTATCGTGTTGGTGGCAGCGCTTATCTTTTTGGGGTCGTTTATCGTGTCACCAAAGCAAGGCTTTGTGACAAAACTAATGGGGGTTAAAAATGCTTAAGAAACTTGGGTTAACAGCAGGTGCGCTGGCAATTGCAATTGGGGGAACGGTTTGGTTTGTGCAAAATCGTGATGCACAAACGGCTACGGCAAGTGGTGAACTACGTGTTGTCACGACGAATTCAATTCTTGAAGATATGGTTGAACAAGTTGGTGGTGATGATGTATCGGTTTACAGTATCGTTAAGCGCGGAACAGACCCGCACGAATATGAACCAAAAACAGCCGATATCACTGCGACAACGGAAGCTAATGTCATCTTCCACAATGGACTTAACTTGGAAACGGGCGGTAACGGATGGTTCTCAAAGCTTACGAAAACAGCTAATAAGCGGGATAACCAAGAAGTATTTTCAGCTTCACGTTTAGTGGAACCATTGTTCTTGACGTCAAAGGGTAAGGAAGATGAAATGGATCCCCACGCCTGGTTGGACTTAAACAATGGTATTAAGTACGTTGAGACGATTACAAACGTCTTGAAGGATAAGGATCCAGAACACGCGCAAGCCTTCCAAAAGCGCTCAGATGCGTACATTGCGAAGTTGCGTGCGTTGCATAACGAAGCAAAAGACAAATTCGCAGATGTCCCAGTTGAAAAGCGTTTGTTGGTGACATCGGAAGGTGCCTTTAAGTATTTCTCGAAGGCATATGGCATTCAACCAGCCTTTATCTGGGAAATTAATACTGAGTCACAAGGAACCCCTGAGCAAATGAAGCAAGTATTAGCCAAGATTGCGGCATCGAATGTAAAGTCGTTGTTTGTTGAAAGTTCAGTATCACCAAAATCAATGGAAAAGGTATCAAAGGAGACTGGGTTACCAATCTACGAAAAGATTTATACCGATTCACTGGCGAAGAAGGGGACAACCGGGGATACCTATTACGATATGGTTAAGTGGAATATTGATAAGATTCACGCGGGAATGTTAGTCGATTAATACCGGGAACGATTACATGACCTAAATAACACACAATTAATTTAGAAAGTCACGTTCAGCCATGGCGTGGCTTTTTTGTTGCACTTTCGGGGCATATAAAAGTCCGATATATTGCACTTTTGGTTGAGCGTTTATGCACGAACAGACGGTCCTAAATTGCTATAATGAAACGAGAAACCTTTTGTTTATAGGACAAAACATGCACAAAAAACAAGTGAACACGTTTACAAATTCAATTTTCAGGTCTAAAATGGCTAATGGATTTATTTTTTATTAGTGGGATTATTATTGAGGAGATTTTTGTATGGCTACTAAAAACATTGTTGTCGTCGGCGCTGGTTATTCTGGTGTCTTCACGGCACGTAAATTGGCTAAGCGATTGAAGGGTACTGACTACCAAATCGTTTTGGTTGATCGTCACTCATTCTTTACGTACATGACTGAGTTGCACGAAGTTGCAACGAAGCGTGTTGAGCCTAAGCACATTCAACTTGACTTGCGTACATTGTTCGTACGTCAGCCAAACGTTAAAATTGTGACGGCTAATCTTGAAGGTGTTGATAAGGATGCCAAGATTGTAAAGACGTCAGAAGGCGATATCGCCTATGAGAAGTTGGTTTTGGCAACTGGTGGTACAACGAACACGTTCGGTACGCCAGGTGTTGAAGAATACGGCTTCACATTGTGGTCATTTGAAGAAGCTGTTAAGCTTCGTGCCCACATTGAAAAGGTTATTCGTGAAGGTGCCATGGAATTGGATCCAGCCAAGCGTGAAGCAAAATTGCGTATCGCAGTGGTTGGTTCTGGATTCACGGGTGTTGAATTGGCTGGTGAGTTGATTGAACAACGTCGCGAATTAGCCGAAGCTAACAACTTGGATGAATCAGAAATTAAGATTGATGTTATCGAAGCAGCACCAACAATTTTGAATATGCTTGCAAACCGTAAGTTGGCTGACAAGGGTGAGCAATACATGATTAATCATGGTATTAACTTGCGTAAGTCTGCTGGTGTTGTTGAAGTTAAGGAAAGCGCTGCTGTCTTGAAGGACGGCACAGAAGTTCCAACTGAGACGTTGGTTTGGACGGCTGGTGTTAAGGCGAAGGAACAAGGCTCACTTTGGGGCTTGGAACAAGGACCTGCTGGTCGCTTCATGGCGGATGATTACTCACGCGCAAAGGGCGAAGAAGATATCTATGTTGTTGGTGACGTCGCTGCTTATCAAGAACCTGCCCGTACGGTTGCAGACAACCCACGTTCAGGTTGGACACCACAAACGGTTGAGGGTGGTGAATCAGCTGCGAACACGGCCGTACCTAACATTGTGTATGACTTGACTGGTAAGGGTTCACGTAAGGCCTTTAAGGGGCACTACCAAGGATATGCCGTTTCAATCGGTGCTCACTACACAGTAGGTATTGCGGAACAATTCGGTAGCATGAAGTTTGGTAAGAATGGTATTCCGCTAACTGGATTCTTTGCCAACATGTTCAAGCACGTGATTAACTTGTACTTCTTTACGCAAATCACGAGTGGTTACCACATTTTCCACTACATGATGGATGAATTCTTCCGTACGCCAAACGGTCGTACGCCATTCTTTGGCTGGACGTCACGTATGGGTAACGTTTTGTGGTCATTGCCACTTCGTATTGTTGTCGGAATCTTGTGGATTCAAGCGGGCGCTGCTTTGAACGGTGGTGTCGGTGTCTTGGCTTCACTTGTTGGTTGGTTGATTACATTTGGTTTGTTCACGTCATTGGCTTCATTTGTCGCCTTTGTGACGGGATTGGTTATGTTGATTGCTGGTCAAAGCGTTGCTGGATCTGCTATCTTGATGACGTTCGCCTCATTGGCCTTGATGAACGGTGCGGGACGCACGGTTGGTTTGGACTACTGGGTCGTGCCATTCCTTGAAAAGTCATTGGGACGTAGCTTGTACGGTAAGCACGAGTCACGTTACAACGATTTGAAAAAGTAAATTATCGCTAAAAAAGCTCGTCGAATGTTAAGTCGACGAGCTTTTTACATATGTTGTGAAGCATAGAAGGCGGCAATGATTCCGTGAGCGACACTCACGTTGATTGAACGAACACTACCGTACTGTGGAATATAAATCATGGCATCAGCTGCTGCGATGAGGTCATCAGCTAAGCCGAGTCGTTCTTCACCGAAAAGAAAGGCTGATTTTGCCGGGAAGGTCACGTTATATAACGACTGTGGTTGGTAACCTGGTGTGTTGTCGACGGCGTAAATGGTATAGCCGTCGGCATGCAACTGGTCAAAAACAGCTTGGTAATCAGTTACCCGCCGATGTTCAATGTGCTCATAATTTTGTGTGCCCAAAGACCCGCGCCGGTCCCATTTTTTGATTCCTTCTGGGGCGTCTGGAATAGCCGGATTTTCAGGGTTTAAAAAAATGAGCTTGCGCATACCAAAGGCGTTACTATTACGTACGGCAGAAGCTTTGTTGAAGTCGTGGCTGAGATTTTGCATAATTGAAATCATTTCGCCGCGGTGTTGGTCAAGGTCAGNGCGAATTTCATCGTCGGACTTGCCTTTGTAAAAGTCCGTCACGTTACGATAATCGGCTGACCGGGTTAAATCAATATCAGACATAATGGTATTCCTCTGTCTTCTATTGTAACCGACAAACAAACATCCTCAAACTAAACAAAAGCAAGCGGTTGTTTGTTATTATTGTAAGTATTAGAAAATAAAAGGGGGCGCAAACATGACGCCAATTATTGAGTTGTCACACGTGACTTACTCATATCCTAATAGTGACACCCCAGCGTTGAAAGATTTATCGTTGACGATTAATCAGGGCGAGTGGGTGGCAATTATTGGACATAATGGGTCAGGTAAGTCGACCTTAGCAAAATTACTGAATTATCTATTGGCGCCCACTGCAGGAGATATCACGATTGCGGGGACGTCAGTGACAGAAGAGAATATGTGGGCCATTCGCGATATGGTTGGTATGGTATTCCAAAACCCTGATAACCAATTTGTTGGCGCAACGGTTGCTGATGATGTGGCGTTTGGACTTGAAAATCGAGGTATTGCCCGTGATGAAATGATTACACGGGTGCAAGCTGCGTTGACTGAGGTCCAAATGGCGGCGTTTGCTGACCGCGAACCTGCACGTTTATCGGGTGGGCAAAAGCAACGTGTTGCGATTGCATCGGTTCTTGCTATTCAACCCAAAATTTTGATTCTTGATGAAGCGACAGCCATGTTAGATCCTAAGGGCCGTCGTGAAATGATTGCGCTGGTGCACGAACTGAAGACCCGGATGGGGGATGAATTGACTGTCCTATCAATTACACACGATATTGAAGAAGCGGCGAGTGCTGATCGTGTCGTGGTCATTAATGATGGTGATTTGATTGAGACGGGCGCACCAGCACAGGTTTTTGCAAATGCGGATAAGCTGCGCGAGTTTGGCTTAGCCGTCCCATTTGCTGAGCAACTTAAGGAAAAATTGCGGGAACGTGGCATTGACGTCCCTGCGTCATATTTGACGACAGAAGGGATGGTGGATTGGTTATGGCAATCAATTTCAACCAAGTAGGATTTACGTATCAATTAAATACACCATTCGCGACCCAAGGCCTGCATGATGTCAATTTTACGATGCCAGAGGGTAAGTTTACGGCTGTGATTGGTCACACCGGATCAGGTAAATCAACGATGGTGCAACATTTAGATGGCCTGGTTATCCCAACTGCTGGTGAGATTACAATTGCCGAGCAACGGATTGTGCCAACGACGAAGCCCAAAGAGTTGAATAAGATGCGTGCGCACGTTGGGTTGGTATTTCAATTTCCAGAAGCGCAACTNTTTGAACAAACCGTTTTAAAAGACGTGATGTTTGGGCCAAAGAACTTTGGNAAGACGGCTACTGAAGCTGAAGCGGCCGCAAAGCGCGCGCTTCGGACGGTTGGGATGGCCGAAAAGTACGATGAACGCTCGCCATTTGAATTATCAGGTGGTCAAATGCGGCGAGTCGCCATTGCTGGCGTGCTCGCAATGGAGCCAGATTTGCTGATTCTAGATGAACCAACTGCTGGACTTGATCCAGCGGGGCAAGAAGAGTTAATGACCTTGTTTGCGCGTCTGCAGAAGGAACGTCATTTGACGGTTGTATTAATCACACACCAGATGGAGTATGTGGCCCAATATGCGGATCATGTGGTTGTTTTTGAAGGTGGTACGGTTGTCAAAGAGGGCACACCAGCCAAGATTTTTGATGACGTGGCCTGGTTACAAGAGAAGCAACTTGATGTACCAATCGCCAAGCAATTCGCCGATAAGTTGGCGACAAAAGGTGTCACGTTAGATGCGGTGTTGGATATCGATGCACTAGCTGATCAATTGGCCGAGCAGTTAGGAGGGTCAGCACATGTTCACTAATATGATTATTGGCCGTTATATGCCGGGGAATTCTTGGATTCATCGTTTAGATGCTCGGACAAAATTGATTTTGAGTGTCGCCTTCATTTTCGTTGTATTCTTTGCGAATAATGTGGCGGGGTATGTCGTGGCGATTGCGTTCACGCTACTATCAATTTTGTTGACGGGACTTGGTGTGGGCGTCTTTATTCGTGGCGTTCGACCACTGATGTTTTTGATGTTTATCACAACCTTATTGCAATTATTCTTTGTTCAAACTGGTGACGTCCTGTGGCATTGGGCTTTTCTAACCATCACGACTGATGGTGTGACGAATAGTATCGCGGTCTTCGTCCGCTTTATGTTGATTATCATGTTTTCAACCATCTTGACGTTAACAACGCAACCGTTGGCAGTCGCTGATGCGATGGAGAGTTTGTTGCAACCCTTGAAGAAGGTTGGCTTCCCAGTGGCTGAGTTGGCGTTAATGCTATCAATTGCGCTCCGCTTTGTGCCAACGCTCATGGACGAAGCAGAGTCGATTATGAACGCACAGCGTGCCCGTGGGGTTGAATTTAATGAGGGTAATATTATTAGTCGCATTAAGGCATTTGTGCCCCTCCTAATCCCTTTGTTTATCAACGCGATCAAGCGAGCAATTGAATTGGGGGATGCCATGGAGGCACGTGGTTATCGTGGTGGTGATAACCGCACGAAGTACCGTGTCTTAACCTGGCAAAAGCAAGATACTATTGCGGTAATTGGGTTCATTGTGTTTACGGTGTTACTCATCGCGACTAAATGGCTATAAAAATGAAGTAAGAGGTGTTGAATATGCCGCGCTATAAAGCGACAATTTCATACGATGGTACTGAATTTTACGGGTGGCAAGTGCAACCTGGGAAACGAACAGTGCAATTAGAAATGGAGAAGGTCGTCAATAAGATGGCTAAAGATCCAGCGGACCACATTCGGGTGCAAGGTTCGGGCCGAACTGATGCGCGAGTACACGCGCAAGGGCAGGTTGTCCATTTTGACTTACCGTTTGATATTCCAAATGAAGCGGTTCGAAAAGGGTTATCAACCATGTTGCCTTATGACATTGGCATTAAGTCAGTTGAAAAGGTTGATGAGTCGTTCCACGCACAATTTAGTGCACACAATAAGACGTATCGCTATCGGTTGTCGACGACAGAGTTCATNGATCCCTTTAANCGTAATTATACGGGGCATTGGCATCGTCGCATTGATACGTCATTGATGCAGCAGGCGATTGGTGATTATGTGGGAGAGCACGATTGGTTGAGTTTTGTTGCGTCTGGGTTCCAGCAAAAAACAACGGTGCGTACGGTCTATTCTGCTAAGATGTGGGAGAAACCGGAAGAGGATGAAATTTGGTTTGAATTTACTGGGAATGGTTTTTTGTATAATCAAATTCGTATCATGGTCGGCGTTTTGCTGGAAATTGGTAACGGGTCACGGCCGGTTGATGATATTCAGCGATTGTTTGCCGTAAAAGATCGGCAACAAGCGCGATTTACAGCGCCAGCACAGGGCCTCTATTTAATGTCAGTTGACTATTAAAAAGCACGAAAACAAGCAAATAGTTCAAATCTAGGGCGTATTTCCGTTGACGTTTCGGTAGAAAAAAGGTAAGATAAATCTCGGTATTGTTTACCACACCGCAATGGGAATGTCCTGGTACGACTTTTTTAATTATTGGTAAAGTAAACAAACAGAATATTGGAGGAAATTTCCATGCGTACAACTTATATGGCAAAGCCAGGTGAGATCGATCGCAAGTGGTACGTCATCGATGCAACTGATATTGCATTGGGACGTTTGTCAACTGTCGTAGCATCAATCTTGCGTGGTAAGAACAAGCCTACTTTCACGCC
>JGI26054J46599_1000418_pt1 | contig 10738 bp, 8 predicted proteins | sample HigsolmetaGSP16D_FD_46599 | JGI IMG/M metagenome (IMG submission 46599) | reverse complement strand
TTGGGGTTGGGCCTCCATGTATCCCATACGACCGACCTCTTTCAAGGCACCCCGGCGTATGTGTCGATACATGTGTGTTTTAGTACACATAATGAGATTTATGCGCTTCCTGCCGTCTCGCATTCGTAAGGCAGCAGAGAATCGTCGGCGCGCTTTATACCATAACAGGTATAAATACGCCAGCGGTTGTTAGCGCAAAACGTGTGCGGCAATCCCGATTTGGCAGCCCATTTGCTGCCTGCTAACATGACTGCCACAGAACTCATTATTGTCGAAAATTTCGGCGATTGCGGAAAAATTCATGGCTATCTCAATTAAAACTCCTGACGAAATCGAAAAAATGCGCGTGGCGGGCCGTCTGGCTGCTGAAGTGCTGGAAATGATCGCCCCTCACGTTGTGCCGGGTGTGACCACCGGTGAGCTTGATCGCCTCTGCCACGAGCACATTACGCAGAAGCAGCAGGCGGTTTCTGCCTGTCTGGGCTATCACGGCTTCCCTAAATCGGTCTGCATCTCGGTAAACGAAGTGGTGTGCCACGGTATTCCCAGCGACGACCGCGTTCTGAAAGATGGCGATATCGTGAACGTCGATGTCACCGTCATCAAAGATGAGTATCACGGCGACACCTCAAAGATGTTTATCGTCGGCAAGCCCACTATCCTCGGCGAGCGCCTCTGCCGCGTGACGCAGGAGAGCCTCTATATCGCTCTGCGTCTCGTGAAGCCGGGCATCCGCCTGCGTGAGCTGGGACGTGCGATTCAGCAATACGTTGAGGCGCAGGATTTCTCTGTGGTGCGTGAATATTGCGGTCACGGGATCGGCAAAGGCTTTCATGAAGAGCCGCAGGTGCTGCACTATGACGCCGACGACAGCGGCGTGGTGCTGCAGGCCGGCATGACGTTTACCGTGGAGCCGATGGTCAACGCAGGCGATTACCGCATCCGCACTATGAAGGATGGCTGGACGGTGAAAACCAAAGATCGCAGCTTGTCCGCGCAGTATGAGCATACTATTGTGGTGACGGAAACTGGCTGTGAGATTCTGACGCTGCGTGAGGATGACACCATTCCGGCGCGGCTGGAAAACGTATAATCCTCTCTCTGCTACACACCGAGCCGGCTTAATGCCGGCTTTTTAATGCGCGAAGGGGCATGTTGATGAGCGGTAACGTGACCGAGGCAGTACACAAAATTCTCACCGATTCACCTGCCGGCTGGGCCGACGACGCCCTGACGCGTGAGCAGCTGAAAGCCGCGCTGGAACAGTTTCAGCACGCGCTGAGCCTCGCTTTTGATGCCGGCAGCGATGTGGAGTCGCTGATCGATACGCGCACGCTATTTATCGATCGCCTGCTGCGACGACTGTGGCGTTTTTTTGGTTTTGATACGCTAAGCGATATGGCGCTGGTGGCNGTAGGCGGCTATGGNCGTGGCGAGCTGCATCCGCTGTCAGACATCGACATTCTGATCCTCAGTCGTCAGCCGCTCAATGAAGCAGCCGCGCAGCGCACCTCTGAACTGATCACGCTGATGTGGGACCTGCGGCTTGAAGTGGGACACAGCGTGCGCACGCTTGAGGAGTGCCTGCTCGAGGGGTTATCCGATCTCACCGTGGCGACCAACCTGATTGAGTCGCGTATGCTGACCGGCGACGTCGCGCTGTTTCTTGAACTGCAGAAAAATATTTTCAGCGAAGGCTTCTGGCCCTCGTCACGTTTTTTCGCCGCCAAAATTGAAGAGCAGCAGGAGCGTCATCAGCGCTACCACGGCACCAGTTACAATCTCGAACCCGATATCAAAAGCAGTCCGGGCGGCCTGCGCGATATTCATACGCTGCAGTGGGTGGCGCGTCGCCATTTTGGTGCCACCACGATGGATGAGATGATGGGCTTTGGCTTTCTGACCGAAGCGGAACGCAATGAAATCAACGAGTGTCAGGAATTTCTCTGGCGTATCCGTTTCGCGCTGCATCTGACGCTGCCGCGCTACGACAACCGCCTGCTTTTTGATCGGCAGCTGACCGTNGCGCATCGCCTCAGCTACTCCGGCGAAGGCAANGAGCCGGTTGAGCGCATGATGAAAGATTTCTACCGCGTAACGCGCCGCATCAGCGAGCTGAACCAGATGCTGCTGCAGCTGTTTGATGAAGCGATCCTTGCGCTGCCAGCGACCGAAAAGCCGCGCGCGCTGGATGATGATTTTCAGCTACGCGGCGATCTGATCGACCTGCGCGATCCGGATCTGTTTCAGCGCGAGCCGCAGGCCATTCTGCGCATGTTTTATGTCATGGTACGCAACGCCTCGATTAGCGGGATCTACTCCACCACCCTGCGCCAGCTGCGCCATGCGCGCCGCCATCTGCAGCAGCCGCTGTGCCAGATTGCTGAGGCGCGACGCACCTTTATGGCGATTCTGCGCCATCCCGGCGCGGTTAAACGCGCGCTGCTGCCAATGCATCGTCATAGCGTACTCTCCGCCTATACGCCGCTATGGGGCAACGTGGTCGGGCAGATGCAGTTTGACCTGTTTCACGCCTATACGGTGGATGAGCACACGATTCGCGTGCTGCAGAAGCTGGAAAGTTTTGCCGATGAGAGCACCCGGCCAAAGCATCCGCTGTGTGTGGAACTCTGGCCCCGCCTGCCGCAGCCGGAGCTGCTGCTGATGGCAGCGCTGCTCCACGATATTGCCAAAGGCCGCAACGGCGATCACTCAATCCTGGGCGCGCAGGATGCGCTGGAGTTTGCTGAGCTGCACAACCTCAACTCCCGTGAAACCCAGTTAGTGGCCTGGCTGGTACGTCATCATCTGCTGATGTCAGTCACGGCTCAGCGCCGCGATATTCAGGACCCGACGGTGATCCAGCAGTTCGCCGAGGTAATGCAGAATGAGAACCGTCTGCGCTATCTCGTCTGCCTCACCGTCTCCGATATCTGCGCCACTAATGAGAGTTTGTGGAACAGCTGGAAGCAGAGCCTGCTGCGCGAGCTGTTTTTTGCTACCGAGAAGCAGCTGCGACGCGGCATGGAAAATAGCCCGGATCTGCGTGAGCGGGTGCGCCACCATCGTCTGCAGGCGCTGGCGCTGCTGCGCATGGAGAACCTTAATGAAGAGCGGCTGCACCATATCTGGAGCCGCTGCCGCGCCGACTATTTTCTGCGCCATACGCCTAATCAGCTGGCGTGGCATGCCCGTCATCTGATTGACCATGACCTCAGCCAGCCGCTGGTGCTGGTCAGCCCGCAGGCGACGCGCGGCGGCACGGAAATTTTTATCTGGAGCCCGGATCGCCCCTATCTGTTTGCTGCCGTAGCGGGTGAACTCGATCGCCGTAATCTGAGCGTGCACGATGCGCAGATTTTCACCAGCCGCGACGGCATGGCAATGGACACCTTTATCGTTCTTGAGCCGGATGGCAGCCCGCTGTCACCCGATCGCCACCCGCTGATTATTCAGGCATTGCAGCAGGCGATTACGCAGCAGGAGTGGGTGCCGCCGCGCACCCGGCGCCAGTCTGCCCGTCTGAAACATTTCAGCGTGGATACCGAGGTGAAATTTTTGCCGACCCACACTGACCGGCGCAGTTATCTGGAGCTGATCGCGCTCGATCAGCCGGGTCTGCTGGCCCGGGTGGGCGAAGTGTTTGCCGATCTTGGCGTATCGCTGCACGGCGCGCGCATCAGCACCATTGGCGAACGGGTCGAGGATCTCTTTATCCTTGCCAACAGCGAACGGCGTGCGCTGAATGCAGAAATGCGTGATGTGTTACAACAACGGTTGACAGAGGCCCTTAATCCAAACGATAAAGTGTCCTGAATCACACTGCACAGATAAATTGAATCCTGTCCGGACACGTCCGGGCATCCGTATGACAGACTCAGGAAATAGCTATGCAACAGTTACAGAGCGTTATTGAATCCGCCTTTGAGCGCCGTGCTGACATCACGCCCGCCAGCGTCGACAGTGCCACCCGTGATGCGATCAATCAGGTGATTGACCTGCTGGATAGCGGCGAGCTGCGCGTCTCTGAAAAAATCGATGGCGAATGGGTAACGCATCAGTGGCTGAAAAAAGCGGTGCTGCTGTCGTTTCGCATCAATGACAATCAGGTTATGGAAGGGGCTGAAACCCGCTTCTATGACAAAGTCCCGATGAAATTTGCCGGCTGGGATGACGCGCGTTTCAAAGCGGCAGGTTTCCGTGTAGTGCCGCCTGCGGCCGTGCGCCAGGGCGCTTATATTGCGCGTAACACCGTGCTGATGCCCTCTTACGTCAACATTGGGGCTTTTGTTGATGAAGGCACCATGGTTGATACCTGGGCCACCGTGGGCTCGTGTGCTCAGATTGGCAAAAACGTGCATCTTTCCGGCGGCGTGGGTATCGGCGGTGTGCTGGAGCCACTGCAGGCTAACCCGACCATCATTGAAGATAACTGCTTTATCGGCGCGCGCTCTGAAATCGTTGAGGGTGTGATTGTCGAAGAGGGCTCAGTGATCTCGATGGGCGTTTACATCGGGCAGAGCACTAAAATTTACGACCGTGAAACCGGTGAAGTGCACTATGGTCGCGTTCCGGCCGGTTCAGTGGTGGTCTCTGGCAACCTGCCGTCGAAAGATGGCAGCTACAGCCTCTACTGCGCGGTAATCGTGAAAAAAGTGGATGCTAAAACGCTGAGCAAAACGGGTATCAACGAACTGCTGCGTACCATCGATTAACCTCCCGGCGTTATTCTTCTTCTGATGACGGTACCGGAAACAGTGCCGTCATTTTTTCTTTACAGCCTGCCTGATATAACCTGTTTTGCGCCGCAAATTAACTGGTGCGTTTACTTTTCAAACAGTTCATAATCCGCGCCAGTTAATGCCGGACGCGCACTGTCTGACCCGGTTTTTCGTCTAAAGTTTATAAGTATGCCGTAAGCGTTCCGGATCCAACCTGGAACGATTGATGACATGTCTGCGCGCTCACTCACTCTCAGAGGGAATTTAAACGCCATGTATGACAACCTGAAAAGCTTAGGTATCAGCAATCCTGAAGACATCGATCGTTACAGTCTGCGTCAGGAAGCGAACAATGACATCCTGAAAATCTATTTCCGCAAAGATAAAGGTGAGTTTTTCGCCAAGAGCGTGAAATTCAAATATCCGCGCCAGCGCAAAACCGTGGTGGCCGAGCATAACGGTCAGGGTTTCCGTGAAATTCAGGAGATCAGCCCCAACCTGCGGTATGTTATCGATGAGCTGGATCAGATTTGCCAGCGCGATCGGGTTGAAGTGGATCTGAAGCGCAAGATCCTCGACGATCTGCGCCATCTGGAGAGCGTGGTTTCAAATAAGATCGCTGAAATTGAATCCGATCTCGATCAGCTGACCCGCAACAGTCGCTGATCGGTTTACTGACCACCCTCAGGCCAGCGCAGCTGGCCTTTTTTATGCCTGTTCATCCAGCTGCAGCGCCACATACAGCAGCAGCCGATCGTCAAAATTACCGAGATCCAGCCCGGTCAGCTCTGAAATCCGGTTCAGGCGATACTCCAGCGTATTGCGATGAATAAACAGCGCGCGTGCCGTGGCGCCAGGCTGTACGTTATGGCTGAACCAGGCAAGCAGCGTTCGCCGCAATAAACCGTTGGTATCGATGCTTCTGAGTTTTTCCAGCGGGCGTGCCAGTTCACCGGCCTGCCAGCCGCCACGCAGGCTGTCGAGCAGTACCGGCAGCACCAGATCCTGATAAAAAAAACTGCGCTGCTCCGGCATACGCTGCTTACCCACTGACATAGTGGTGCGGGCTGTACGCCACGAGCGCGCAATGCCGCCCGGACCCGGGAAATAATTGCCCAGCGCAATCCGCATGCGCACCTGGCCGCTTTCTCTCATGCGCTGCAGCAGCTGGTCAACGCGCCGGCGGTGATCGTCGTGATCGTAACGGCCGTGAGCGTTCAGCGCGGGTTTCAGTACCACCATCTCCGTCAGTGATACAATGGCGATCAGGTTATCGCGATCCGGTGTGGTAAGCAGCGTTTGCAGCTGCTGCAGCTCTGACATTGCGCTGTCCACACCGAGCTGGCCGCTATCCACTTCCACCACCGCCACCACGCGTGGCTGGTTAAGATCGATGCCCAGCCGCTGCGCCCATTCGTTCAGGGTTGGCGAGAGCGTGTCACTGCGGATCAGGTTGAGCACCAGCTCTTCACGCAGGCGGCTATCCTGCGCCAGCAAATGCAGCAGCCGCGCCTGCTCCAGCATCATCTCTGCCGTCATGCAGACCAGTTCACCATAGTGCCGCAGGGCAGCAGGTTCCCCGGTCAGCCCGATAACACCCACAATACTGCCTTCAATACGCAACGGCAGGTTGATGCCAGGCCGCACGCCGTGCAGATGCTTGGCTACCGCTTCATCGATATCCACTACCCTGCCCTGCGACAGTACCAGCAGCGCGCCCTCATGCAGCTCGCCGATACGTTCACGGTCGCCGCTGCCGATGATGCGCCCGCGCGCGTCCATCACATTGACATTGCTGTCGATAATTTTCATGGTGCGCGCAACGATATCCTGCGCCAGACGCGCATCAAGATGAGAAGTTGCCATGGATCACTTCCTGAGCAAGAGGCAAACCGACAGAATACGCATCCTGATGGCTGCTGACATTGTGCAATTGCACATAGTGGCGGAGAGATTGCGGGAAATGTTACCGGGCGCACAAAAGAAAAAAGGCGAGCCGCAGCCCGCCCTGTTTATGCACCGGGAATTACTGCATCAGNAGATAAAGCGACGCGTCGCCGCGCAGAATGTTGAGCGCCAGTACAGGCGGTTTCGTGTCGAGGATTTTACGCAGTTCGCCCAGGTTGCTGATCGCCTGCTGGTTAACCCCGAGGATGATGTCACCTTTCTTCAGGCCGATACGCGCGGCCGCGCTGCCTGCTTTCACGCTGTCAACGCGCACGCCTTTATGGCCATTGCTCTCCACATTACTGAGATCGGCGCCTTCAATACCGGTGTAAATGGTCGCCGACTGTACTTTGTCTTTGGTACTCTGCTGCAGCTCAACTGTCACGCTCTGAGATTTACCCTCGCGCAGCAGACCCAGCTGCAGTTTGGTGCCCGTCGGCAGCGAGCCCACTTCGGCACGCAGGGCAGCAAAGCTGCTCAGCGGCTTGCCATTCAGTGAAACCACCACGTCGCCGGCTTTTACGCCTGCTTTTGCCGCCGCAGAACCTGGCAGTACCTGGCTGACAAAGGCGCCGCGCTGGGCATCAACCTTCATCGCTTTCGCCAGTTCTGAGTTCAGCTCGGTACCAAGGATCCCCAGCTCACCGCGTTTTACCTGACCAAACTCCACCATCTGCGCCGTCAGGTTTTTGACCATCGAGCTGGGAATAGCAAAGCCGATACCGATGTTACCGCCATCCGGTGCCAGAATAGCCGTGTTAATACCAATCAGCTCGCCGTTCAGATTAACCAGCGCGCCGCCCGAGTTACCGCGGTTAATGGCGGCGTCGGTCTGAATGAAGTTTTCATAATTTTCCACATTCAGGCCGCTGCGTCCCAGCGCAGAGACAATGCCGGAGGTCACGGTTTCACCCAGCCCATAGGGATTGCCAATGGCAACGGTGTAGTCGCCTACCCGCAGCGTATCGGAATCGGCCATTTTAATGGCGGTCAGGTTTTTAGCATCCTGCAGCTGGATCAGGGCAATATCAGACTGCGGATCTTTACCGATGATTTTAGCTTCATAGCGGCGACCATCGCTGAGCTGAACCTGAATTTTTGTGGCGTTATCCACTACGTGGTTATTGGTAACCACGTAGCCTTTTTCAGCGTTAATAATGACGCCGGAACCCAGCGCGCGGAATGGCTGTTTTGGTGCATTGCCGGGTGCGCCCTCATCTGCACCGCCGCCCTGGCAGAGCGGCGATCCCTGAAACGGGGATCCATCCTGACAGAACGGTGAATTATCGCCAAAGAACTGCTGGAACTGCTGCGGCATACGCGGGGTGTTTACCGCCGTACTGCCCTCAACGTTGATGCTCACCACGGAAGGCATCACTTTTTCCAGCATGGGTGCCAGGCTTGGCAGCTGCTGACTGGAGGAGGAAGCCGTCTCAGCGGCAAACACTGCAGCAGGCGCGCACGCCATACTCAGACTCAGTGCCAGCGCACTCAGCATCAATCTGTTTTTTTTCATTCGTTTTTTCTCTCTGAAAGTTGCAGCCTGACCATTGCTGTGGCCGTCATAACGGAGATAAATTTTATACGCAAAAAAGACGATAAAGTTTTGCCTAAAGGTAAATATTTATGCGTCATCTTTACAAAACTGGCCCTATTCTACTGCCATCATCCGGCGATATTCATCCCATGCGTAATTATCTGTCATGCCGCTGATATAATCCTGAATAAGACGAAAGCGATAATAGCGCTCCCACAACAGCCGCTGATATTTATGTTCTACAATGCGCGCACGCATCTGCTGCTGATATGCTTTTCGGTGTTTGCCGGAAAGTTTATGAAACAGGCGCGTTTCAATAGGATGACCCGCCAGATAATCGTCATTCATTAACGTAGTAAATTGCTCATAATCGAGCTGCATCAGCGACTGATAGATTTCCAGCAGACCTTTAATTACCCGGTAGCCCTGCAGCTCCAGCTGCTCTACCTCAGGATGATTGAATACCTGCTGGCGCGCCACGGTTTTAAACAGCTTCAGCAGGCGCCCTTCATCACCGTCATCTTCCAGCAGGGCGTGATTGAAATTGCCGGNAAAAATTGCCGGCAGGTTATCAACAAAGCGCCGCACGGCGTGACCCACCAGCAGATTCTGCACATTGACGCGCAGTGACATAAAAAACTGGTCGCTGATGCTGCGCCGTTTTTTCTGATTCGCCTCTTTCCAGGCTTCACCAATGGTGCGGCTAAATGCATCACCGGGAATAAGCGGCCCCCAGGCTTTGACCAGCGCGTGATAGAGCGTATCCACGGTAAATATCGCTTTTTCAACGGCGTCATCCAGATCGGCAATACAGTATGAAATATCATCAGCCGCCTCCATTATCCAGGTCAGCGGGTAGCGATGATGTTCTGCCAGATCGGTGGCGGCGCGCAGCTCTGCAATATATTCCCGTTCAGAGAGATAAAAGCCGGGTTTTTTCATCAATACGCTGAATTCAGCCGGCTTCTCCCCCTGCCACCAGGCAGGCGCGGTATATTTCAGAATGCAGGCGACCTGTGCATAGCTGAGGTTAAGCTGCAGCAGCGTATGGACCAGCCGAATCGCCTGCGCATTCCCCTCAAAATTGCACAGATCCTGACGAATCATTGCATTCAGTTCGCTAAAGTCAGCCTGCTGCTCGTCGCTGGCCACGCCGGCAACCAGCGGATCGACCAGTTCTGCCGGCAGATTATCTTCAAACCAGTCATTAATCGCCGCTTCGCCAAAATGACCAAACGGCGGGTTGCCGACGTCATGCAGCAGACAGGCCATCTCGACCAGCGTCTCCGCAGCGCCTTCAAAACCGTCCAGGCCATACAGCTCCAGCCCGCCGCCCTGCGTTTTCAGGGTATGCAGGATCTCTTTGGTGATGTAACGCCCGGTCTGCTGGACTTCCAGCGAATGGGTCAGCCGCGAGCGCACCGCTGCGTTACGCTCCAGCGGAAATACCTGGGTTTTCTGCTGCAGCCGGCGGATAGCGGCGGAGTTAATAATCCGGCCGCGATCGCTCTCAAAATGGCGGGTAATCGCGTATTCACCTTCCGGCGCTTTACGGCTGGTATAAGGGCGCGTGAAACCGATCTTCTTCCTGAAATTAATCGCCACCATAGCGGGCCCTCTTTTTGGTGAATTCATCGCTTTGAAGCCATGATAGACTATGCCTCAGTTTCCTCTTAAACATCTATAAACACAGCGAGATTCTTTATGAAAGCAGGCATTATTGGCGCGATGGAGCAGGAAGTTACCCTGCTGCGTGACAAAATTGAAAACCGTCAGACGCTGAAGCTGGCCGGCTGTGAGATCTATACCGGTACCCTGAATGGCGTTGAGGTTGCCCTGCTGAAATCAGGAATCGGGAAAACGGCTGCCGCGCTGGGCACAACCCTGCTGCTGCAGCTCTGCAAACCCGATCTGGTGATCAATACCGGCTCCGCGGGCGGCCTTGCGCCGACGCTGCAGGTCGGGGATATCGTGGTATCCGATGAAGTTCGCTACCACGATGCCGACGTCACGGCTTTTGGCTATGTGCCGGGCCAGATGGCAGGCTGCCCGGAAGCGTTTGTAGCGGACAGCCAGCTGGTTACGGCCGCAGAGCAGACGATCAGCGAGCTGCAGCTGAACGCCGTGCGCGGGCTGGTGGTCAGCGGTGACGCGTTTATCAACGGTGCAGAACCTTTAGCCCGCATCCGCTCGCTGTTCCCGCAGGCGATCGCCGTGGAGATGGAAGCCACCGCCATTGGCCATGTCTGTCATCAGTTTAACGTACCGTTTGTGGTGGTACGCGCGATCTCTGACGTGGCCGATAAAACATCCCACCTGAGTTTTGATGAGTTTCTCAGCGTGGCAGCCCGACAATCCTCCCTGATGACAGAACGCCTGCTGGCCCGGCTGACGCATGGCTAAGTGGCTGTTCACCGGGCTGCTGCTGCTCTGCAGCGGCCTGGTTTTTGCTGCTCCGCGCGTTATTACCCTCGCTCCGCATCTTACAGAAATGGCCTTTGCCGCCGGTATCACGCCGGTGGCGGTCAGCGCC
>JGI26054J46599_1000414_pt1 | contig 10768 bp, 7 predicted proteins | sample HigsolmetaGSP16D_FD_46599 | JGI IMG/M metagenome (IMG submission 46599) | reverse complement strand
CTAATATATAAAATTTTAAGAGATTATAAAAATTGGTCATACCAAAAAATAAATTAAATCTTTTATATTGTGTTTTTGGGCTAATATTACTAATATCGCCAATACAAAATGCACATTTTATCTCTTAAACACTAAATTGGTCATACCAATTTAGTGTTTAAGTACAATAAACTGTTCAATCTAGTAGTTAAGCATTTCAAGGAGTAGACAATGCTTCAACAGTGGCAACAAATTTATGATCCTATAGGCAATATCTGGATTTCGAGTGCTATTGCGCTAGTTCCAATTATTTTCTTTTTTTTAGCGTTAGCTATTTTTCGCATGAAGGGTAGTGTAGCCGCTACAATTACCGTTTTTTTAGCCTTTCTGGTCTCATTATTTTTATACAAAATGCCAATTGGAATGGCATTAGCATCAATGGTCTATGGATTCTTCTACGGCCTGTGGCCAATTGCATGGATTATTATCGGTGCAGTTTTTATATATAAGATTTCAGTAAAAACAGGACAGTTTGATGTTATTCGTTCGTCTATTCTGTCAATTACAGAAGATCAACGTCTGCAAATGCTATTAGTTGGGTTTGCTTTTGGTACGTTTTTAGAAGGTGCGGCAGGTTTTGGTGCGCCCGTCGCAATTACTGCGGCACTGTTGGTGGGACTCGGCTTTAAGCCTTTATATGCGGCTGGGCTATGCCTGATAGTTAATACTGCACCTGTTGCTTTTGGTGCAATGGGAATTCCGATCATTGTCGCTGGGCAGGTTTCAGGTGTTGACACCATGGAAATCAGTCAAATGGTTGGTCGTCAGTTACCCTTTATGGTGCCAATTGTATTGATCTGGATCATGGCAATCATGGATGGTTGGCGTGGGGTTAAAGAAACTTGGCCTGCTATTTTAGTTGCCAGCTTATCTTTTTCTTTAGCGCAATATCTAACATCAAATTTTGTTGGGCCTGAGTTACCCGATATCACTGCTGCAATTGCATCATTAATCAGTTTAACTATCTTGCTTAAGTATTGGAAACCAAAACATATTTTTCTTTTTGAGGACAAAAATATACAGGTAGATGAAACTATTATCAAGCAAGCTCGTAAACAATATAGTGTGGCACAGATAGCCAAAGCCTGGTCTCCATTTCTGATACTTACAGCAATGGTGACGATCTGGAGCATCAAACCTTTTAAAGATTTATTTGTTAAGGACGGCCCATTAAGTGATTTAGTAGTTTCAATTAAAGTGCCGTATTTGCATCAATTGATTCAAAAGCTACCACCTGTCGTGCCTGAAATTAAAGATTATGATGCGATTTATAAGTTTGATTGGTTATCAGCAACGGGTACGGCGATTATATTGGCGGCATTGATCACGATTATTTATTTAAACATGAAACCTAAAGAGGCAGTTTCGACATTCTTTGAAACCGTGAATGAACTAAAAACCCCAATTTATTCGATTGGTATGGTACTGGCTTTTGCGTTCATTGCAAACTATTCAGGTCTGTCAGCAACGCTTGCTTTAGCACTGGCACATACGGGTCAGGCTTTCACCTTCTTCTCACCATTCTTGGGTTGGGTTGGAGTGTTTCTTACAGGTTCAGATACTTCAGCTAACGCATTGTTTTCAGCGTTACAAGCAACTACAGCACAGCAAATCGGTGTGCCTGAAGTCTTGTTAGTTGCTGCCAATACCAGTGGTGGAGTAACAGGTAAGATGATTTCCCCTCAATCAATCGCGATTGCTTGTGCAGCAGTGGGTTTAGTTGGTAAAGAATCTGATTTATTTAGATTTACAGTAAAACACAGCATTATCTTTACGGTGATGATTGGTATTATTGTGACCTTACAAGCTTATGTTTTCCCGTGGATGATTCCGTAAACGGGTCAAGGAAAAAAATGAAAGTCTCCGACAAAGTGGTACAGCGTTTACGTCTATTGATTGAAAAAAATAATGTGCAAGTCGGAGAGCGATTGCCTGCTGAACGCCAACTCTGTGAACAGTTAGGTGTGTCTCGTAGCTCTTTACGTGAGGCGATTCAACAACTGATTACCGCAGGGATTATTCAGAGCAAAGCGGGTGCAGGCACCTATTTAAAGCAGTTGCCTGCACATTGGTCACAGTATCAAATCGTTGAGCCATTATCCGGTTTGATGGATCAGGATCCTGAATATCGTTTTGATGTACAAGAAGCTCGTATGGTGCTTGAAGGTGGTACAGCATGGTATGCCGCACAACGTGCCACACCCAGTGATTTGATCAATATTCGTCAATGTTTTGAGCAGATTAGCCATTTTCAGGCTTTAGGTGATGATGCCCACGCAGCAATAGCGGATGCGAATTTTCATCTGGCGATTGCAGAAGCATCCCACAATCTAGTGCTGATCCAAATGATGCGTAGTTTGTTTGATTTATTGCAAGACAACGTGATGTTAGGGCGACGTAAAGTTTACACCACACCACAACATTTTGAACAATTGCATGACCAGCATTTTGAGGTGATGGACGCAATTGAACGTCAAGACTCAGAGACTGCACGTAAGGCAGCTTGTGGGCATATTGAATTTGTTGTTCAACGCGTACGTATGATCGATGAAGAAGAAGCTCGTCGTCAACGTTCGAGTCGATTAAATAGGACATAAGTTATGATTATTTCTTCTGCAAATGACTATCGTGAAGCTGCGAAACGTCGTTTACCGCCATTTTTATTTGAATACATCGATGGTGGTGCCTATGCGGAATATACTTTAAAGCGTAATGTAGACGATTTATCAAAAATCGCTTTACGTCAACGTGTGTTAAATGACATGTCTGAGCTGAGCTTAGAAACGCAATTGTTTGGTGAAAATTTGGCGTTGCCAGTGGCATTGTCACCTGTAGGTCTAACGGGTATGTATGCGCGTCGTGGCGAAGTTCAAGCCGCGGTTGCCGCAGATAAAAAGGGCATTCCATTTACCTTATCAACAGTTTCAGTTTGTCCAATTGAAGAAGTGGCACCTGCGATTCAACGTCCGATGTGGTTTCAACTGTATGTACTACGTGACCGTGGTTTTATGAAAAATGCCTTGGAACGTGCTAAAGCCGCAGGCTGTTCTACCTTAGTATTCACAGTCGATATGCCTGTTCCAGGTGCGCGTTATCGTGATGCACATTCAGGAATGAGTGGTAAAAATGCTGCAATACGTCGTTATATGCAATCGTGTATGCACCCACACTGGGCTTGGAATGTCGGTTTATTGGGTCGTCCGCATGATTTGGGTAACATTTCGAAATATTTAGGTAAGCCGACAGGTCTGGAAGATTATATCGGTTGGCTGGGAAATAACTTTGACCCTTCAATTTCTTGGAAAGATCTTGAGTGGATTCGTGATTATTGGGAGGGTCCCATGGTTATTAAGGGGATTTTAGATCCTGAGGATGCCAAGGATGCGGTACGTTTCGGAGCAGATGGAATTGTGGTCTCCAATCACGGTGGTCGTCAGCTTGATGGTGTTTTGTCTTCTGCTCGTGCGCTTCCTTCAATTGCAAGTGCGGTCAAAGGTGACATCAAAATTTTAGCAGATTCAGGGATTCGTAACGGTCTTGATGTGGTACGTATGTTGGCTATGGGTGCAGATATTTGTATGCTTGGTCGTGCATTTGTATACGCACTTGGTGCTGCCGGCGGTTCTGGGGTAAGTAATTTACTAGATTTGATTGAGAAAGAAATGCGTGTGGCAATGACATTGACTGGTGCAAGAACCATTGCAGATATTACATCGGATTGCCTGGTCAANCTAGAGAAAGAGTAAGCGATTTAATTACTCACATTACTAAGGCTTTGCCAACTTTCCTTTGNAAAAAGAGATTCTTATCTAAATAATTTGGGTAAACAAAGCTTCCTTTTGAAAAAAACCAACCTTGGTAAGAGTCACCAACATAAAATACACTAAATAACATAATTGGTATGTTAGTAAACTCTATATATAACAGTTATATAGAGTTTTTATTTTGTGTGGTGTAATTTAATGTAGGGTGGGGTAATTTGATTTTTGGNCACTAATTTATTGTGATAATCAACAATAATAACCANCATACATATGCTTAATCTAAAGGTATTTTACTGACTGGTATAATTTTATGATGAGAGGGGTGTTGCCTGGGGCTACGGTTTCTGTTTTGCTTTTTGACGTAACACGTACAAATATAAGCTTTCTACTTTTTCACGTGCCTAGGGTGTGGTACGCAAGAATCGCAATGATGATTTAACACTTGGATCTATGCAAAAACATCTAACTTCAATTTTACGACTTAAACTGAACCGTACCGGGTTTGTCGGAGACCAAACTTTCTGAGATGAGACGCATTGCTTCGCAAGACGTAGCGAAGCGTAGTGATCCGATGAAAAACCTAAATATACCCCTGAAATCAGAGATAGAGCGGTTCAATTAGAACTAAACCCAACTATCGCAACACTGGGCTTTGGAGAATCTCGTCGTTTCTTAATTGCGTCGTAATAATGATTATCAAGATAAAATCAAAATATACAGATTTTTGTGTAAATCCTGAGTAGAATTCGACTTTTATTTTTTCTCCAGTAAAAAGGCATAGCTTTTCACTATGCTATTTTGCAAGGACGCTTTATGCTCGCGCTAGATATACAACATATTCGAATGAAACAACACGCCACTGATAAAGCACAAGCGTTGCAATGTCTAGTCGATATCTTGGTCGAAGACCAATTGGTTACACCTGATTATATTCATGGGTTGACCGTGCGCGAACAACAAAGTGCAACGTATTTAGGGCAAGGAATTGCCATTCCGCATGGGACGCCTCAGTCTCGCCAATGTATTTTAAAAACTGGGATTCGTCTGGCGCACTTTCCTGAAGGAGTTGTTTGGGACGGTGAAAATAAAATTTATTTAGCAGTAGTGATTGCTGCGAAATCAGATGAGCATTTGCAAGTCTTACAAATTTTGACGCGGGCTTTAATTAATGATGTCGCTGATCAAGTGAAACAGGCTCAATCCGCAGAGCAAATTATTGCATTATTACAAGCCCAACCCGCATCTTTGGCATTGCATGAAAATTTAATCGCCACTCAAGTTCCCGCACTTGATGTAGAAGATTTAATTTGGCAGGCAACACAGTTGCTGAAACAGCAAAAAATGGTGGAGTGTGGTTTTCTGTCGGGTTTAAACCTAAACAGCATGATTCATTTAGGGGAGGGGGTCTGGTCGATCACTTCTAACCAGCATGTTTTGAGCCCAGCTGTAAGTTTGGTAAAAGCGGAACAGGTTTTAAGCCATCAGCAGGAAATGCTCAAGACTTTGGTGTGTATTGCCAGTAATGAGCAACTGGATATGCAACGGTTTCAACGGTTAATGGATATTTTGTTTGATACTGAACAAGTTCATACCCTCAACCAAGAGCAAGATAGTCACCAATTGGCGCAGTTAATTGGTGCTGAACTGATTCCTGATTGGCCATCTCGTCGTATTGTCTTAGCTAACGCTCATGGTCTACATGCGCGTCCCGCGACACACTTGGTCAATATGACCAAGAAATTTGCAGGGGATATTCTCGTTGCTGTAGATGAGGGGGCTTACGTTTCGGCAAAAAGTTTAACCAAATTATTAGCCATGGGATGTCGTCGTGGTCAAACTCTGACTTTTATTGCACAACCTGATACCGATGCTGTAGCTGGCTTAGAACAGATTATTGATGCAGTTCAACAGGGCTTAGGAGAAGAGGTTGAAGCTGTTGACCTTGCATCTCATCAGCATAGCAGTAGTGACCCAGTCGTAAATACTTTGGAATTAATGCCTTTTGAATCACATGGCGATACGGGTAGCTGCGGTATTGCGGCATCAACTGGCCTTGCTTTTGGTCCTGCACATGTGGTGAAGCCACGTGAATTTAGTTATGAACGTCGCGGACAGAGTTTTAAAGCTGAGAATGAAAAGCTTGAAATTGCGCTTCATCAGGTGAAAAATAGCTTACGTCAATTCATTGCACATACTGAATCTACTGCCATTAAGCAGATCTTCATGGCACATTTGGAAATGCTGGATGATCCAGACCTCCTCCAAAGTGTACAACGCGGTTTAAAACAGGGGTTGTCTGCTGCTGCAGCTTGGCATGATCATATTGAAGTGGCTGCTACCGCACAGGCTGCACTTAGCGATCGTTTACTGGCAGAGCGTGCGGCTGATTTAAGGGATATTGGTGAGCGTGTTTTGGCTGCTTTGTGCGGTGTGGCCGATGTCACAGAACCCGAGCAACCTTATATCTTAATTATGCATGATGTTGGTCCGAGTGATGTAGCGCGTCTGAATAAAGATCGTGTTGCAGGCATTTTGACCGCGGTTGGTGGAGCGAGTGCCCATAGTGCTATTGTGGCACGTGCTCTGGCTATTCCAGCAGTCGTAGGTGCGGGTGTAGCTGTTTTAAATATTGAGAGCCATGCCACAGTACTAATTAATGGGGATACTGGTGAGTATGTGGTCTCACCCGAGCAAAGTCAGATTGATCATGCCATTGCAGAGCGCCAACGCCAGCGTGAGTTGCGAGAACAAGCGGAACAGCATTGTTTAGAACCTGCCATCACACTGGATCAACATCAAGTTGAAATCGCAGCCAATATTGGCAAAGTGGGCGCTACCATACAGGCTGTGGCCGATGGGGCAGAAGCAATTGGTTTGCTACGCACAGAATTGGTCTTTATGTCACACAGCAGTGCGCCTGATGAGGCTACACAAGAAGCCGATTATCGGGTGGTGTTAGATGCTTTGGCGGGTCGTCCATTGGTGGTACGTACACTTGATGTGGGCGGGGACAAACCTTTGCCGTATTTGCCTATTGAAAAGGAAGAAAATCCATTCTTGGGCTTACGTGGTATTCGTCTGACTTTACGTAAGCCAGAGTTGTTACGTCAGCAATTGGTTGCTTTACTTAAAGCAGCAGATAATCGCCCATTAAGAATTATGTTTCCGATGATTGGGCGGGTTGAAGAATGGCGAGCAGCAAAAGCAATTTTGGATGAGGTTCGCATACAGCATCCATGTGAAAACTTACAAGTCGGTATTATGATTGAGGTTCCTGCGGCAGCATTGTTGGCTCCAATTCTTGCTCAAGAAGTTGATTTTTTTAGTATTGGAACCAATGACTTGACTCAATATACTCTGGCGATTGACCGTGGTCATCCACTGTTGTCTGCTGAAGCTGATGGCTTACATCCGAGTATTTTGCTATTGATTGATCAAACTGTTCGGGCAGCACATCAGCATGGTAAATGGGTGGGCATTTGTGGTGAATTGGCTGCTGATCCAAAAGCTGTGCCTGTATTGATAGGCTTGGGCGTGGATGAGTTGAGTATGTCGAGTACCAGTATTCCATTGGTGAAGGCGCAAATTCGTGGTTTGAACTATATAAATTGCCAACAGGTCGCACAGCAAGCCTTAACTTGTGACAGTGCGTCTGCCGTACGTGCATTGGTGGAGTAATTACGAATGGCTAAGATATTAAGTATTACTCTGAATCCTGCAATTGACCTCACCGTGCAATTGGATCAACTAAAAGTTGGCGAGGTCAATCGTCAGTTAACGGCCCAAAGCCATGCAGCAGGTAAAGGCTTAAACGTGGCACAGGTCCTTAAGGATTTGGGACATGAACTGATTGTGAGTGGCTTTTTGGGGCAAGAAAACCGTCAAATTTTTGACCATCATATCCAGCAAGAGCAATTTGATAACCAATTTATTTATGTTGCAGGTGAAACACGACAAAACATTAAAGTTGCAGAAGCTTCTGGTCAGATGACTGACATCAATGGCAAGGGCTTTTTTGTAGATACCTCAGCAAAACAACAACTACGTGAACGCCTATCTCAACTGATTTTAGAGGTTGATGTGATTGTGATTGCAGGCAGTTTGCCACAAGGTTTTTCTGCAGAAGAGCTTTCGACACTGATTCTATGGTTACAGTCTGCGGGTAAAAAAGTCGCAGTAGATACCAGTGGTGTTGCGTTGAAAGCAGCAATTGCTGCCCATCCTTGGTTGATTAAGCCTAATACAGATGAGTTGACAGAAACCTACCATTTGCCAGCAGAAACGTTTGCAGAACAGCAGCATCTTTTTGCCAGTTTAAATAGTCAGATCGAACATATTGTGGTCTCGATGGGTGAAAACGGGGTGAACTGGCTTCACCGCACGCAACCCCTGCATGCTACTGCACCGAAGGTCACCGTCCAAAGTACGGTGGGTGCGGGAGATTCCTTGCTGGCAGGTATGATTCATGGCTTGTTGAGTTCAACTTCCCCAGAAGAAACATTGAAAACAGCAACCGCAATTGCGAGCAATGCTGTGACCCAAATTGGGTTTGCCCTTCCAGACTTTGCTGTTATTGAAGATTTGAAATCGCAAATCTCAGTCCAATCATTGAGTTAATACGATGCAAGAGATAAAACATATTTTATTTGTGCCACATAGTCCCGAGCAGCCGATTAATGCAGTGATTTTGGCCAAAAAACTCTCCAAAGCAGCAACAGCACTTGGTATTTCCAATGATGTGGCGACATCAGTCGAGCATCTCGATTTATCAAATGTTATTGATACGGTTGTTTTTGTTGGACAGAAGTCGGCAGATGCAGATCAACTGCGTGACAAGGTTGTGAAAGTCATTGGTTTGAATAACGCGCAACACGATGCGATCATGCTTTTGCAACAAGTTCTTGAGCATTCAGATGCTTTAGATGAAACTATTGCAGCCAATGTAGGGGTTACACGCTTTGTCGCCATTACAGCATGTCCAACTGGTGTTGCGCATACGTTTATGGCGGCCGAAGCCTTACAACAAGGTGCAGTAAAGCACGGTTATCAGATTGATGTTGAAACCCAAGGATCGGTTGGGGCTAAAAATATTTTATCGGCAGAAAGTATTGCCAAAGCAGATGTGGTGATCTTAGCAACGGATATTGAGGTCAATACAGATCGCTTTGTAGGCAAACGNGTATATCGCTGCAGTACAGGATTTGCCCTTAAACAAACGGATAAGACTTTTGCAAATGCAATTGCTGAGGCCAAAGTGCTTGAAACGGGTAAGCAAANAGCCACTAAGACAGNAAATGAAAACAAAGAAAAAACTGGAATTTATAAACACCTTTTAACAGGGGTGTCTTTCATGCTGCCGATGGTGGTGGCGGGCGGTTTGATCATTGCCATCTCGTTTATGTTTGGCCTCAATCCTGTTGAAGGAAGCTTTGCCGCATCCTTAAAGCAAATAGGTGCTGCAGCATTTACTCTTATGGTACCTATGCTGGCAGGTTACATTGCTTATTCTATTGCGGATCGTCCGGGTTTAACTCCAGGTTTGATTGGCGGTTTACTTGCAACACAATTAGAGGCAGGCTTTCTCGGTGGATTAGTTGCAGGTTTTATTGCAGGTTATATTGCGTTATTTTTATCGAAACAGCTTAAACTCCCAAGTAGCCTAGAAGCATTAAAACCAATATTGATTATTCCACTATTGGCCAGTTTAGCTGTTGGTTTAATCATGATTTATGTGGTTGGACAGCCTGTTGCACAATTGTTTGAATTACTCACACACTTCCTTGCCAATATGGGGACGACCAATGCCATGATCATGGGGATTATCCTTGGGAGTATGATGTGTATTGATGTTGGGGGGCCAATAAACAAAGCGGCTTATGCCTTTACGGTGGGCTTACTTACGTCACAAACATACGGACCGATGGCGATTACCATGGCTGCGGGTATGGTACCACCATTGGGTATGGCAATTGCAACTTTTCTGGCAAAGCATAAATTTGCCAAACCTGAGCAAGATGCAGGGAAGGCTGCTGTAGTTCTGGGCCTATGTTTCATTTCGGAAGGGGCTATTCCGTTTGCTGCCAAAGACCCGATTCGAGTGCTTCCATGCGCGATCGCAGGTGGTGCTGTAACTGGGGCTTTGGTTGCATTATTTAAATGTGAACTAGTCACTCCTCATGGCGGTGTAATGGTACTGATCATTCCGAATGCGATGAATTATCCATTAAAATATTTATTGGCGATTGCGATTGGAAGTGTGGTGACTGGTGTAGCTTATGCCGTGATAAAACAACGGTTAGAATAAGCCCTTCATAGAAGCTTTGTGAAAGCTATTTAGTGCAATAAATGAATATTATGCTCAATCCTATTTTGGATCAGTTGGAGAGTCTCTGCTTGAATTTGTCCAGGTAATAGGTCATGAGCGATATTGCTGAATCGGATTGCAACCTTACAAATCGAGCCAATAATTTCATCGACTTCTTGGACACAAAGTTCCGCTTCCTGAGTACCAAGTTTCACAAGAGCTTGTCGAGGAATATCCAGTGCCTCACCCATGATATCCATTTGATGATATCCCCCTGGTCCTTCACAGAAAGTAACATCATAGGCAGGGGCGAGTTTCCATTGCCCATTTTGGGACATCAGAAATGAAAAGTTTTTGCAATGATCATCTCGATTATTGAATACTACATTGAAAACAGCGTAAGCGTCCGCTGAACCCCATCGCTATTTTTTAATTTGAGTTGGGTTTCCAGCGGTGTGGCAGTAATTCTTCAATCTGGGTCACTTTATGTGTCGGCAACCTTTTCAGCACATCACTTAAATAGGCATACGGATCTAGCCCATTCAGCTTTGCTGACTGAATCAGGGTCATGACATTCGCAGCTCGCTGACCACTGCGTAGCGAGCCAGCAAACAACCAGTCCTTGCGTCCCAATGCCCAGGGACGCATTTGATTTTCGACC
>JGI26054J46599_1000407_pt1 | contig 10879 bp, 8 predicted proteins | sample HigsolmetaGSP16D_FD_46599 | JGI IMG/M metagenome (IMG submission 46599) | reverse complement strand
CAGACGCAACGGGGCTAAATGATTTCTTTAAAAAGGTCTACACGTACATGGCGTTGGCCTTGTTAGTGACAGCCGCGACGGCCTATCTTGGCGTAACGCTGTTTGCCGCCCAAATCGCCGCTATATTTAGTAGCACAATGTCATCGCTGGTGATGTTTGCCGTGATGATGGGATTTGTCTGGTTGTTTTCTAGTCGCGTGTACACAAATCCGGGGCAGGCATTCGGGATGCTAATGGGATTCTCTGTGTTGAACGGCGTAACCTTTGCAGTCATTGGATTGACAACTAGCTTGGGGATGATTGCTTCCGCTTTCTTCACAACGGCTTTGTTGTTTGCGGGAATGGCCTTGTATGGCTTTACAACAAAGAAGTCAATGTCGTCACTTTCAAGCATCTTGTTTGGATCGGTAATCGCTTTGATTATTGGCGGTATCATCAATTTGTTTTTCTTTAACAGCATTGTTTACTTGTTCTTGTCAGTTGTCGGTGTTGTCGTATTTGCGATTATGACGGCTTATGATATGAACCGACTTAAGACGATGTACATTGAGTATGGTTCACAAGGTGACGCCACATTGACGCAAGGATTGGCTGTGTCAGGTGCCTTGTCATTGTACATGGACTTCATCAATTTGTTTATTTATATTTTGCGTTTGTTCACGGCTTTCGGGGGCTCACGCGATTAAGCTTAATTTTATTAACGGCATCTCTGCGGAGGTGCCGTTTTTCTGTTACTATATTAAGTATCAAAACGTTTGGGGGCATCCCCGGAAAAGAGATGAAAATGGCAAAACCAACATTACTTTTAATTGATGGTAATTCCCTGGCTTTTCGGGCATTTTTTGCACTGATCAATCAGGTTGACCGCTTTGTAAATCACGAAGGCCTTCATACTAATGCCCTAGTTGGCTTTAATAACCTATTAGATGGGATTGTTGATCCATTNAAGCCANATTTGGCGCTAGTTGCCTGGGACGCTGGTAAAACAACNTTCCGTACGGGTAAGTTCGATGATTACAAGGGCAATCGTGATAAGACNCCGCAAGAACTGGTTGAACAATTTGAACCGTTACGTAAGATGGTGGAATTACATGGGATTAAGTCATACGAGCTACCGGGTTACGAAGCTGATGACATTATTGGAACAACGGCTCGGATGGGTGAGGCCGCTGGTTATGCAGTGACCATTGTGACAGGTGACCGTGATATGACCCAGTTGGTGACCGATGATGTCTCAGTTTGGGTAACTAAGAAGGGAATCAGCGAAATTGATCATTATACGCCTGCAATGGTTGCGGAAGTCTATGATGGTCTGACGCCAGCTCAAATTGTCGAAGTGAAGGGGTTACAGGGCGACACAAGTGATAATTATCCAGGTGTTGCTGGTATCGGTCCTAAAACAGCAATCAAGCTGATGAAGGAATATCACACCATTCCTGAAATGTATGAACGCATAGACGAAATGAAAACCTCGAAGCAGAAAGAAAAGTTGATTGCCGGCAAGGAGGATGCACTCTTGTCGCGTGATTTGGCAACGATTCGGACAAATGCACCAGTTGATTATGATTTATCTAGTTTGACGTACAACGGTCCCGATTACGAGGCAATTATTCCGTTCTATCAACACCTAGATTTTAAGGCCCAGCTAGTAAAGTTGGCTAATCAGGGGCATACCATTCCAGCACCTACGGGCATGCAGAATGGGGACGATGGTGAACCTGCTCATGATATGAACAATACACCATTAGAAGTCCGTTCATTAACGGCCACTAATCTAACACATATTGAGCAACTTGGTGATGAGATTAGTTTTTATCTTGAGCTTGACGATGAAAATTATCATACGGCAAACCCAGTTGGTTTTGTGATTGGTAACAACGAACACGGCTATTTTGTGAGTCGCGACATNGAGCTACTGGTACAAGGCACACCGGTTAACCGAATTTTACAAGATGCAACTGTTAAAAAGAACGTCTTCAATGCGAAGGGGACGATTGTTGCATTACGTCGCTTAGGCCTAACATTGCCTAACGTCGCATTCGATTTGTTGTTAGTGGCATACTTGCTTGACGCAAATGACAACAATAATGATATGGGGGCTTTGGCCCATGAAAATGGTTACTACGCCGTTCGTACGGATGAAGAAGTTTATGGTAAAGGCGCTAAATTCGCGATTCCTGAGGCTGATGAGGATCTTTTCGAACACTTGGGGCGCAAAGCCATGGCCATTCAATATTTGAAGGACCCATTGATGGCGAAATTGACAGAACACGAACAAACGCAGTTGTATGATGACATTGAATTGCCACTGACGTACGTACTGGCCGATATGGAAGCGACGGGTATTACAGTTGATGCGAATACGTTGCTTGAAATGCGAAGTAAATTAACGGAGCGGCTAGCGGAACTCGAGCAAACTATTTACCAACAGGCTGGCCACGAGTTTAACGTGCAGTCACCAAAGCAGTTAGGTGTGGTCTTATTTGAAGAAATGGGTTACACCCCAATCAAGAAGACGAAGACAGGTTATTCAACAAGCGTAGAGGTTTTGGAGCAAATGGGCGATGTACCGCTAGTTGCCTCAATTTTGGCTTATCGTCAAATTGCAAAGATTCAATCGACTTACGTAGAGGGGTTGCTACGTGTAATTCACGGTTCGGATTCTAAGGTACACACGCGTTATCTCCAAACCCTAACNCAAACTGGTCGGTTGTCGTCNGTCGATCCAAATCTGCAAAATATTCCGGTCCGGATTGAAGAAGGACGACGGATTCGTAAAGCCTTTGTACCACGTGAGAAGGGGTGGCGAATTCTAAGTGCCGATTATTCACAGATTGAGTTGCGTGTCTTGGCGCATATTACAGGCGACAAGCACTTACAAGAAGCGTTTATCAATGGTGAGGATATTCACGCTGCGACAGCGCGTCGTATTTTCGGTATTGGCCCGGATGAGACGGTTGACGGTAACATACGTCGTCAAGCCAAGGCAGTTAACTTTGGTATTGTATATGGCATTTCTGATTTTGGCTTAGCAAAAAATATTGGTGTCTCACGAAANCAAGCCAAGCAAATTATCGATACGTACTTTGAGCAATATCCTGGGGTGAAGACGTGGTCTGAGGAAATTATCGCCGCAGCACGCGAGCAAGGATATGTTGAAACGATTGCACATCGTCGTCGTTACTTGCCAGACATTAAGGCGAAAAATTTCAATTTACGTAGTTTTGCGGAACGCACAGCTATGAATTCACCAATTCAAGGTTCGGCTGCTGATATTATTAAAATCGCCATGATTAACATGGAAAAAGCGTTGCGTGACGCTGGTTTGCAAGCTAAAATGCTCCTGCAAGTACACGACGAATTGATTTTTGAAGCACCTGAGTCAGAATTGCCAATTTTGCATGAGTTGGTGCCACGCGTCATGGATTCAGCAATGCAATTGGATGTCCCTTTGATTGTGGCATCGCATGAAGGTGAAACTTGGTATGATGCAAAGTAACGTTTAACAGCATACTGACACTGTAAGCATTAGTTTCGGCTAATGCTTATTTTTGTATTTCCAGGTTAATAAGTCACATGAAAAATGGTAGACTAGAAGATACCGAAAACATAAAGTTTGCTTTAATCCATGGGTGCTAGCCTAGGAATAAAGTGTTAATGAGCACATGCCAAAGGGGGATGAAGACAGATGCCAGAATTGCCAGAAGTCGAAACAGTCCGACGCGGGTTAACCCGCTTAGTTGTTGGACGAACTGTACAAGGTACTGCCGTGCGGTGGGAGAAAACAGTCGACGGCCTATCACCGGAGGAATTTGATGCTGAACTAGCTGGGCGACGAATTGAGGCGATTGACCGTCGCGGTAAATACTTACTGTTCCGCTTTTCTGGCGGGATGACGATGGTGTCGCATTTGCGAATGGAGGGGGCCTATTATACTGTGCCGGCAGGAACCGAGCCGGGTAAGCATGATTTGGTGACTTTCCACTTAGATGATGGCATCGATTTGTTATATCGTGATACACGTAAATTTGGGCGGATGAAATTAGTGCCCGACGCGGAGGCGTTACAAGTTGCTGGTTTGGCCAAAATTGGTCCCGAACCAACTGAGTCAACTTTAAGCTTAGCCTATATGGTGGCAGAGTTTGGTAAATCACGCATGCATGTGAAGCCGTTTTTGCTTGATCAAAGTCATATTGCTGGATTAGGGAATATTTATGTTGATGAAACACTGTGGCAGTCAAAGATTCATCCTTTAACACCAGCAAATAAGCTTTCTGAAGATGAATTAGCAGTTCTTCGTGATAATATTATTGCCGAATTAGCACGGGCAACCGAGCATCACGGCACGACTGTGCATAGTTTTACCACAGCATTCGGGGAAGCCGGCGAGTTTCAAAATGAACTGCAAGTCTACGGTCGGGTTGGTGAACCTTGTTTGCGATGCGGTCATCCACTAGAAAAGATGAAAGTCGCCCAACGTGGGACAACTTTTTGCCCGGTTTGCCAAGTAGAAAAGGATTAAAACATGTTTAAATTAGGATTGACTGGTGGGATTGCCACTGGTAAGTCAACAGTATCAACACACTTTAAAGAGCAACACATCCCCGTGTTGGATGCAGACGTCATTGCACGTGAGATCGTTATGCCAGGTGAGCCTGCTTTAGCTGAGATTGTGGCAACCTTTGGGGAAGAGATGTTGCTAGCTGACGGTACACTCAATCGGCAGGCACTTGGCTCGGTTGTCTTTGGTAATCCCGCCAAATTGCAGCAATTGAATGCCATTACGCATCCGCGGGTACAGGCATCCATGCGAGCGCAAATTGCCGCACATGAAGCTGCAGGAGCACCACTAATTGTATTGGACATTCCACTATTATTAGAAGGACATAACGCTGCCGGCGCCGATGCGGTAATGGTTGTTAGTGTGCCGGAAGAGGTGCAAAAACAACGTCTCATGGCACGCAATAATCTGTCTGAAGAGGCTGCTTTAAAGCGGATTAACTCGCAGATGCCTTTGGCTGAGAAACGCCAATTGGCCGATTATGTTATTGATAATGCTGGCACAATTGCTGAAACCTATGCACAAGTGGATGCCGTGTTAGCAGAAATTTTGCATTAAGAAGGAGCAAATGGGATGACTGAATTTAGTATTCGTCAGCGCTATCGTTTGATTTACGATGAACCTATCAATTTAGCTGCCGTTCAGTCATTGACTAAGGTTTATTTGCCAATCATTGGACGAGACGCATTTACTTTGTACTTAAACTGGGCGATGCTTGGCGAATCCACGGATGCCGCCAATCAACATGCTGATTTGTTGGATGAATTAGCCATGAGTCAGCAAACGTTTTTGACTGCCCGTGAAAAGCTTGAGGGAATGGGACTACTGAAAACCTATCAGCAAGAAACCAGTTTTGGCGTACAGTGGGCGTATCAATTGTTCCCACCAATGGCAATGAAAGCATTTTTAGCAGATATCATGTTATCAAGTTTGTTGCATCACTATCTGGGGGATGATTTATTCGAGCGGCTAATTGCTGAAACTAAGCCCAATGAAACGACAATTCCTGGTCAGAATGTCTCAAAGTCCTTCTTCGATATGATGGGACAAGAATCCTTCCAACGATTGCCAGCCGCTCCGTTCCAGAGTGATGATACCAAGTCAACGTTGCAACGTGAAATTGCCGCGAGTGATCAGCAACTGAATATTACCTTGATGGCTGATATGTTGCAGTCTTTCGGTATTACACAAAACGACCTACGTCAAAACCAAGCGGATTTAATTATTCAAAAGAGTCTCTATGGCTTGAGTGATGTCGAATTAGTACGGTTGATTCAGGGGACGGTCGATGCTTCCGGTAAGCTAAGCATTACGAATTTACGCCAAACATTACGGCGAACGTACGAGCAAGGACAGCGTGTTTCAGATGCTGTCCAACAGGTAACTGAAAGTCAGCCTAAAGCGACAACGCCTAATGAANCGGTGGCGACTGGCAATCCGGCAGCTGGTATTATTCAAACAGCTCGGACAACTGCCCCGTTGGTTTTTCTTAAGAGTCTCCGTGAGAATGCAGGCGGGTTTGTGACTGATAATGAAGTGCGGGCTTTAAATGATATTGCGCAGCTGGATAAGATTAAGCCGGAAGTCCTTAACATCATGTTGTTCGAACTTACGGTCGTAGAAAAGCGAACAAATCTCAGCAAAGCGTTGCTACAAACAATTGTGAACGACTGGGCGCAAGCTGGTGTCACGACAGCAGTTGATGCGATGACTTATCTTCAGAAGCGAACGAAGCAACGACAAGAAAAGGCACAACAAAGTGGTAAGTCAGGGGCAAAACGTTGGCAACGTAAGGAACCGGTTGTTAAGGAGACCCGTCCGGATTGGGAAAATCAAAAAGCAACGGCGGTTTCGAATGAAGATGCAACGGCGGCTAAAAATGCGCTTGCCGAACTGCGTGCGCGAAGACAACAATCAAAGAAGGAGTAATAACGTATGGCAGATGAACCATTTAATGTAGGCGAAGCGTTAAATCAATTTATGGATAAAAAACACTTACATGCTCGTTATGCAGCAATTCAAAAGGAAGTGTTCGAACAACCGGATATTAAGGATTTTTTTCAAACCCATAAAGATGAATTATCACGCGAACTGGTGAATCGAGACTTCTCAGTTTTGTATGAATACTATACCCAGCAAAAGAATGCTGCGGCGGGTAAGCCAGTTGTACATACTGGATATAAGCCCGTTCTTGCGCTAGCTGAAAATCGCATTGTTATTGTCTATCAACCAGATGAAGCGACTTTGGCAGCGCAACGATTACGCATGCAAGCTAACTTGGTCCAGTCAATTGGCATGCCGAAGTTGATTGAGCGTGCCCGTCTTGATGATTTTTCAGAAGCGGATGCTGACCGGAGTGCGGCATTCACGGATGTGATTGCTTTTGTGAGTGCATATATTGCCAATCCTAAGCAATACCATCGTGGTCTCTATATTCATGGATCATATGGCATTGGTAAAACCCACCTGATGGGGGCAATGGCTAACGAATTGGCGCAGGAAGGGATTCCAGTAACGCTCGTGCATTTCCCAAGCTTTGCGGTTGAAATGCGTAGCGCCATTGGATCAAAGGAAAATCCGCAAGATAAAATTAACACGATTAAGCAGGTGCCAATTTTGGTGCTTGATGATATTGGTGCTGAATCAATTACTGCTTGGATTCGCGACGATATTTTAGGTGTCATCTTAGAGTACCGTATGCAAAATGAATTACCGACATTTTTCACCTCAAATTTCTCGATGAATCAGCTGGAAACAGAACACTTTACCGTGACAAAAGACGGCGCCGAGCCAGTCAAAGCTGAACGGTTAATGCAACGCATTCGATACCTGGCGAAGGAAATTCAAATGGCAGGCGAGAACAGACGAGTGATTGATTAATGGGAAAGTACAAGCGAATTTTGCCATGGGTTATTCTGGTCTTTATCAGCCTGCTGTCAGTGATTGTCCTACGTCATAACGCCACGATGTACAACACCCCAATTGGTGAGGTAACTCATGTGCAAACCAGCAAAACAGGTCGTTCAAGTGACCAATTTGGTAATAATGTCAAGACAACCACACAGCGTGTAACAGTTAAGCTGTTAAACACAACACATAAAGGACAAGTGTTGACGATAGTTAATACGTACGACAGTGCGATGGCCATTAATCAGCCGGTAAAACCACATAATCAAATTTTCCTATCGCGGGCTGATGATGCAACTTGGCAGTTCAAAACCCTTAAACGTGACACGGTTTGGGTGCCTGTGATGATATTTGTGCTTGGTATTCTTATTATTTCAATGGGGCGGGCCGGTCGACTGACGGTTTTGTCACTTGGGATTAATATTTTGTTGTTTATTGTTACGGTCACGCTTGATTTGGTAACTGACAATGGGAATATCTTTTGGCTGTTTCTGATTTTTAGCGTTATTGCGGCAGCTTTGACGCTTGGACTAGTAATGGGCTTTAAAAATCGACAAATGTGGGTAATTTTCTTAACGGTGTTGACCGCGACGGCATTAGCGCTCTTAATTTCGGAGATTGTCTTTATGGTTACCAAGCAAAATGGCCTGCACTTTGAACTCATGTCATANATTACGCAATTACCTAAGCCTTTGTTTATGGCTATGACACTCGTGGGTGTGTTAGGTGCNGTGATGGACGAAGCAACTGATATGATTGCGACGTTATTTAGTGTTCAGAAAGAACGGCCTGACATGACAATTCGGGAAATTATTGCAACCGGACGTCACGTTGGTCAAGAAATTTTTGGCGCCTTAAGTAATACCTTGTTTTTAATTTTTATGGCCGAACAAATTCCCATGGCAATTCTGTATTTGCGAAATGGCAATAATTGGGGCTTTACGTATATGATGAACATGTCATTGGGGATGATTCAAACGTTAATCAGCGCCATCGGAATCGTCTTAACCGTACCTGCCGGAATTATTTGGGTATTGATTGTCCGTAAATGGCAACGACGAAAGGAGGCTTTGTCATGAGTGTCACCTTAATGTTGTCGTTAATTCTACTCGCCTTGATGATTATCATCGGGGGCATGAAGGGCATCGGCGCGTTTGTCAGCCTCTGGATTAATTTTGCCATTATGGTTGTGATGATTATGCTGATTAATTTCCAGTTTAATGCCTTGGCCGTCCTATTGGTGGGCGGCGCGTTTTTATTGACGGTTACGATCCTAAGTGCAGGTGCTGACGAACGGACAACGACCATTGCACTAATGGCCAGCTTTATCGTCATGTTCGCCTTAGTCATTTTGATTCTGCCAGCTGAACATTTAGCGATGGCACAAGGATTTGCTGAGGAGAATTCTGAAGAACTCGAAGGCTTATCGCTGGGTATCAATATTAACTTTGTCACACTGGGCATTGTTGCAGCATTGCTAGCCACCCTCGGGGCAATCGCTGAGGCTGCCATCGCAATTGCGGCTGGTATTGGCGAGTTATTGGCTGATCAACCCAATATGTCGTTGGCTAGTCTGGCCCGATCCGGGCAGCATTTGGGCCAACAAATTATTGGAACCGCTGTGAATACGGTGTTGTTTGGGTTTATGGCTGATTTTTTGAGTCTGGCCATTTGGTTTGGTAAACTACACTATAGCTTAGGTGAAATTGTGAATGCGAAATTATTTACCTCATCAATGTTGAGTTTGCTCTATGCTATCTTAGGTGTTATTGTCATTTTGCCGATTACGATGGCCATTTTTTTGTGGCAACAGCGTCGTCAATTGCAGACGGACATGGGGACAAATCACGATTATGACGGCAAATAACTAGGATTTATTAGAAAACCATGTTATGCTAGTTTTAAATATGTCATGACTTTTTGGGAATGACCATATCCTGTAGAAAGTAAGATGAGGTATAACACATGAGTAGTGTCCTTGTTATTGAAGATGAAGTAAATTTGGCTCGTTTCGTTGAACTTGAATTGCAACACGAAGGTTACGAAACGCATGTGGAAGATAATGGTCGTGGCGGCTTACAAGCTGCCTTGGATAACGACTATGATTTAATTTTATTAGACTTGATGTTGCCTGAATTGAGTGGGCTAGAAGTTGCTCGTCGTTTGCGCGAAGTAAAGAATACCCCCATTATTATGATGACTGCACGCGACTCAGTGATTGATCGTGTTTCAGGCTTGGACTATGGGGCGGATGACTACGTTGTGAAGCCTTTTGCGATCGAAGAATTGTTGGCCCGTGTACGTGCGTTGTTGCGTCGTATTAACATTGAAACAGAAGAGCACAGTACCCACCAAAGTGTTGTCCGTTACCGTGACTTAACTGTTGAAAAAGAAAATCGTATTGCCCGTCGTGGTAACGATATTATTAATTTGACTAAGCGTGAGTACGAGTTGTTGCTGATTTTGATGGAGAACATTAATGTCGTCCAATCTCGTGAAGAGTTGCTGAAGAAGGTTTGGGGATATGATTCTCAAATCGAAACCAATGTTGTTGACGTGTATATTCGATACTTGCGTAACAAGATTGATCAACCAGACTCACGAGCATCTTATATCCAAACCGTTCGCGGCACAGGATATGTGATGCGTCAGTAATCACGGGGGCCGCTAATGGGTAGTGAAACATCCATTATTAAAGAAACACCGCAACGGAAGGGGCTCTCACTTAAGTGGAAGTGGGCCCTGGGTTCTGCTGCCGGTGTTTTTTTAATATTTATTATTTTCGCTTGGTTCATGATTCAAGCATTTTCGACACAGATGCTAAAGACTGAGCGTCAGCAAGTTAGTTCGTCGCTTGAAGTTGTGACAACACGGTTGCAAAATTTAGATGAATCTAAGTTGCTACCTGCTAATGTCGATGACATGTTGCGTCCAAAGTCAAATGACCTAGATAAAGTGGTTAATGATCCTGTGTTGCAACAAATCACACGGCAAGACTACACGGTTCGCGTCTACAATGCGAACGGGGCACAAGTTTATCCGATTGGCGGGCAGGGCGTTGCTTTTCGTAAGGTGACGCATCAGGAAATCACGCTACAACACGATCATGGTCCAGCGATGCTTGTTGGTCGACAGGAATTACGGAACACAGCCGATAAAGTTATTGGGTATGTCGTTATTGAGAACCATTTGACTAGCTATCACGCGACATTCAATCGCGTTTATATGATTATTGTTATTCTGATTGGCTTAGGCTTGTTTTTGGTGGCCTTGTGGGGTTACTGGCTATCTGATTATCTACTACGGCCAGTTAACAACATCAAACGCGTGGTGGATGAGATTCAGTCAGATCCGCAATCGCAAGCACGGGTTGTTAACGAGGATCGAAAGCCCGACGAACTAACGGACCTA
>JGI26054J46599_1000406_pt1 | contig 10886 bp, 20 predicted proteins | sample HigsolmetaGSP16D_FD_46599 | JGI IMG/M metagenome (IMG submission 46599) | reverse complement strand
CCTCCCGCGGCGTCGTCTCGCGCGCATGCGTGCGCGCGGCACGAACCCCCGAAGGGGGTGAGTGCTGGGGGGTAGGAGTTAGAGGGGGTGTGGGGGAGGAAGAACCGGGGGGTGTCACGTCCGTCACGTCCTTTCCCGTGACGTCACGTGACATCACGTGACGGCTTCTCGCCTTGCGCTGCCTGTCAGCGGCGCGGCGTTCCTCAAGGGCCGCGCGCGCGGCCTCGCCACGGGCCAGCTCAGCGGCGACATCAGCGATGATGTCGGCCGGCGTGCCCGCCTCGACGAGGCGCCGGATCAGGTCAACGGTGGTCGGATTGGTCACGCGCACGCCTCCCGGATGGCCTTACGGATGCGCTGACGCGCCAGCGTGGTCGCGTCGTCCATGTTCTTGGGCGTGCAGGGGAGGACGATGGACAGACGCCGCGCGCCCCAGGCCCATGACAGATGCAGGTGCTTGCGCTTCACGACCTCGACCTGCCCAAGCCCCAGCTCCGACAGGAAATCGATGGCCGCCCCGACGTGCTTGCCGGCCCGTCGCGGATCCTTCATCGGCTCGTAGCGATGCGACATTGGAACCCTCATCCGAAAGGTCGACGACGCGCCACGCGCTGCGGCCGGACAGCACGACATCGCAGCCGAGCAGCCGCATGGCCTGCCGGGCACCTGAAATGAGGCGGCTCGTGTAGCGCTCGTCGGAGAACAGGCGGGCGCGGCTCTTGCCCGCCACACGGTCCAGAATGTCGTCCCGATGCACGGGCGCCGGGTGCGCCTCCACCATCAGCTCGAGCGCACGAAAATGCGTGCTCACCAGGATGGCCGACAGGCCATCACGCTCGACGCGATGCTCGGACGGGATGAGGCGCAGCCCGCGGATCATGCCGCGTCCCTCACGCGGCGGAAGCAGTCCAGCATCCGCTGGACGACCGGCTCATCGAGCTTGAGCGCGAGGGCGATCTTGTGCGTGTCGAAGCCGTTGCCCCAGAGCAGGACGGCGGCCGAGCACGCGGCCTCGAGCTCAACGTCGCCAGTGTCCTTGCAGCGCGTCGCGTACGCCGCATCAAAAAGCATCTGGGCATAATCAGCCCGCGACATTCCGACCGCCTTGGCCATCTCACCGAGGCGGTCGAAGACGACCTGCGGCACGCTCAGGGTGATATGTCGTCTGATCGCGAGAACAGGGTTCGCGCTCATCACAGCGGCTCCACCTTGATGAAGAGGCCGGGCGCGTCCGAGTAGCGCTTCCAGATGACGGCGGAGACGATCTGCTTGTCGTCGCGCCACACGACCTCGTTGAGGGCGTCGAGCACCTTGAGCAGGTTGTCGACATCGGGCTTCGTCGCCGGCAGCAACTCACCTTCGAGGGCCGCACGCCGGCGTTTCTTCGGCCAGCTCGCCGGGACGGGGAAATGCGCGGCGACATGGACATGCAGCGCGCCATCAAGGGGTGCGCGGTCGCCCATGGCCTCCTGGGCGGCGAGGCGTAGTGCGCTCTCGTAGGAGCGCGTCGCCGCCGGGGTGAAGGCGCGGCCGGTCGATCGCACGAAGCGCGGCCGCCCCTTGCCCACTGGCACGCCGGCCAGACGAATGACGATGGCCGGCTCCATGCTCACGCCTCCGCGCCCGCCATGGACCGCGAGGCGCGCCGGTCGAGCACCGGCGGCAGCTCCGGGAATTCGTAGGACGGGGCCTGCGCCTCGGCGTAGACCTCCTTGATGTCCTCGCCGAGGGAACGCTTCTCCTCCTCGAGCCGCTCAATGCGCTCGATGAACTGGCGCAGCTCGTCGCCGGCAATGCCATTGTGGCCTATCGTCATCGCCTCTTGCTCCTTGCCCAACGCCTCACGTCACGCCACCACTCCGCCGCCTTGGTCAGACGCTCCATGCGCCACACGGCGACGCGCTCGAGGACGTCAATCAAGCTCACGACGCAGCTCCTCCTTGAGGGCATCAATCCGCCGCTCGATCTGCGCGGCTTTCAGATCTCGCCGCGCTTTGGGCCACCACGATGCGCCGGAGCCTTCCATGATCGCGTCGAGCACGTCCCACCCGACATCGCTGCGCAGCAGCTCCGCCAGCGCGTCCGCCGACATGCCAGTACGAAGCGCCAACCAATCCTCGGCGGACCTGTGGTTCTTGCCGGTCCGCATCGCGAGGTTGCGAGCCGTCTTGACCGGCCACAGGCGACGCGCGACACGCGCGACGATCTCCACGACGGGGGGAATTCCCGTATCAAAGCCGAAGGATGTCTCGGTCGATTTCGCGTACGTTCGAGGCATCAAAAGCACTCCCGGCGCTCACGAAGCGCCTCGCTGAGACCAGGGTAGAAGGGAGAAGCCGCGTGCCCACGACACCGATCACGGCCGAGGACTTGGGAGCCACGCTCACAGCTTTCGCGCTTTCGTTCACGGCCGCCATGATGTCCCCGCACAACCAGACGCCCGACGAGGTGCTGCTCGATCTCGCCAACGAACTCCACGGGCTCGTCGCCAAGATGCAGCAGCACGGTGACAACAGCTCCCCCGCTGCGAAGTCGCTCAGTATCTGTGCGAGCATGCTCATGGCGACCGAAGGCCGCTGACAGTGGCCCCTCGGCTCCCGCTGGGCGGATGCCGCGCTCGACACAAAGCTGGGTTAAGACGTCGAGGAGTGGATCAGCCATGACGCTGCTCACGTCTGAAACGCGCCAGCCTGGATGCGCCAGAGCCACACAGAGCCGTCGTCGGTCGTGATCACGATGTGCGTGCCAGGCACCTTCTGACCCGGCTTGTAGGGTTCGGCGCCAAGCGCCCGTGCCGTTGCGGCTGAACAATTGAGCGTGATCATTTGTCAGACCCACCATCAGGAGAAAAACCGTGCGGGAACACCCGCGACCCCACCGCGACAGCCGTTGCTGTCCTTCTGATCACGCTGCTCGACACCTTGCGGCGTCGAGGCGTTGTCGAGATGGACGACTTCACGGCCTTCATCGGCGACCTGAACCGCATCGGATCCGCCCTGCTGCAGGCGGATCAGCGTACTGGAGAGGTCCTGCAGCGCTTCCGCGATGAACTGATACGGATGGGCCTCGCCAACGGCGGAGGGAGAAACTGATTTCTTCATTGGCCCGTCCATCAGGATTCCTCCGCGGGCTCGGGGCTCAAGAAAAACTCATCGGCCGAGACAGGGATGTTTGATGCCTTTGCATGCGCGAGCAGCTTCCGCGCTTCTCCTTGGGGGATGAGGCCACCCGTGCCCCCTCGGTCGCGTGGGTACATCCAGCGATAGACGCGTGACACATGACGACCAGTGATAGCCGCCACGACTTCAACGCCGCCGAACCGATCGATGATGGTTTTCGCAGGCTCCATGTGCATGAGGATGATAATTGCGATATTCGCGATCATCCGTCAATCGCTATTTGCGAACTTCGCGATAGACGCCCTTGCGGAATCCGCAAAGATAGTCCCATGGAGAGCTATCGAGATCAGTGCAGGGCCTGGCTGCGGACCATGCTGGCAAAGCGCGGCCGAGGCGCCCGCAAAGAATTGGCCGAGTTTTTGGGCGTTCGCACGGACGCGATAACTCGCATGACCAATGACCGGCCAGGCAAAGAGCAGCGGGAGATAACAGCTGAAGAGCTCATCAAGATGGCCGAGTTCTTCGAGGAAGCGCCGCCCATGCCGCCCCTTCCCAGCGGCCAGCGAAAGCTAATCTCTAGCTTTGATCCAGATCAGCCCGATGAGAATCTGGAAACAGCTGCAGCTATCAATCACGATCAACGCATCGGCGTTCCAGCAGGAGAAATCCCGCAGATTGACGCGCATGTTGGCTTGGGGATGCGGGAGGACGTCGGGACAATACAAATCCCAGTGGGCGGCGGCGGGGCCGTCATGGCGGCGCGCGTAATCGACACGTGGAAGATCCCGGAGTCGGTCATGCGCCGTCGCATTCGCGGCTCCCTGCGCTCAATACACATCGTTGAATGCGAGGGAGATTCGATGGAGCCCCGCATCCGTGACGGCGATTTTGTCTTCATAGACACCTCACGCCGCGAGCCTTCTCCGCCCGGCATCTTTGCCCTGCATGATGGCTTTGCGCAGACCCTCAAGAAGGTCGAGCTGATCCCGAACTCCGATCCGCCCCGGTTGCGCATCATTCCTGAGAACGAAAAGTACGCGACCTATGAGCGCCTCCTGGAAGAGGTGAACATCATCGGCCGCTACGTGTGTCGGCTGACAGCGGACTGAGATGAGGTTCATAAAAAACATCTTCCTATCGTGGGCTGTCGCGAGCCATGCTCGCGAGCTAGAACAGTTCGTCAGGAAGCTGAAAGCGGCAGACGCGGACGAGCTAGCGCCCATTGTTGCTCTATCGGCCGGCGTCAGAAATCTTGCCTTGAAAGAAGATAGGATTGATTTCTATTTCCCATACGTTGTCGTAAATCTCCATCCGGCCATCACCATTCACATCGCTCGCGAAATTCGCATGTGGCAGAAGGAGGGATTGCTGGCGATGGCGGCCGCCAGCATGGTCTGGCTGCACACATTTCGCGCCGCAATGCATCTCGAGCTACGCCCACTGGCCCGTGAAATGTGGCGCGAACTGTCGCGGGCATTCCCTTACGTCGAGGATTTTGCTGCCCTGACGAACTCAAGGCAGGCCAACAGAAAAGGGCTGATTGACATCACGGGATATCAAACGATCCCGGACGGCTTCCAGCCTGCAGGGCGTGACCCGTTGACGCCGCCGCCTTGAAAATCGCGAAAGTCGCAAATTACCGCTTGACCTTAAATCGCGATTATCGCAACGTCCCTCCGACAACGGAGGGACGACATGTCCACGCACACCCCGTGCATCGCATCACAGGCCCTTGAGCGAGCGTGCCGCGCGGTTGAAGCGAGCGCCCGCCAGACGGCCGAGCGCATCCTGAACGAACGGGCCGATGACTACACCCGCGAGCCGTGGCAGCTCGACCTGATCGAGCCGGGCCTGTCGGCTCGCGACCCGGCCGACCGGCTGCGCCGTATCCTCACGCTCCAGCGGATCGAAGCTGTGGCGCCCGCGCGAAGCGGCGGCCTCGTCAACACCCTCAAGATCAATCTCCGGGCGGCCGAGATCGCGACGCGCCGGCAGCATCACGCGCTCATGAGCGCGATGGCGGAGCGCCGGGCCGGTCTGATCGACGACACCATCGCCAAGGCGAAGGACGCGCAGGACGAGATGGCCGCCCTCGCCTCCGTGAAGGGAGAGCAGGCATGACCCGCGACAGCATCACCGATGCCATCGGCTTCGCGATCCTGTTCGCATTCTTCTACGGCCTGTGGATCGCGACGCCAGCAAGCGCCGCGACCGCAACGGGGCAAGAGACGGTATGTCTTCTCGCCATCATCACAAGGCTGGCGGTCGCTGCCACCATCGTCATCGGCTGGACAGTCTGCATGGTGGCCGTGGCGCATTTCATTCTGCGGGGCAGGAGGTGACGATGAAGCCTTCGCCGCTCCCCGCCCTCAGCCTCGCCGCCCGCTCGATGGTCGAGCATCTGACCGAGGCTCGCCGCGCCATGGAAGCCGCCGAGATGGCGATCCGCGCCGGCTCCACGGCTGGCGTCGAGCACCTGCTGTCCGTGGTGCAGGACCGCGCCATCACGGCTGCCACGCTCGCCAGACATGGCGTCGACACCATCGCCAAGACCGGGCGCTATCGCGGTGGCAAAACGAGAGTCTGACATGCAGCACCTCCCCGCCGGATTCCACGCAGACATCCCCGCCGAGGTTTACCACGCCGACCCATGCGAGGCGCCGTCGCTGTCGTCGACCATCGCCCGCGTGCTGCTCGAGCAGTCGCCCCGGCACGCCTGGCACCAGCACCCGCGCCTCAACCCGGATTACAAGCCGGACACCAGCCCCACGCGGCCGATGGAGATCGGCACCGTCGCCCACAAACTCATCCTCGGCCGTGGGCGCGACGTCCGCGTGATCGAGGCCGACGCCTACACGTCCAAGGATGCGCGCCAGCAGCGGGCCGACGCCTATGCATCCGGGCTCGCTCCCATCCTGCGGCCCGACCTTGAGGCGGCCGAGGCCATCGCCCAAGCGGCCCGCGCCGCAATCGTCGGCATCGAGGATTGCGAGGGCTTCGCCAACGGGACGCCGGAGCTCGTCGCCATCGCGCATGATCCCACCGGCGCCTGGCTGCGAGTCATGATTGACATGTGGGAGGACCGCGGCGACGAGGCGATCATCTGGGACGTCAAGACCGGCGACCAGTCAGCCGCGCCCCAGGGCATCGGCCGGCGCATCGCCAACATGGGCTACGAAATTCAGGCCGCGCTCTATGAGCGTGTCGTCGTCCGCCTCCGGCCCGAGCTCGCCGGCCGCATCAGGTTCCGGTGGGCGTTCGTCGAGAACGACCCGCCGCACCTCTGCACGGTGGCCGAGCTGGACAACATCGGGCTCGAGGTCGGGCGCAAGAAGGTCGCCGCCGCGATCTCACTCTGGAACCGCTGCCTCGCCACCGGAAACTGGCCTGGATATCCGGCCCGCGTCGTCTTGGCGGAATACCCCGCATTTGCCGAGACGGCCTGGACCACCCGCGAAATGGAAGACGAGAGCCTGCGCGAGATGGGCATCGACCCGTTCCTCGTTCGCGCTCCATGGCGCCCTGAACCGGCGCCGAAGAAGCTTGTCGGAGCTGTCTGATGACATTCACGTTCGCCCCCGCCCGTCGCGAGCAAGTCGGCCTGCTCATCGCCCTGGCTGGCGCCAGCGGCAGCGGCAAGACCTTCAGCGCCTTGCGGCTCGCCCGCGGCATGTCGCCCGAGGGCAAGATCGCCTTCATCGACACGGAGGCCCGGCGCGGCCTCCACTATGCCGACCGGTTCCAGTTCCTGCACGCCGACATGCGGCCGCCGTTCCGGCCGGAGCGGTTCATCGAGGGCATCCGGGCGGCCGAGGCGGCCGGTGCCGAGGTCGTCATCATCGACAGCGCCTCGCACGAGTACGACGGCGAGGGCGGCATCATGGACTGGGCCGACGAACTCGCAGAGAAGGGCGTGAAGTCGCCCGGCAACTGGAAGGAGCCGAAGCTGGCCCACAAGAAGATGATGAACGCGCTCCTCCAGTGCCGCGCGTCGCTCATCTTCTGCCTGCGCGCCGACGAGAAGATCGAGATCGTGCGCGGCGAGAACGGCAGGACGCTTGTGCGCCCGCTCGGCTGGGTGCCGATCTGCGAGAAGCGGTTCATGTACGAGATGACGGCGAGCTTCACGCTGACGCCCGAGCGCCCCGGCATCCCGCAATTCGACCTGCCCCACAAGCTGCAGGACCAGCACCGCCACATGTTCCCGGCGGGCAAGCCCATTTCCGAGGAAGCCGGCCGCATGCTCGCCGAATGGGCGCGCGGCGCCGATGTTCCCCCCACCGCCGCGGCCTCCCGTTCCTCCCACGCGGCGGTAACTGACGCGCCCGTGTCGTCCTCACCGCCCCCCGAGGGCGGCACGGGCGCGGACTTTCCCGGAGACCAACCGGCCACCGAGGTCGACAAGCTGCTGGAGGAAGCACGGCAGGTCGCGATGTCCGGCACGGTGCAGCTCCGGGCCTTCTGGAAGGCGCTCGACGAGCGCCGCCGGAAGCTGCTCGAGCCACACGTCCAGAAGCTCAAGGAGGCCGCCGCCTACGCCGACCAGACCGGCGGCGCATGACGCGGCCGCTCACTAAGCCGACCGGCCGGTGAGGAGATCGACGAGTTGCGTGGATAGACCCTAGCCTGCTGGTGATCCCGGTAACAAGGAACCCGGCCCATGTTGATGCGCACACCAAGCTACCACCTGCCGCCCACAGGACCGCAACGCTTCCGCCGGCGTGCCGCCTGGCTTCTCGGCGGCATGTTCTTTCTCTCTCTCGTCATCTACGCGGCCCTGACCGTCGCCCACGCAACCGAGGGACCGATTGTCGCCGTCGACGGCGATACGATCTACGTCGGCGAGGAGAAGGTGCGCATCATCGGCATGGACGCACCGGAAACGTACCAGGCCCGCTGCGAGAGCGAGCGGCTACGCGGGCACCGCGCCACGGCCCATCTGCGGAGCCTTCTGGCATCCGGCGCCGTCACCCTCCGCCGACAGGGGCGTGATCGCTATGGCCGCACGCTGGCACACGTCTACGTGGACGGCCGCGACGTGGCTCGACTGATGATCGAGGCGGGGCACGCCGTGCCCTACCACTGCCCCGGCGGGCGGTGCCCGAGGCGCATCGATTGGTGCTCGTAAACGTCAGTGCGCAGGAGCATCGGTGGCAGAACGATGACCGCCCAGGATTCGCTCCCCCTATGGCCGGACGCTGATGAACGGCTGGCGAGCGCGCGACAGGCGGCGGTCGCACTGCTCGACATGGTCGGCTTCGCCGACGCCCCAGGCGACAGCGAGCTCCATCGGCAGGGCAGTGCCCTCCTCGACATGCTGTCGAGCCCAGCTGCGCCCATCCCCGCCGCGCCTTGGACGTTCGGCAGGCCGCCACCGAAGAAGGAAAAACAGCGGCGCGGCAGACGACCGAAACGGGCACCGGATCTTTTCGCGAGGAGAAGGGATGACCAGACGCAAAATCAGAACCCTTGATGAGCTGCCGCTCTTCGCGACGGATCGCGAGATCGCCGAGGCCGTCGTCGGACCCGAGCGGGCGAAGCAGTACCTGCTTTCGATCAAGCTGCTCGAGAAACTGCCCGGCTTCCCGCCACACGACCCAGCCCACGGCGGCCGCTACGTTCCGGCCGTCAAAGCTTTCTACGACGTGCGCAGCGGCCTTTCCCCGGCTACGCTGACGCGTCCGGCAGGTCAGGAGAACCCCGCAGGATGGAACGCCCCCCGCGCCCCAAGATCAAAGATGCGCCCGGCCTGAAATGGCGCTGGCGCGCCCGCTCCGGTCGCTGGGTGCCCTACTGGGTGCCCCGCGACGATGCTGTCAAGCGCGGCTATCCCAGCGGCACCGTCAGTCTTGACAGCCTCTGGGACGGCACCGAGGCCAGCGCCATCGTCATCGCCTCCCGCTGCAAGCAGCTCCAGACGACGATGCTGCACTGGCTCGCCGGCGACCGCCTCAACAGCCTGGCATTCGACGGCACAATCGGATCAGCGCTCGACCTATACGAGCGGCACCCCGATAGCCCGTTCCACAAGCTCAAACCTGGTTCACGACACCCGTATTCGGTCTACCTCAGGAGGCTCCGCAGCCACATCGGCGAGGCGAGCGTCGCCATGACCTCCGGGCCGGACGTGATGCGCTGGTGGAAGGTGTGGACGGACGGAGGCCGGAAGCTCGCCGCCGGCTCATTCGCCGTCGCCGTCTTGAAGGAAGCGATGAAGTTCGGAGCCCTGTGCCGGTATGAGCCATGCCGTGATCTGCTGTTCATCCTGCGCGAGCTGTCATTCCCCAAGCCCGCGCCACGCGACAAGGTGATGACGGCAGAGCACGTCGAAGCTGTTCGCGCGGCGGCCCATGCCAACGGCAACCCTTCCCGCGCGCTCGCCTATGCCTTCCAGTTCGAGACCGCCCTGCGCCAGTGGGATGTCATCGGGCAATGGTATCCACTCGACTACCCCATCACGTCCGATGTGATCGGGCCGCGAGGCAAGTGGCACGGCCTGCGCTGGTCGAACATCGACGAGCACATGATCCTGCGGTTCCGGCCGAGCAAAACAGACGCCACCACCGGGGCCGAGGTGGTCATCGACCTCAAGCTGTGTCCCATGGTGCTCGAGGAGATCGACAGAGTGCCGCCCGAGAAGCGCGTCGGGCCCGTCGTCGTTTACGAGCGCACACGACTGCCCTATACCCAGAGCGAATTCTGGTATGGCTGGCGCAAGGACCGGAAGGGCACAGGCATAGGCCCCGATGTCTGGAGCCGCGACCTTCGGGCTTCGGCCGTCACGGAGGCGACCAGAGCCGGCAGCAACCTCGACGACGCAGCGAAGGTCGCTGGCCACTCGACGAAGCGCACAACGGCAAAGGTCTATGACCGCGCCAGACTGGAGGCCGCCAGACGGTTCCAAGAGGCCCGTCTCACCGGGCGGCACAAGTCAGGAACGTAATGGGGAACGTGGGGAACGCCTTCCCGCTGGACCGCTTGGAATTTCAGCGGTTCATGATCCGTTAATGTTAACGGGATGTTTACCATAATCAGCAGAATTTGACCCACCGGCAGGATTGCGCAGGACGTGCCTGCGGCAGCGCAGTGGGATCACCATGGCACAGACCGCCCCCTGGAGTGTGAAGGGCATCGACCCGCAGGCGCGGGATGCAGCCAAGGAGGCGGCGCGCAAGGCGGGAATGACGCTCGGCGCATGGCTCAGCAACGTCATCGCCGACCAGGCAGCGGAGGGCCACACGGCCCCGGCCGCGCCGGAGCGTGATTCGCTCGCCGAAGTCAGCGCGCGCCTCGAACGGTTTGCCCGCGAGCACACGCAGACCGCCATCCCGCCGCGCCACAACAGCGCCGACGACATGCCGAGCCTCGACGAGATCGTCGCGCGCGTCAGCGAGCGCAGCCTCGCCGAGACACGCGCCGCCGCGGCCCGCACGGCAAGCGCGCTCGATGCCGTCGCCCGCTGGATGGAGCGCACTGAATCCCAGATGGAGCAGAGCACGCGCGCGATGGCCGAGCGGCAGGACGAGACCGCCGTCGCCATCGGCAAGGCGCTGCTCGCCATCGGCCAGCGGCTCGACGAGATCGAGCGGCACCTCTCCACCGACAAGGCTCCCGCCGCCGTCTCGCGCTGGCACGAGGACGCGGACGCGCTGCGCAATGCGCTCGACGATGTCGGGGAGCGGCTCGAGGCCGTGGCCAGGGCCGGACAGACGGCCGGTGAGCCGGCATCCTTCGGCACGCTCGTCTCGGAGGAGCAGGCCGCCCGCC
>JGI26054J46599_1000404_pt1 | contig 10915 bp, 10 predicted proteins | sample HigsolmetaGSP16D_FD_46599 | JGI IMG/M metagenome (IMG submission 46599) | reverse complement strand
GCGAACATCGCATCGTTGGCGAAGGGCAACGAGTCCCCCAGGGAATAGAAAACCCCGTAGATGTTGTTGAATACCACGTACGAGAAGGTCACCAGGGTCATGCCTGCGAGCAGGAATGCCACGAGAAACTCTTCCAGGTTATTCCAGACACGAGCGACAGCGCGCATGGGAATCTCTCCGTCAGTAGAGCGGTCGCAAAGCGACGTAAGGGACAGCGACACCTGGGGCCGCGCAGCCAGGCTGCGGCCCTGAACATTCAGAGGTCGGAAAAGCGTGCGACGCCGCCTGAGCGGCGGCGTCGCCAGTGGCCCCGAATGGGGGCCGGGTCAGCCTTAGTTGGCCTGGTTGGAGGCTTCGGCAGCCTTGATCAGGTCAGCACCGATCTCGCCTTCGAACTTCTTCCACACCGGACGCATGGCTTCGCGCCACTCTTCACGCTGCTCGGGCGTCAGGGTGACGATTTCGGTGGTGCCGGCATCGATGATGCGCTGCTTGTCCTTGGCATTCAGTTCGCCAGCCTGCTTGTTCACCTCGGTGGTGACCTCGGCCAGGATGCTGGTCAGCTCGGTGCGGATGTCTTCCGGCAGGCCTTCCCAGAACTTGGTGTTGGTGATCACCATGTAATCCAGCACGCCATGGTCGGATTCGGTGATGAACTTCTGCACTTCGTGCATCTTCTGGCTGTAGATGTTCGAGTAGGGGTTCTCGGCACCGTTGACCACGCCAGTCTGCAGGCCTTGGTAGACCTCGGCGAAACTCATNTTGCGCGGTGCGGCGCGCAGGGCCTTGAATTGCTCATCCAGTACGGCGGAAGCCTGTACGCGGAATTTCAGGCCACGGGCGTCTTTCGGCTCGACCAGCTTCTTGTTGGCCGACAGCTGCTTCATGCCGTTGTGCCAGTAACCCAGGCCGGTGATGCCCTTGCTTTCCATGCTGGTCAGCAGCGCCTTGCCTTCAGGGCTTTGCTGGAAGCGGTCAACGGCATTGATGTCGTTGAACAGGAACGGCAGGTCGAAGATCTGGATTTGCTTGGTGTAATGCTCGAACTTGGCCAGCGACGGCGCGATGATCTGCACGTCACCGAGCAGCAGCGCTTCCATTTCCTTGCCATCGCCGAACAGCGAGGAGTTCGGGTAGACCTGTACGGTTACCTTGCCCGGCAGGCGCTCTTCGACGAGCTTCTTGAACAGTACGGCACCCTGGCCTTTCGGCGTGTGCTCGGCCACGACGTGGGAAAACTTGATGGTGATCGGATCGGCGGCCTGGGCCAGGCCGGCGATGCTCAGCGACAGGGCGCAAGCCAGTGCCTTGGCAGTGAATTTGAACATGCGATGCTTCCTCTTGTTGTTGGATATCGGGCTGGGCGCCGAGGCGCAAAACGAGCGAACAAGAGCAAGTCGAGGGTTGCCGCTTGTGCGGCAGGATCGGTTGGCAGCGATTTGACCTGGACTTGTACTTGTTTTTCGCTTGATGAGCAGTAGAGCAAGCGTTGTGCCAGCTTGCGACAAATTTACGCAGTTCAGTTTTGCGTGGCGCGCAAAGCCTGATGCCCCAAGGCCCGGTCAATTTTGCCGAGAATGCGCCGCTGCCATTACAGCCTGAACGCGGGCAAGGCTTGGGCTGACCCTGCCAGCTGATCGGCAAGATTCCGCTTATCTACTCGATGTCCTCTGGCGAGCTTCCGCCAGCGTCGGCGAAATTCAGGCCATGCTTGCGCAACTTGTCGTGCAGGGTCTTGCGCGGCAGGCCCAGGGCTTCGGCAAGGCTGCGCAGGGAATTGTGGCTGCGGGTCAGCTCGGCAGCGATCAGGGCGCGCTCGAAGGCCTCGACCTGCTCGCTGAGGCTGCCGGCCAGCGGTGCATTGTGCAACTGGCTGTCGACGCTCAGTTCCAGGCCCAGCTCCAGCCCGAGGGCGAAGCGCTCGCCGGCGTTCTGCAATTCGCGCACGTTACCCGGCCAGGGGTGGCGCAGCAGCATGGCGCGCTGGCCGGGCTGCAATTCCCGTTGCGGCAGGCCGTGGCGGGCGCTGGCGGTATTGGCGAAGTGCTGGAACAGCACCAGGATATCCTCGCCACGTTCGCGCAATGGCGGAATGCGCAGCGGCGCGACGTTGAGGCGGTAATACAGGTCGGCGCGAAAGCGCCCCTGGTCGGCGGCGGTGCGCAGGTCTTCCTTGGTGGCGGCGATCACGCGGATATCCAGGGGGATCAGCTGGTTGCCGCCCAGGCGTTCGACCACCCGCTCCTGCAGCAGGCGCAGCAGTTTGACCTGCACGTCCAGGGTCATGCTCTCGATTTCGTCGAGGAACAGGGTGCCGCCATTGGCGAACTCGAACTTGCCGATACGCCGCTTCTGCGCGCCGGTAAAGGCGCCGGGCTCGTGGCCGAACAGCTCGCTTTCCACCACGGATTCGGCGAGCGCGCCGGCGTTGATCGCCACGAAGGGGCCGTCGCGACGGCTCGACAGGTCGTGCAGGGCACGGGCGACGACCTCCTTGCCGGCGCCGGTTTCGCCGAGGATCAGCACATCGGTGCTGATCCCGGCCAGGGAGCCGATCTGCTCGCGCAGGCGCTGGATGGCCGGCGAATGGCCGACCAGGCGGCCGGACAGTTGCTGGCGGTCGGCCAGGGCCAGGCGCAGGCTGCGGTTGTCCAGCACCAGGCGGCGCAGGGCCAGGGCGCGGCGCACGCTTTCCAGCAGGTCTTCACTGGCGAAGGGCTTTTCCAGAAAGTCATAGGCGCCGGCGCGCATGGCCTGCACGGCCAGGGGCACATCGCCGTGGCCGGTGATCAGCAGGACCGGCAGGTCGGGATCCTGTTCGTGCAACTGCTTGAGCAGTTCCAGGCCGTCGACGCCGGGCATGCGGATATCGCTGACCACCACGCCCGGCCAGTCGCGCTCGATGCGTTCGGCGAGGCCCTTGGCATCGGCCAGGGTGGCGACCTTGAGGCCGGCCAGGTCCAGGGTCTGGCTGAGGGCCTGGCGCAGGTGCGGGTCGTCGTCGATCAGCAGAACCTGAGTGTGGGCGTCGATGGTGCTCATACGGTGATGTCCTCGGGCGGCTGGATGTTCACGCCGTTTTCGGCGGTGCGCAGGCGCAGGATCAGGTGCGCGCCGCCTTGGGGGTGGTTGGCGAACAGCAATTCGCCGCCCAGGGCGCGCATCAGGGTGTCACAGATCGCCAGGCCCAGGCCGAGGCCCTGGGCGCTGGTCTTGGTGGTGAAGAAGGGTTCGCGGGCATGGGCCAGGGCGCTTTCCGAGAAGCCGGGGCCATTGTCGCGCAGGTGCAGCTCGAGCTGGTCGCCGCGCAGCTCCGTGCTGATCCAGATACGTCGCGGTTGCGGGCGTTCGCCCAGGGCGTCCAGGGCATTGGCCAGCAGGTTGCTGAGCACCTGGCGCAGGCGCGTTTCGCCGGCCTGCACCCACAGCGTGGCGTCGGGCAGGTCGCGAATCAGCTCGACGTCCATGGCCCGCCGGCGTTTGGCCAGCAGCGCCAGGGCGTCGTCGATGGCCGGTTGCAGGGCCACGCTTTCCGGCGCATGGCGGTCGCGGCGGGCGAAGGCGCGCAGGTGGGCGATGATCGAGGCCATGCGCTCGGTGAGCTGGCTGATCAGCTTGAGGTTGCCACGGGCGTCCTCGGTGCGCTGGTGGTCGAGCAGCACGCCGGCGTTTTCCGCGTAGCTGCGGATGGCCGCCAGGGGCTGGTTGAGTTCGTGGCTGATGCTCGCGCTCATGGTGCCCAGGGCGGTGAGCTTGCTGGCCTGGACCAGTTCGTCCTGGGCCTGCACCAGCTCCTGCTGGGCCTGTTCACGCTCCAGCACCTCCTCCTTGAGGCGGCTGTTCAGGCGTTCCAGATCCTGGGTGCGCTCCTGCACGCGCTGCTCCAGTTCCTGGCGGGCGCGGGTGCTCAGGGCGATGCGGTCGAGGTAATGGCGGCGGCGCTGCATCAGCAGGCCGAGCAGCAGAATCAGTACCAGCAGGGCACCACCGCCGATGGCCACCACCGTGCGCACCGAGCGGTCGAGCACCACCCGCGGGGCGAGAATGCTGACGCTCCAGCCGGTCTCGTCGAGCACCCGGCTCTGGGTCAGCCAGACGTCGGGATCGAGCTGCAGGGGCGGTGGCGCCTGGGTCGGGTAGGGCTGGATGGCGGCGATCGAGGCGCGTTCGGCCTTGTCCAGCGGGCGGCTGGCGTGAAACCGCCAATCCGGGCGCGAGGTGAGGATCACCACGCCATTGCCGTCGGTCACCAGCAACTGCTCCGGGGTGTTGCCCCACAGGCTTTCGGTGTGGTCGAGGTCGACCTTGATGACCATCACGCCGATCTTCTGGTCGCCGTCGTAGACCGCCGAGGCGAAGTAGTAGCCACGCTTGCCGGAGGTGGTGCCAAGGCCGAAGAAGCGCCCCAGGCGGCCGGCCAGGGCCTCCTGGAAATACGGCCGGAAGGCGAAGTTGCCACGCACGAAGGTGTCCTGCTGATCCCAGTTGGAGGCGGCCAGGGTTTCGCCCTTGGGGTTCATCAGGTAGATGACGTCGGCGCCGGTCTGCTGGCGTACCCGCTTGAGCAGCTGGTTGGCCGCCGCCTGGGCGGTTTCGTCGCCCGGCGTGGCCAGCACGGTGCGCAGGCCGGGCAGGTCGCCGAGAATCGGCGGCAGCACTTCATAGCGGCGCAGGGTGCCCAGCAGGTTGGCCACGTACAGGTCGAGGGTCTGGCGGTTCTGTTCGGTCAGCTCGGTGCGGTAATAGCGTTCGGCGACGTAGTGCAGGGGCCACAGCAGCGGCGCCAGTAACAGGGCCAGCAGGGCCAGGCTGCGCCAGCGAGGGCGTTTGGGAATGGTGCTGGGAATCGAGTTCATGAAGTCGGCGCCGGAAAGACCGGGGCATTATGAGCGCATTAGCTTTCAGCCTGGTAGCTCTGGTCAAACCTGGCGCCACCCAGGAAGCCCCTGGGTAGCGCTGCGCTCAACCCAGGCTACGGGGCGGCGTTAGCGCGGGTTACTGAGGCATTCCAGCAGGCCATCCTGCCACTCCGGCAGGCTTACGCCCCAGTCACGCTCCAGGCGCGTACAGTCCAGGCGTGAGTTGAGCGGGCGCTGGGCGGGCGTCGGGTACTCGCTGGTGGCGATGGGCTTCAGTGCGGCGACGGATCTGCCTTGTGCCAGCAACTGCGCAGCGATGGCTTCGGCAAAGCCGAACCAGGAGGTCTCGCCGCGGGCGCTGAAGTGATAGACGCCCCAGGCCGTGGTTTGCTGCCGTTGCCAGCGCTCGATCAACTGCGTGGTCGCGGCGGCGATGCTGCCGGCCCAGGTCGGCGCGCCGATCTGGTCGGCCACCACGCTGAGCTGCTCGCGCTCCTGCAGCAGGCGCTGCATGGTCAGCAGGAAATTGCGCCCGTGCAGCGAATACACCCAGCTGGTGCGCAGGATCAGGTGTTTGCCACCCACTGCCGCGATGGCCTGCTCGCCTGCCAGCTTGCTGTGGCCATAGACGCCGAGCGGGTTGGGCGCATCGTCCTCGTCATAGGCAGTGGTTTTGCTGCCGTCGAACACGTAGTCGGTGGAGTAGTGGATCAGCGGTACGTCGAGCGCCGCGGCTTCTTCGGCAAGTATGCCGGGGGCCACGGCATTGATGGCGAAGGCNGCTTCCGGCTCGCTTTCGGCGGCATCGACTGCCGTGTGCGCGGCGGCGTTGATGATCAGTTGCGGGCGCAGATGGCGCACCGCCTCGCGCAAACGCGCGGTGTCGGCAAGATCCAGTTGCTCGCGACCGAGCACGATCAGCTCATACTGCTTGCTGAGCAGCAGCTGCAGCTCACGGCTGACCTGGCCGTGCTGGCCGAGCAGAAGGATCCTCATGGAAACAGCTCGGCGTCGTCGAAGAATGCGCCCTGCTGATCCTTGGCGGAAAGCCTGGGCTCGCCTTGCAGGTGCCAATCGATGGCCAGCTTGGGGTCGTCCCAGCGGATGCAGCGCTCATGGGCCGGGGCGTAGTAGTCGGTGGTCTTGTAGAGGAATTCGGCGAACTCGCTGAGCACCACGAAACCATGGGCAAAGCCTTCGGGTACCCACATCTGCCGTTTGTTGTCGGCAGAAAGATGGGCGCCAACCCACTGGCCAAAGGTCGCCGATTGGCGACGCAGGTCCACGGCGACGTCATACACCTCGCCAGCCGAGACGCGCACCAGTTTGCCCTGGGCCTGTTGCACCTGATAGTGCAAGCCGCGCAGCACGCCACGTTGCGAGCGCGAGTGGTTGTCCTGGACGAAGTTCGGGTTCAAACCGGTGGCTTCGCTGAAGGCGCGGGCGTTGAAGCTTTCGAAAAAGAAGCCACGCTCGTCGCCGAACACCTTGGGTTCGAGTATCAATACGTCGGGGATGGCGGTTTGAATGATGAGCATCAGTTGTCCTCGGCCAGGCTGAACAGGTACTGGCCATAACCGGTCTTGCCGAACGCCTTGGCCTGGCGCAGCAGGCATTCGCGGTCGATCCAGCCCTGCCCGTAGGCGATCTCTTCCAGGCAGGCGACCTTCAGACCCTGGCGGTGTTCGATGGTTTGCACGTACTGCGAGGCTTCCAGCAGGCTGTCGTGGGTGCCGGTGTCGAGCCAGGCGAAGCCGCGACCGAAGCGCTCCACGCGCAGATCGCCGCGCTGCAGGTAGGCATTGTTGACGTCGGTGATTTCCAGCTCGCCGCGTGGCGAAGGTTTGACCGCCTTGGCGATCTCGATCACGTCGTTGTCGTAGAAGTACAGGCCGGTGACCGCATAGCTGGAGCGCGGCTGGGCCGGTTTTTCCTCGATGGAAATCGCCTGCCCCCCGGCATCGAACTCCACCACGCCGAAGCGCTCGGGGTCGCGAACCCAGTAGCCGAACACCGTGGCGCCCTGTTCAGCGGCGGCCGCGCGCAGCAATTTTTCGGTGAAGTGCTGACCGTGGAAGATGTTGTCACCAAGGATCAGGCACACCGAATCGTTGCCGATGAACTGCTCGCCAATGATGAAGGCGCGGGCCAGGCCGTCCGGCTCGGGCTGTTCGGCGTAGCTCAGTTGCAGGCCGAACTGGCTGCCATCACCGAGCAGCTTCTGGAACTGCGGCAGGTCGTGGGGCGTGGAGATGATCAGGATCTCGCGGATACCGGCGAGCATCAGCACCGACAGCGGGTAGTAGATCATCGGTTTGTCGTAGATCGGCAGCAGCTGCTTGGACAGGCCCAGGGTGATCGGGTGCAGGCGGGTACCGGAGCCCCCAGCGAGAATGATGCCTTTCATGCTTGTTGCTCCTTGGGCGCGCCGAGTCGCTCGCGCTGATAGCTGCCGTCCTGTACGCGGCGGCACCAGTCGAGGTTGTCCAGGTACCAACGTACGGTCTTGCGCAGGCCGCTGGGGAAGGTTTCTGCCGGCGTCCAGCCCAGTTCGCGTGCGATCTTGCTGGCGTCGATGGCGTAGCGCAGGTCATGGCCGGGGCGGTCGCTGACGAAGGTGATCTGCTCGCGGTAGGAACCGGCCGCACGGGGTTGCAGCTCGTCGAGCAGGTCGCAGATGGCGTGCACCACGTCGAGGTTCTTCTGCTCGTTGTGGCCGCCGATGTTGTAGGTCTCGCCGATCTGGCCACGGGTCACCACCTGCAACAGGGCGCGGGCATGGTCTTCGACGAACAGCCAGTCGCGTACCTGCTGGCCGTTGCCATACACCGGCAGCGGCTTGCCATCCAGGGCGTTGAGGATCACCAGCGGGATCAGCTTCTCCGGGAAGTGATACGGGCCGTAGTTGTTCGAGCAGTTGGTCAGCAGCACCGGCAGCCCGTAGGTGCGTTGCCAGGCGCGCACCAAGATGGTCCGAGGCGGCCTTGCTGGCCGAGTAGGGCGAGCTGGGGGCGTAGGGCGTGGTTTCGGTGAACAGGTCGTCGACGCCGTGCAGGTCGCCGTACACCTCGTCGGTGGAAATATGGTGGAAGCGGAACGCCTGGTGACGGGGCTCGTCCAGCTTCGACCAGTAGGCGCGGGTGGCTTCCAGCAGTGCATAGGTGCCGACGATGTTGGTCTGGATGAATGCCGCCGGGCCGTCGATGGAGCGGTCGACGTGGGACTCGGCGGCCAGGTGCATGATGGCATCCGGCTGGAAGCTGCTCAGCGCCTCGCTTACCGCAGCCTGATCACCGATGTCGGCCTGCAGGAAGCGATAGCGCGGGTCGTTCTCGACCTGGCGCAGCGACTCCAGGTTGCCGGCGTAGGTCAGCTTGTCGAGGTTGAGCACCTCATGATCGGTGTCGTTGATCAGGTGACGGATCAGTGCTGAACCGATAAAGCCGGCGCCGCCGGTAACGAGAATGCGCATGTGAACAGTGCCCAGCCATTAAAAGAGTGAAGTATGCCCGCCCGAGCGCTTTTGCGTACAGCGCTCCAGCCCTGACGGGAATCCTCCAACGTCAGGGCTGGCGGCTTACAGCCGTGCGCTGGAAAAGGTGTCGCAGGCACTGACCTTGCCGGTTTCGAACCCGCTGGTAAACCAGTGCACACGCTGCGCCGAGGTGCCGTGGGTGAAGGAGTCCGGCACCACGCGGCCGCGCGCCTGTTGCTGCAGGCGATCGTCGCCGATGGCATTGGCCGCGTTGAGGGCTTCTTCCAGGTCACCGGGTTCGAGCCAGTCGAGGCGCTGCTGGGCATGGTGCGCCCAGATGCCGGCCAGGCAGTCGGCCTGCAGTTCCTGGCGCACCAGCAGGCCGTTGGCACCTTCCAGGTTCTCGCCGCGCTGGCGCGCTGCATCGACCTTGGCGGAGACCCCCAGCAGGGTCTGCACATGGTGGCCGACCTCATGGGCGATCACGTAGGCCTGGGCGAAATCGCCGGCCGCGCCATAGCGCTGTTCCAGGTCACGGAAGAAGCTCAGGTCCAGATAGACCTGTTTGTCGCCCGGGCAGTAGAACGGGCCGACCGCCGAGTTGGCGAAACCGCAGGCGGAATTCACCCCGCCGTCGAACAGCACCAGCTTCGGATCCTGGTACTGGCGATTGTTGGTCTGGAAGATCGCGCGCCAGGTGTCTTCGGTATCGCCGAGTACCGCGCGCACGAACTCCGACTGCTCGTCGTTGGCAGCGGGGCGATCCGTCTGGGNCGTGGTGTAGCCGCCTTGGCCGGCGAGCTGGCCGAGAATCTGCAGTGGGTCCTGGCCCATCAGCAAGCCGACCACCACGACGATGGCGATGCCGCCGAGGCCCAGCCCGCGGCCGCCGCCAAAGCGCATGCCGCCACCGCCGCCGCGTGCATCCACCACGTTGTCACTGCGTCGTGCTCGTTTCCAGCGCATGGCGATATCCTTTCAATGGGGGCGAATCAGTTGCCCGGATAGCTACTGACCACGCTTTCGCCACCTTGTGCGTCCAATCCAATCACCTGATAGGCATCGCGAATGTCGCCGCGCTCCATGCCCGGCGAACCGGTGGGCATACCGGGGGCGGCGATGCCGAGCAGCTCGGGGCGTTCGCGCAGTTTGAGAATGTCGGCGGCGGGCACATGACCTTCGACGAATTTGCCGTCGATCACCCCGGTGTGACAGGAGCCCAGGTGCTCAGGCACGCCGAGGCGCTGCTTGACGGCGTGCATGTCGGTCTCGACATGATCGTTGACCGTGAAGCCATTGGCCTGCAGGTGGCTGATCCAGCCTTTGCAGCAGCCGCAGTTGGCATCACGGTGCACGTCGATGGTCAGTGGCTCGGCGGCCTGGGCGAAGCCGGCGAACAGGCCGGCGATGAGAAGCAGTGGGCGCATGCTGGAATCCTCGGTGGGTTTCGCGAGCATAGCGCCGCCAGCGGGTGTTTATCTATTCGATGGGCTCGTAGGGCAGGCCCACGTAGTTCTCGGCGATGCTGGTGCGGCCCGCCTCGGAGCCGACGAAGTAGTCCAGCTCGGTCTGGCGCATGCGCGCGGTGAAGGCGTCGGTATCCGGGAAGTTGTGCAGCAGGCCGGTCATCCACCAGGAGAAACGCTCGGCCTTCCAGACCCGCCGCAGGCAGATCGCCGAGTAGCGCTCCAGCAGGTCAGTGCGGCCCTCGCGGTACACCTTGAGGAGGATGCGGTACAGGGTGCTGACGTCGCTGGCCGCCAGGTTGAGGCCCTTGGCGCCGGTCGGCGGCACGATATGGGCGGCGTCGCCGAGCAGGAACAGCTTGCCGTACTGCATCGGCTCGACCACGAAGCTGCGCAGCGGCGCGATGCTTTTCTCGATGGACGGGCCGGTGACCAGATTGGCCGCGGTATCGGCCGGCAGGCGCGCTTTCAGCTCATCCCAGAAGCGCTCGTCGGACCAGTCCTGCACCTGCTCGTCGAGGCCGACCTGCACGTAATAGCGGGTGCGCGTCGGCGAGCGCATGCTGCACAGGGCGAAGCCGCGTGGGTGGCTGGCGTAGATCAGCTCCTCGGCCACCGGTGGGGTGTCGGCCAGCACGCCAAGCCAACCGAACGGGTAGACCCGCTCGAACACCTGCAGGGTTTCGGCGGGGATCGATTGCCGGGACACGCCATGGTAGCCGTCGCAACCGGCGATGTAATCGCAATCCAGGCGGTGTGCCTGGCCATCTTTCTGGTAGGTGAGGTAAGGCGCGCCCTCCTTGAGGTCGTGCAGCTGTACATCGCTGACCTCGTAGTGGGTCACGCCGCCGCTCGCTGCGCGGGCCTCCATCAGGTCGCGGGTGACTTCGGTCTGGCCGTAGATCATCACCGTCTTGCCGCCGGTCAGGCCCTTGAGGTCGATGCGCTCGCGGCGGCCGTCGAAGGCCAGCTCGAAGCCGTCGTGCACCAGCCCTTCGCGGTCCATGCGCGCGCCGACACCGGCTTCGCGCAGCAGATCGACCATGCCTTGCTCGAGTACGCCGGCGCGAATGCGGCCGAGCACGTAGTCGGGGTTCTGGCGTTCGAGAATCACG
>JGI26054J46599_1000403_pt1 | contig 10949 bp, 8 predicted proteins | sample HigsolmetaGSP16D_FD_46599 | JGI IMG/M metagenome (IMG submission 46599) | reverse complement strand
GTTAGAATGCTGTAACTTCCATTATTTCGAATTCTGTCCCTAATACCAACATCAAGAGCACCGCTTCACTCNTATCACACAACAATACGAGTTACACAATTAACTAATATGTGTAAAAATACTTTTTAATGATATATTAATTATTTTAGAATATTCACAATATTAGAACTTATTAAAATTTTATTGAATTTACTAACATATAGGGTTAAAATGTTCTTTAAACTTACCTGACAATCGGGGGAAGTTTAGAAAGGAAGCGATTTTTTATGGGCAAAATGACGCGAGAGGAAATGGTTGAAACTGTCCCTCAACATGGATTTTTTGGACATCCTCGCGGCCTAGGTATATTGTTCTTTGTAGAATTCTGGGAACGTTTTAGTTATTATGGGATGCGTGCAATTTTACTGTATTATTTATACTTTACTGTCAGCCAAGGCGGACTAGGTTTAGATAAAATTACAGCTCAACAAATTATGGCCATGTATGGTTCATTAATATTTATGACAGGTATATTAGGTGGTTGGGTAGCTGATAGATTACTTGGCTCTCGTAGATCATTAATGTACGGTGCAGTACTTATTATGCTAGGTCATTTAGTGTTATCTTTACCGTTTGGTTTAGGTGCATTTCTTATTTCTATGATATTAATCATTGTAGGTTCGGGACTTATGAAACCTAACATTTCAAATGTTGTAGGTGGTTTATATCATAAGAATGATAATAGATTAGATGCAGGTTTTGTTATCTTTTATATGTCAGTTAATATGGGTGCTTTATTATCACCACTTATTATCGACAAAGTACGTGTAAGCGTTGGTTTCCACCAAGGATTCTCAATCGCAGCTTTCGGTATGCTTTTAGCTTTAGTAGCATACATTCTATTCCAAAAAAGAAGTCTTGGAGAAGTTGAAAATTATCCTTCTAACCCACTCAATCATAAAGAAAAAGTTAAATACGCTAAAATGTTTACATATAGTGCAATAGGTATTGTTATTCTTTTAGCTATTTTATATTTAACAGGTTATCTTACATTTAATTCAATCAGTTTAATCGTTTTAATTATCGGTATCGTTATACCATTTGTATACTGGACAATTATGTATAGAAGCCCTGATATAGATCAAACAGAAAAATCAAGATTACTTGCGTATGTACCATTGTTCTTAGCTTCTGTTTTATTCTGGAGTATTCAAGAACAAGGATCAAACGTACTTGGTGTATTCGCGCAAGAACATACACAATTAGATTTAAATGCATATGGTATTAATTTCGTGATACCAGCAGGTTGGTTCCAATCCATTAACCCAATCTTCATTGTTCTATTTGCACCAGTTATTTCATTCTTGTGGCAAAAATTAGGTAAATACAATCCTTCTACACCACTTAAATTTGTAATTGGCTTAGCATTCGCTGGTATTTCATTTATTGCTATGATGATTGCTATGATGATGCAACAAGCTGAACTGATGAATCCAATTTGGTTAGTATTAAGCTTCTTCCTATGTGTTATTGGGGAATTATGTTTATCACCTACTGGATCAAGTGTTTCCGTTAAACTTGCACCAAAAGCCTTTTCAGCACAAATGCTTAGTCTTTGGTTCTTAACGAATGCAACAGCACAAGGTATTAACGGACAATTAGTTAAACTGATCGAGCCGTTAGGACAACAGAACTACTTTGGCTTAATCGGCGCAATCGCAATTGTCGTTTCACTTATTGTATTATCAATGACGCCAAAAATTAAAAAACTTATGCAAGGCATACATTAAAGTAAAAGACATCAGCTTCCCAAGCTGATGTCTTTTACTTTATTTATATGATTCTGATAAAGATTCTTGTTGTTTATTATATTCCCCGTTTTCACCAAAGAAATATGCTTCTACTTCTTTCCAGTTTTGAACTTTTGGCCATTTATCAATATCAATATTATGATCTGCTGCATACATAATAGAATGATTATTGAAGCTTTCTAGTTGTTTAGGATTATCATCAATTAAATAATCTGTATTGACGATACCTTTATCTCCACAAAATACAAAGTGTTGAGGGTCTAAGAATGGCATATGTTCTCTTAGCCAAGCGTATTTATCAGCAAATGATGTTGGTACGTCCATTGCTGCTGTAACAATATATACGTCATAGTATTCATTTAACTTCTGTACAACTTCCACAGCGTCTGGAAATACTTCTAAGTCTCTAAAAAATCCATNTTCTCTTAAAATNCTTGTCAAAATACCTTGATGTTCAGGCATCATATTACGGATTTTAGTACCTTTAAGTTCTTCCATAGTAACATTAGAAGAAGTTTCTTCATTGTAACGTCTTAAAAGTTTTTTTATTGTGTCAGCTAGCACTTCATCCATATCGATACCAATTGTTTGCTTCGTCATTATACCTTCTCCTTTATATATCAATGTCTACTAGTATACCAAAGAACGCAATGCCTTTCCTTTATTACGAACTGTGTGTTTTAAAGAATTTTTCTAATACTTGTAACATCTTATCGTTATGTTCACTAAAGCCCATCGTAATACGTACACCATTTGGGAATGGTCTTGTGATAAAGCCTTCTTTTATTAAATAATCATATAATACTTGAGGTTCGTCTGTATTAACGTATATAAAGTTCGTTTGGCTATCGTAAATATGTTCTTTAAAAGGTGCATTTAAGAATTTCTCAATTTCATGACGATTCTTTGTTGTAATGTCTTTTAAGTATGCTTGATCTTTAATCGCGGCATCTGCTGCAACAGCTGAAAGTGATGTTACATTGAATGGTAATCTGACAATATCTAATTGGTCTAATAATGATTCATTAGCGATTGCATAACCAATACGTTGTGCTGCTAATCCATATGCTTTAGAAAGTGTACGTAAGACAACGACTTGATTATATTTTGAAAGCAATTCTAAGCTATTTGGCATGTCTTCAGCAACAGCAAATTCTATATATGCTTCATCTATTAAAACGATAATATCATCTGGTACTTTTTGAATAAATGCTTCTATTGCATCATGAGGCAAATATGTGCCTGTTGGGTTATTCGGATTACAAATCCAAATCAGTTTCGTTTTATCTGTAATTTGTTCATACATTGCATCTAAATCAAAATATCCATCTTTAATTGGTGTTGTTTTAACTTGAGCACTTTCAATAATGGCATGATGTCTATACTGTCCAAATGTCATGTCACTCGTTAAAATTTCATCATCTTTTTCAAGAACTGCTCTTGAAATAATCATAATCACTTCATCTAAACCTGAACCAAAGAATATTTGTTCTTTTTTCACATTGAGAAATGTACTTAATGTTTCTTTCACTTCAAATTGTTTCACTTCTGGATAGTAGAATAATTCATCTAAATTAGCTTTGATTGCTTCTTTAACANTTGGTGAAGGACCATATAAATTCTCATTTGAAGCAAGTTTGACCATGTCTCCATCTATGCCGTATTTTTCTTTTAATTGTCTCGGAGATAACCCCGGTTGGTATGCTTGTAATTCACTTAATTGTTGCTTCATTTTTAGACCTCCAAGTTGAAATATAAAAACGGTAAACCGAAATTTACCGTTTGTTAATTTATTAGTATTATAGACCTAATCATTTTCATAAATCAATGGTATTTAATCAATCAAGTCATTCTTCTGTAAATATTCTTTCGCGACTTGATAAGCATCTTCATCCTTAATTGTCACTCTATAATTCATTGCTTGCATTTCTTCATCAGATATTTTGCCTTTTAGTTTATTCATAGCTTTCACTACATCTGGATGCTCTTTAATTGTTTCTTTTTTCATAAGTGGTGCACCTTGGTATGGTGGGAATAATTTTTTGTCATCTTCCAATACAACCATGCCATATTCTTTAAGCTCAGCATCTGTTGAATATGCATCGATTAAATCAATATCGTTACTTTCAAGTGCTTGATATCTTAATTTAGGTTCCATAGTTTTAACATCTTTAAAGTTTAAATCATATTTCTTTTGAATACCTTTGTAACCATCTTCACGGTCATTAAACTCTAAAGTGAAACCAGGTCGAATTTCATCTTCTACCTTACTTAAATCTGAAATAGTTTTAATATTATGTTTTTCAGCATATTCTTTTTTAACTGCTAAAGCATACGTATTATTATATTTCATCGGTTCAAGCAATTGCATATCAAATTTTTTATCAAGACTATTATTAGCTTGATTATATACATCTTGTTCTGTTGTTGATTTCGGTGTTTCTTTCGTTAACTCACCTAGAACTGTACCTGTGAATTCTAAATATCCATCTATTTCGTCAGACTTTAATGCATTAAATAGGAAAGATGTCTTACCCATACCTGCTTTAACTTCTACAGTGTTGTCAGTTTCTTCTTCAATTAAAATCTTATACATATTTGTGATAACTTCTGGTTCAGATCCTAATTTACCTGCTAATGTGATTTTATCACCTTTTTGAGCAAATAAAGGTATCGTTACAGATAATAAGAATATGACTAATATTGTTCCAAGAATAATTAAAGACTTCTTGTATGAAATTCTTTCTAAAATTCTTAAAAATACATCAAAGAAAATTGCTAAAATAGCTGCAGGAATTGCCCCAAGTAATATAAGAGATGAATTATTTCTATCAATACCTAATAATATTAAATCCCCTAGACCACCAGCACCTATTAAAGCTGCTAATGTTGCTGTACCAATGATTAATACCATTGCTGTTCGAATACCAGCCATCATAACTGGCATTGCAAGTGGTAACTCAACTTTAGACAATCTTCTACCAGTCTTCATACCTATACCACGTGCCGCTTCAATCAATGAAGGATCTACTTCTTTAATGCCGGTATATGTATTCCTTAATATAGGTAATAACGCGTATATAACAAGTGCAATAATTGCCGGTATTCGCCCTATACCAAATAGCGGAATCATTAAACCTAGTAAAGCAAGAGATGGTATTGTTTGTAATACAGCTGCGATGTTAATAATAACTTCGGCTAACTTTTTAGTCTTTGTCAGTAATATACCTAACGGAACTGCGATTACGACTGCAATTAAAAGTGCAATAAATGACAATTGAATATGTTCAATTAACGTTTCTAAAAGTTGCCCTTTACGGCTTGAAAGTGTCTCGATTAAGGCATTCATGAAGAAACACCTCTATTCTTTTCAGCTAAATAACTAAACACGTATTGTCTTGTCACAATATGGCTAGGTGATGCATTTTCTGAATCCATCACAATCGCTTCGTGCTCTGCTAATAATCCATATATGTCGTCAATCGTTTGTTCTGGTGAAACTTTAGGATATTGATCAATAGAATGCGTATTTACTTCTGAAATTGGTTGCGCAATATCTCCTAACTTCACTTGCTTTAATACATGCGCATCCACATTACCAATAAATGATTTTACGAAATCATTCTTAGGGCGATGAATAAAGTCTTCTGTCGTTCCAATTTGTTCCACATGTCCTTGATTCAATAAACAAATACGGTCTCCCATTTTCATTGCTTCTTCAATATCATGTGTTACAAAGACGATTGTTTTTTTAATTTGTGATTGAAGTTCGAGTAAATCATCTTGTAAATTCTTTCTGCTAATTGGATCTAGTGCACTAAATGGTTCATCCATTAAGACAACTGGCGGATCGGAAGCTAGTGCACGAATAACGCCAATACGTTGTTGTTGTCCTCCAGATAACTCACTTGGATATCTATCTCGATATGTTTCAGGATCTAAACCGACCATAGTTAGCAATTCATCTACTCTATTCGCAATATCTTTCTTTTTCCACTTCTTCATCTCTGGTACTTGTGCGATATTTTCTTTAATCGTCATATGCGGAAAAAGTGCTATTTGTTGGAGAACATACCCAATGTCCCATCGCATTTCCGCAACATCATATTCACTTATTGGTTTATCGTTAAAATATATAAATCCTTCTGATAAAGGTATTAACCTGTTGATCATTTTAAGTGTTGTAGTCTTTCCACACCCAGAAGGTCCTATAAGTACAAAAAATTCACCTTCATTAATATTAAAACTTACATTATCTACTGCTTTCTTATCCCCGTATATCTTTGAAACAGCTTCAAACTTAATCATTAATAGACACCACATTCCTCTTTTTTATCAGTACTAGAATTTCCTTTATATTATTTACCCTAATTCCACAATAAAATGCCTATTCTTTCTTAAATGGGTTGTTTATAATTTTTAATGGTTTCAATAAATATCGGACAATAGTGTTTCAATTTATAACTTCCAATACCATCGATTAAAATCATTTCTTTTTTAGATTCAGGTAATCGTTTAGCAAATTGCTCTAAAATTTGGTCAGAAAATATAGAAAGCGGTGAAACTTCTAATTCTTTACTTAAATCTTTTCTAACTTCTATTAATCGATTAAACAATGATCTATCAACATCTGTAATCGTTTGAATATCAACGATTTCTTTCGGTTTAGATTTAAATGGTGTTGTCATAATTTCAACTTTTCCACGCAATACATCCATCGCTTCTTGATCAACACTTAATATTTCTTTATGTTCATTTAAATAGCCTTTATAACGTAATTCATCAAGCAAATGATGACATTCATTCGTCGTATAGTCTTTTAAAATACCATAAGTACTGAGTTCATCATATCCTAAAGACGTTATTTGAGGTGTTTGTTCTCCTCTTAATACTTGTATTATCATATTACGTTTTTCTTTTTGTTTTAACCTCGCGATACAACTTAATATTTTTTGTGCTTCAGTTGTCATGTTATATGATTTTTCTGATTGTAAACAACTAGAACATCTGCCACACTCTTCTAATTTTTCATCAGGATTAAAGTAATGAATCATCATCGCTTCTAAGCATTTAGTCGTCTTCGTATATTGAATCATTTGTCGAAGCTTTTCGCCTTGCTTTTCTTTGTATTCATCATCTGCAGAACTTGAAGAAATGAAGAATTTTTGAAGGTCTATATCACGGTCTGAGAATAATAAGATACATTCACTGTCTAACTGATCACGACCAGCTCGACCAGCCTCTTGATAATATGATTCGATATCTTGAGGCATATTATAATGAATCACGTATCTAACATTTGATTTATCGATTCCCATACCAAAAGCATTTGTTGCAATTGCTAATTTGATATCATCTTCAATAAATTTACGTTGTGCACGTTCTCGTTCATCTTTTGGTAGCCCTGCATGATACATCACATTTTTAATCTCTAAATCATCAAATGTTTCACTTAATTGTTCAACTTGTTTTCTAGTAGAACAATAAATAATACCTGATTGATTAATATTTTTCTTCACATAATCTTTAACAAAATTAAGTCTCTGATATGTATTGTTCACTTTAAAAGTTAAGTTCTCACGTTTAATAGACGTTTCAACAATATCACTTTCAGCAATTCCTAATTTTTGAGAGATATCTTCTTGTACTTCTTTAGTGGCTGTTGCTGTTAATGCCACCAATCTAAAATGATGAGGCAAGCTCATAACATGTGTAATCACTTCTTGATAACTTGGTCTAAAATCATGTCCCCACTTCGAAATACAATGTGCTTCATCAAATGCGATGAGCTGTACATTACATTTATTCAACATTTGTATAAATTGTGGTTGATTAAATCTTTCAGGTGCAATATATAGAAATTTCAACTGTCCTGAGACAAGTTCATTCTCTACTCTTTTTTTCTCTTTAGCTGTTAAAGTACTGTTTAAAAATTCAGCTTTGATTCCCATCGATCTCAAGCTATCAACTTGGTCTTTCATTAATGAAATCAATGGACTAATCACAATCGTTAATCCATCTAAATATAGACCCGGCACTTGATAACAAATCGATTTACCGCCACCTGTTGGCATAACACCTAAAGTGGGACGATGATCAATAACTTTATCAATAATTTCTTTCTGTCCATCTCTAAATTGTTGATATCCGAAATACTCTTTTAAAATATTTTGCATCTATATATACACCTCTATACGCTTATAATCTGTCTGATAAGGATGACCAACGCATATAATCTTCTTCATATTGCGTTTCAATTGATGTCTTTTCATTTGCGAGTTCATTTAATTTTTCATAATTTGTAGCATGTTCAACCATTTCTTGGTCGATTTCTTCTAATCTTGTTTCTATATATTCAATATTTTTCTCAAGTTGTTCTAGTTCACGCTTTTCTTTAAACGATAATCTTACAGAAGTCTTAGGTTTCGTTTCTGTTTTTTGAACTTCTTTATGTTGTTGTGTTGCTTTTTTCTCAATCTCTCTTTTATATTCTAAATAATCTTCAAATGTACCTAACATAGGTTCGATTTGNTTATCATGGATATACCAATATTTATTNGCCACTTTATTTAAGAAATATCTATCATGACTTACCGTTATAACCGTTCCACCGAACTCATTAATATAAGCTTCTAATATTGTTAAAGTTTCAGTATCTAAATCGTTTGTTGGCTCATCAAGAATTAATACATTTGGTTCGTGAACTAATAGTTTTAGTAAATATAAACGTTTTTGTTCTCCACCTGATAATTTATTAATTTGAGTGCCATGCGTCTGACTTGGGAATAGAAATCTTTCTAACAACTGCGTTACAGATACAACTGTGCCATCTTTTTCTTTAGCAACTTCACTTTCTTCTCTTAAATAATCAATCATTCTCTTATCTGAAGTTAAACTTTCGTCTTGCTGTTTAAAATAAGCAATTTTCACAGTTTGACCTGTAATGAGATTACCTTCAAATGTTTGATCTAAGCCACTAATAATATTGAGTAATGTCGTTTTACCTGCGCCGTTTTCTCCAACAATACCAATTCTATCGCCTTTTTGAATAATCGTTGTAAAGTGTTCAAATAATTTTCTATCTCCAACAGATTTAGAAATATCGTCTAACTCAAATACTTGTTTACCGAGACGAGCATGCGCTAAATTCAAACTTGCTTCACCTTGTGTTTTTCTATTTGATAAATCTTCTTCTAACGTATTAAATCGTTGTATTCTTGCTTGTTGTTTCGTTGATCTAGCTTTAGCACCTTGTCTCATCCAATGCAATTCTTGTTTATACAGCGCTTTCTTTTTAACATGTTGTTGTGCTTCAATCTCTTCTTTTTCAGCTCTTGCTTCAATATACGCTTCATAATTACCTGGATAACTTGTAAGTTTACCATTTGAAAGTTCAACAATTCTTGTAGAAACTTGATTTAAGAAATGACGATCATGTGTAACAAACATGATTGTGTGGGGATATTGTTTAATATAGTTAACGAGCCATTCAATTCCTTCAATGTCTAAATGGTTTGTCGGTTCATCTAATAATAATAAATCTGGTTTACGTATTAATTCTTTTGCTAGTGCAACTCTTTTTTTCTGACCACCACTTAATGTAGCTATTTTTTTAAGATAGTCATTTATACCTAGTTTTGATAGAATAGTTTTAACGTCCGCACTATAATCCCATGCATTTAGTCGATCCATATCAGTTTGATATTTCATCATAAGATCTAAATCTTTAGATTCACCCGTCTGTTGATATTGATTTAAAGCATTTTCGTATTTAGAAATCACTTTCGTCATTTCAGTTTCGTTATTCAATACTTCATCGATTACAGTTAAAGATTCATCAAGTTCAGGCTTTTGGCTTGCATATGCAATTTGATATTGGTTAGGATAAGATGTCTTCGCATCATAATCATCATCAATATTTGCAATAACTTTAAGCAAAGTACTTTTCCCTGTTCCATTGATTCCAACTAAACCAATGCGTTCTTTGTAAGAAATGGATAAATCTAAATCATCAAAAATAATTTTGTCACCATATTGCTTATTAAGTTTTTCAATTTTATATGCTTCCATGAATTAACATCCTTTAGTATTCTCAGTTTTCAATTAATATATTATACACTTTTTTTCACACAAAAGATATGAAGGAGCAAAAACTATGCAACAGATTTTTACAGAACTACCACCATACTTGCAAGCATTATTCGCAGGTATCATCACATGGCTATTAACAGCATTCGGTGCATCGTTCGTTTACTTGTTCAAAAATATAGACACAAAGGTTATCAATACAATGCAAGGTTTCGCTGCAGGTGTCATGATTGCAGCTAGTTTTTGGTCTTTATTACAACCTTCTATAGAACAAAGTTCACATTCAGCAATGCCTTGGNTNCCAGCNGCAATCGGCTTTCTTTTAGGCGGATTGTTTATTAGACTACTAGACTTTGTCATACCCCATGCACACCAAAATGCAGTTGATAAAAGTCAGCGAGTAGAAGGACCTGACACTAAATTAGGCAAAAACACTTTGCTATTTTTAGCCATCACATTGCATAACATTCCAGAAGGTATGGCCATCGGTGTTGCTTTCGGTGGTGTTGCAACTGGAAACGAAGGTGCAACATTATTAGGCGCACTCGGATTAGCAATCGGTATCGGTATACAAAACATTCCAGAAGGCGCAGCACTCTCTATGCCAATCCGTGCTTCAGGTTTATCAAGATGGAAGTCATTTAACTACGGTCAAGCATCAGCATTAGTTGAACCCGTATTCGCAATGCTAGGCGCATTACTAGTTATCATTGCTACACCAGTATTACCATATGCATTAGCATTCGCAGCCGGCGCAATGATATTTGTTGTTGTAGAAGAGCTCATCCCCGAATCACAGTCAGGTAATAACACTGACTTAGCTACATTAGGATTAATGGGTGGATTCACAATAATGATGATATTAGATGTCGCTTTAGGTTAGATAGAATACAAATCCCAATCGTGAGGACGATTGGGATTTTTTCATTGATTAATGTGTTGAGGGTTGGGGGTATGGGCGTTGTGTAGATTGGGTGAATTAGAGATGTCGATGATTTTGGGAATGTCTTGGCTTTATTCAGGCGTTAAGCCATGACTTGGATGATCTCTTGGCTTTATTAGGAAGTTAAG
>JGI26054J46599_1000402_pt1 | contig 10957 bp, 5 predicted proteins | sample HigsolmetaGSP16D_FD_46599 | JGI IMG/M metagenome (IMG submission 46599) | reverse complement strand
TTTTGCAAGTATTTTTGTGTGATAATAGTTAGAAATCAAAAGGAGGCGCTTACATGTTACCATTTTCAGAAATTACATATGTCCGCCCTGATCTTGCCTTACTTGAAACGTCAATGAATCAAGCAATCGCTCGATTAACGGAAGCCACACAGGTAGATGAAGCAAACGCAGCCATCACTGAGATTAATACCCTCAGAAACCAATTTGAAACGGCAAGCCAGCTCGTTGAGATCCGTCACACGATCGATACACGCGATACGTTCTACGAAACGGAGCAAGGCTTCTTCGATGAAGCGAGCGCAATCTATCAAGGATATGTCTCGAGTTATTATCAGGCATTAACGACACATCCACTTCGTAGTGACCTCGAACAGACGCACGGCAAACAGTTATTCTTGATTGCTGAAGCAAGTTTGAAGACGTTCTCGGAAGAAATCATTCCGAAGCTTCAAGAAGAGAACCGACTCTCAAGTGAATATACGAAACTGATGTCTTCCGCTCAAATCGAGTTCGATGGCAAGACATTGAACTTATCGCAATTCGGTCCCTACCTTCAATCACCAGACCGCGACGTCCGTAAAGCAGCTTCTGAAGCACGCTATGGTTACTTAAGCGAGCATGGTGAAGCGATCGATACGATCTACGATAAACTCGTCCGTATCCGGACAGAGATTGCGAAGACACTCGGCTTCCCGTCGTTCGTCGAACTCGGCTACGCGCGGATGCTTCGCGTCGATTACAATCAATCGATGGTCGAACAATATCGCGAACAGATCCGTGAAACAATCGTTCCACTCGCAACTGAACTTAAAGAACGGCAACAACGACGCATTGGCGTCGATTACTTGTATTACTACGATGAAGGATTTGCCTTTAAATCTGGTAACGCAACACCTAAAGGAGAAGAATCGTTCATCATCGAAGGCGGTAAAAAAATGTACGCCGAGATGTCACCGGAGACGAACGAGTTCTTTAACTATATGCTCGACCGAGAAGCACTCGATTTAACAGCGAAGCCTGGTAAAGCTGGCGGTGGGTATTGCACCTACATCGCAGACGAAAAACTCCCGTTCATCTTCTCGAACTTCAACGGTACAGCAGGCGACATCGATGTCTTGACGCACGAAGTCGGACATGCGTTCCAAGTCTATGAGAGCCGTCACCTGACAGCTCCAGAGAGTGCTTTCCCGACGTATGAGGCATGTGAAATCCATTCGATGTCAATGGAGTTCTTCGCTTATCCGTGGATGGAAGAATTCTTCGGCGAAGAGACAGCGAAATACAAGTTTAATCACCTCGCGGGTAGCGTTACATTCCTCCCGTACGGCGTTGCGATTGATGAGTTCCAACACGTCATCTACAACCAACCTGAACTGACGCCAGCAGAACGTCGTCAGGCATGGCGGACGATTGAGAAGAAATACTTGCCGCATCGTGATTATGAAACGAATGACTACCTCGATTCAGGCGCATGGTGGCATCAGCAAGGACACGTCTTCGGTAGTCCGTTCTACTATATTGATTACACACTCGCTCAAGTCTGTGCCTTCCAGTTCTATGCATGGATGGAACAAGACCGGGAGGCGGCGTGGAAGTCGTACCTCGAACTTTGTCGTGCTGGCGGATCAGAAAGCTTCCTCGCACTCGTCGAACGCGCTGGATTGAAGTCTCCGTTCGCACCTGGAACAGTCGAAGCAGCAGTTGCACCGGTTAAAGCGTATCTTGAACAAGCAGACGATCTTGTACTCGATCGCATCTAATCACTTGGTGACGTCACTGAAGTAAGGACATGTCCTTGCATCAGTGACGTTTTTTGTTTTCACGCAAAAAGAGTCCCCGTAGCGTAAGTGACTACGGGGACTCTTTCATTAAGATTGAAGCGCTTCGTGATATTTTCCGTACCAGACACGAAACTCGTCTGCAGGAATGGGTCTCGAATAATAAAAACCTTGAGCATATTCACAGTCAAGCATGCGTAAATGATCCGCTTGTCCGAGCTCCTCGATTCCTTCCGCGACAACATCGTATTTTAACGTGTGTGCCAGTTTGATGATCGTCTCAATCAGCGGTGCGTTCGAACACGCATCTGGACCACTGATGAACGAGCGATCGATTTTAAGTCGCTGAATTGGCAATCGACTCAAATAGGACAAGGAGGAATATCCTGTACCAAAGTCATCAATAGCAAGGCGATAACCCATTTGATGTAGTGTTTGTAAGGCATCAAACACACGCGTGTCCGAAAAGACACCGAACGATTCCGTAATCTCGAGCTCCATCCGTTCTTCAATCCCAGGATGAATGTCTCGAACACCGGTCAGGTAATCGACGATCCGACCAGAAACGAGTTCTTTTACGGATAAATTCGCTGAGACGCGAAGTACCTCAAGCTCCGTTTCCTTCCACTCCTCAACTTGCCGAACCGTTTCGGCGACGACCCACATACCGATTTCTTCAATCAACATCGATCGTTCGGCAATCGGAATGAAAATCGCCGGGCTAATCATCCCACGTTCTGGATGGAACCAACGCAAGAGTGCTTCACAACCGTCTACCTTTCCTGTTGCAAGATTGATTTGTGGCTGATAGAACAGTTGCAATTCATTTTTTTCAATTGCGTCTCGTAATTCCCCTTCGAGAACGACTGACTCTAGATATTCAGCACTCATCCATGGTTCAAACCAGACTGGTCCACCTTCCGTCTGTTGTTTCGCATGTTGCATCGCGATATCGACAGAAGATAATAACGAGGTGACAGCTACTGCATCGTCCGGATAGCGGACCATACTCATACTGATGCTGACATTCACGAATTCTCCATTGATTTCATAAACATGTTCGATGACTTGCTTCAATTGCTGGTAATCAACGATATCCTGCTGCGCGACTAACACAGCGAATTCATCTCCCCCAATCCGTGCCGCTTGTCCAGTTCCGATGAAATGATGCTTGAGTCGATTCGCGAGATCCTTCAAAATCTGATCTCCTGCGCCATGACCGTAGATATCATTGATTCGGCGGAATTGGCGAATACTGATGGTGACGAGTTCGCCTGGTTGTGGTGCCCTCAGTGCATCTGTCATTTTTTGTTCAAAACCATTTCGATTCAACAATCCTGTCAACATATCAAAAAGCGCGAGTTGTGTAATGCGTTCTTCTCGTCGAAACTGATCCGTCTCATCGTGACAAGACAGATACAAGGCAACACCTGTTTCATCCTCTTTGTTGGGTACGTGAATGATGTTGACGAACATATTTAAAATGTCTTCGTCAAATAACATTTTACAGCGGATCGTCTGACTGTTTCCTTCGATCGCCTGCTGCAGTGCTCGCCGCATTCGATTCAAATCAGCCGGATGCACCAATTCTTCAATCGTCCAATCCGAAGTTGCGTGCGTTAACTGTCGAAAACGATCGTTTCCATTTAAAATCGTATAGTCCGACGATAAAGCCAGAATCGGATCTGTATTTTGAGAAAAGAGAGATTCGATTTCGGCTTTCTTCTGCTTAATCTCTTTTGTATTCGCATCACTATGATCGAGTAAGCCAGCGATGATTGCTGTCATCGTCCGGAAGGCTTGAACGACCGGCTTAAAGTCATTTCTTTCGTGTACATGATACCCAGATTGCCGTCGATCCTCAGCAAATGTATTTGCTTCGTTTTGTAGTAAGGAAATATCTTTTCGAAAAGCACGTAATAATAACCAATTAAGTATTAATAATGCCGTAATGACAAGAATGATCGTTGCAAATAGCAACCAAGCATTTTGAATGATTTGCGATCCTCTATGCTGCATTTCTTGTTGTACCTGTTTTAACTTTTGATCGTATATCCGGTACATACTTGTTTCATATTGTTGAGATTGCTCAGCTAATTTTGCATAATTTTGATCGTTTGANGTACTTAGCAATTCATCTAGCGTTTCTGTGTAATTTCGCATCTGACTTCTCATGTTGGCAATTTCCTGTCGCCCTGCGTCGTCTTGTAACGAAACTACCTCATATAAAGCGTTCATGAGCGATTGCTGACGTATTGGCAAATCGATACGCATTTGTTGGATGCGTAATCGATCAATTGAACTGATTTCGTTGTCCCGACTTGCTTCTCGTAAAATCTGTGCCGATTTTCCAAGTTGTTCTTCCATCATAATAAGATGCGAGAACACATCGTAATATGAACCGGTCTCTTTACTTAAGACAAGTTGATTAAAAATCACTTCACTTTTAAAATTCGTAGAGGCTGTGAAAAAGCGATGATTGGAATCGTATCCTTGACGCTCTAATTTCGTGATTTCTTCCAACAACTCTTTGCGTGCTGGTCCAGTCGCCTGTTCTTCCTTTAACTGTTCATATAAGTGGAAGAGAGAGGTCTCTGCTTGTTTTGTTGCTTGTGGTTCCTCAACCTGTTTTTCTAAGGAAGCAAGATAATAAGACGTTAAATCTTGAGTCGCATGATTTGCTGGAATCACGATATCAATCGCTTTTGCCGCCTCTTCGAAACGTTTTCCTTCTTCGAGTGTTTTGTTCAATTGGTGTAACGCAACGATAATCGCAAGTAGACCGATGACTGCAATCATCCACGAGAACGTTTTATAGTAGGATCGTCTTCGAAAAGCTTCTTCGATGAAGACTGGTGATAAACGTCGCAACACATCGTCCTCCCTAAAATGTCATTATGCTTCTATATCGTCTCTTTTTGCTGTATTTTGAAGTCGATTTAAGTCAATAAAAAGCACTTCTTCTCACATTTCGTGAAAATAAGTGCTTTCTTTACTAGTTTTATATTTTTTAGTAACTGACATTTTCGCGCGCTACTTTTTTCGCGAAATAATCGATGATATCCCGACGACGGATGATTCCGATGAAGTGCTTTCCATCATCGATGACAGGAACGAAGTTTTGGTCCGTGATGACCTCGATCATCTCTTCCATTTGCGCGGTAATCGAAACCGGTTTATAACGAACGCGTTGTTTAATATCCGTCAACCGTGTTTGCAAGACGTGATCGTAATCCGCATGCTCTAGATTAGCCTCAAGCGCCCACAAGACGTCCCCTTCCGTTAATGTTCCTGCATATTTACCTTTATTATCGACGAGCGGAACGGACGTAAATCGATGATGTTTCATCTTTTCTAATGCCTGTCTGACCGTCGACTCAGGATCTAGATATTTCACCTCATCTTTTGGTAGTAAGAAAAAAGCAATGTTCATTTCTGTTCCTCCCTAGCCACTCTGTGACACCTTCTCCATTTTATCACGAAGCTTCGCCGGATTCATTTCTCAAATGATGAAAATCTCCACATAATTCCTTCATATTTAGTGGTACCCTTCCGATAGTCTGAATAGACAGATTTTAAAGACTATTTAAGATAGGAGAATTCATATGCGCCTCCCGATTACCCGTCGCCTGTTCATTGGGCTTATTTTATTGCCCGCACTTACACTCGGTGTCTCTACCTGGTTTTCTTACAACCAAACGAGCCGAACAGTTGATCAACTTGTTGACTCGACGTCCCAAACTGCTCTAAAGCAACTTGAACAATCGTTTTCCCGCATCATTGATGATACAAAAAAGGATACGACACTTCTTGCCGGACTCCCTTCTAACCGTGAAGACGGTACCCTACCGAACTACATAGATACCACAAAACAACCGACTTCTTCAGATGCTCCTTCTCAAAAAGCAACAGATATTTATACTACTCTTGAGAAATATGGATCATCTAAAATCGAAAATTCATTCATTCAATATGCTGATACAAAAGGTGGTTATCTCAACTGGCCGAAACAAGAGGTCACACCAGGATACGATCCGCGAAAAGAAATCTGGTATAAACAAGCACTTGAAAATTCAAGTACGGTAGCTATGAGTGAGCCATATTATGATAGCGCCACAAAACTATCAATCATTGGTTTCTCTAAAGCGACATTGGATAATCAAGCGAATATCAAAGGTGTGTTATCCGTCTATAAAAGCGTCAATCGACTTGCCGAAGACATGAAACGAATTGAAATTGGGCAAAAGGGATTCGTTTTCAGCTATACACAAAATGGAAAAATCGTCACTCATCCCAATCGAAATTATTTCTTTAAAAAAATCAGTCAAATACGAGAAGGTGGGAAATCATATTTCTCATCTCCAACCACCATGCTTGAGCAAGAATCCGGAACGAAAATCATGGATGTGGAAGGAAAAAAATCAGTCGTCATTTGGCAAACTTCTTCTAAGACCGGATTTAAGTTAGCAGTCGTACTCGATTATGCTTCCTTGTATGCACCGAAAGAAGAGATGTTGAGTCAATCCCTAGTGAATTTCGTAGTCGCTATCGCGCTTGCTACACTCATTGCTTGGTTGATCGGACGTTCTATCAACCGACCATTATCCATGTTACGCCGAGAAGCATTAGCAATCGCATCCGGGGATCTTCGAACACAACATCGTCCGAAACGATTCATTAAAGATGAATTGACGGATCTCAGTACGAACTTTGACGCGATGCGTGCTCGTTTGCGACAAACGATTTTAGCGATGACTACATCGGCTACTACGGTTCGTGATGCCTCAGAAGAATTATCTACTAACGCTACGCATGTTCAGAATGCTTCACGCCATATTGGACAGACGATGGAAGAAATTGCAGCTGCTGGTGAAACACAGACGAAACAAGCTGAGCGTTCTTCACACGCTGTATACGGTGTAAAAGAACGATCAACCGCGATGCAACAAGTTGCTTCTACGACTCTATCAGAAGTCGCTTCTGTTGCTTCTGCTGCCACACGGGGCAGTAATGTCACGAAGCAGACAATTTCTGACTTATTGAATCATTCCGATTCACTTGAAAAAGAAATCGAAAATACTTCTGATTTCTTAGGTAAACGATCTGATGAGATCGGTAAAATTCTTGGAACGTTACAAGCGATCTCCAGTCAGACGAATTTGCTTGCTCTCAATGCAGCAATCGAAGCCGCACGTGTTGGTGAACAAGGTCGTGGATTTGCTGTCGTCGCAAGTGAAGTTCGAAAACTCGCTGAAGAAAGTGACGCGTCTGCTAAACAAATCAAGCAACTCNTAGATAATATTCAGCAAGAGACACATACAGCAATGAGCGCAATGCATCACGTCATGAGCGACCTAAAAGTCTCTCTCGAATCTGTTAAAACGACAGGAGATGACTTCGAGCGAATTGCAGGATCCGTACACCATGTATCCAGTCGAACAGAGGCATTGACGGGTGACATCGAGGCACTGACGCTCGCAACGGAAGAAGTATCAGACGCAATGGGGACGATTCTTGCTTTAACGGAAGAGAATGCAGCTGGTCTTGAAACGAGTACGGCTAGTATTCAAGAAACAAACGCGACCCTTGAATCTGTTACAACGGCAGCAGTACATTTAGCTCATATCGCCGGTAATCTTCATTCACTAACGNTAGATTTCCAATTGGATGAAACGGTTTCTTCAGAAGACCCTATTGAAGAACAAGAAGAAATTACATCGACAGATGCTGAAACGTTCTTGTCTACAGAGGAATCGGCTTATGACGAAGTCGCAAGCACCGAATTGACGGATCACGTACTAGAACACGATGATCTACCTGAAGCAGAAGAAACTCAATCGGAAGAAAACATATCCGAGGCGTCACATTCTTCTACGAATCACTAAACATATCGATCCGAAGTCTTGAAGAAAGACTTCGGATTTTTTCATTCCCACTCGACTATCTACTGCAGAGCACATACACTAGATACAATCGATGTATCATTTAGAAAGGAGTCGCTTCATGAATNTCTTGAAAACTTCAGATTTGACACAAATTGCTGAACATTTATTTGGAATGACTGGCTTCTTTATTTCATATAAAAATCAAGAGCATGTGTCGATCGATTTACGTCCTTCTGCGCCACGACATCCTGGTAATTTATCCATCGAAGACGAGTGGCCATCCTTGAACAATCGTCCTTTGCTGCATACGTTAAAAGATGGAACCGCTTATCTTTTCGTAAGTGTTCCTGATCAGGGAATGTACCGAATTGGTCCCGTCCTCTTACAGTCTGCTCTTTTTCGTGCTCATATCCAAGATGAGACATATCACCAGTTTTATAAAGTCCTTCCCCGAACGACTGAAAATCGTTTAATTGACTGTGCTCATCTGATGTATCGACTTCTCCACGGTGAAGGATTACCTTCTCGCGATATTGAGCATGTTTCAGATNTACAGGAGGAGGAAATTCCTCTAGTGTCCGATGCNCCCTCGCATACAGGTGTGACAGCTTATCGAAAAGCTTGGCAACGTGAACAACAAATCATCGATTGGATTTCGTCAGGACAAAGTGAACGACTCGCTACGACGTATTCTCTTCCGGCTTATGGTGAATTCGGTACGCTAGCACGCCATCAACCACTCCGTGCAGAAAAGAATCTGCTTCTTGGAACGGTTCTTTTAAGCGCACGTGCTGCGATTCAAGGAGGACTTGAACCAGACGAGGCTTTCTCGCTTAGCGATCGAATGATTGAAACAATCGAAGCCGCGACAAGTATTGCGGAACTGAGAAATCGACATGTTCGGATCACGGTCACCTTTGCAGAAGCCGTTAAAGAAATTCAGGCCTTACGTCACTCGCCGCATGTCTTAGCTGCCATTCGATACATTCAGCAACATCTATATGATCCTTTATCGGTCTCGTCTATCAGTCAAGCGATTCACGTATCCTCCAACTATTTATCCGTTTTATTCAAAGATGAAACGGGTTTACCGCTGGCTCGTTACGTCATTCGTGAACGAATTCGAGAAGCAAAAAGATTGCTCCGTTCATCTGACGACTCTCTATTGACAATTTCAAATCGACTTCACTTTTCAAGTCAAAGTCATTTCAGTCAAGCCTTTAAACAAATCACAGGTGAGACACCGACTCATTACAGACAAAAGACAGATTTTTAGGAACACTGCTACCTTTTTCAGATTTGTGATATCCTATTCAACAGAATACAATTTTGCCGAATCGAATCTTTTTTCGATTCTTTCATCAAAAGGAGAGTCAACATGAATTCAATTAGCGTGATCATTCCAGTCTATCAAACCGAATCTCAAGCGAAAGCTGCGATTCAATCCGTTCTCGACCAACACGTTTCGATTCCTGTAGAAATCGTCGTTGTCTTTGATGGACCAAGTTCTTATGTCGATGATATTCGTGCACTGTATCCAACATGTACGATCATCGAACAATCACATCAAGGCGTGTATGCGGCTCGACGCAATGGTGTTCAAGCTGCTTCAGGAGACTATGTCATCTTTTTAGATAGTGATGATATTTTAGCTCCACGTGCACTTTACACATATATCAAAGCTTACGAAAAGTCTCGCGGAGAAGTGATTATCGGAAAAGTATCTCCGGTCTATAATAAAAAGAAATGGTTGATGCCGATTGATGATGATCGCTACTTCTTTTACTCGCGTACGAAGTTTAATTCACGTCACCTGACGACGATTCATGGATGGATGATCAAAAAAGAACTGCTTCAGACGTTGCCTAGCCTTGAAACGACATGGTTTGCGGATACGCTCATCGCACATACTGTCATTTCGAAGTTAACGAACATCACTTCTGTCAACTACATCGTGTACGGACGGAATTCAAGAAGTACACCACTGGATGGTCAATCGCTCTTCCAACTGCGTGACATTACGACACTCTCAGATATCTCTCGGATTTATGGCATGTTATCAGCAGAGACGAAAGATGAAGAAGTTCAAAAATTCTTAAATACATGGTATAAGCGGTTCATTTCAAAACGTGGACGTACATTACTCGAACGCAGTTCATCTAATACTCAACAGGCAGAAGTCTTCAACCATGTCGCTTACGACCTAAAACGGATGCCTTCAAAGAGTAAATATCTACAAGCTTGGTCAACAGGATCTTACGCGATGTTCAAACTGTACATTACTGCTGTCAAAACAAAACGTTCGTTAAGTACGGCGCGTCGCAAAAAAATTAAAAATGGTCTTATGCTGTATCGACTATTCCAAAAAATGCCGATTAAAGACAATCTCGTCTTATTCGAAAGTTTCTTAGGACGGAGCTACTCGGATAATCCGAAAGCACTCTACCTTCATCTGAAGGAGAAGCATCCGGAACTGGAGCTCGTTTGGATTTTCGCACAAGAACCTTCTGATGAAGTGAAGGAAGCATGCCCGAACTGGGTACTCCGTAACAGCTTTACGTATTATCAATACATGGCTCGTGCGAAGTACTGGATTTTCAACACGCGTCAGCCTCTCAGCTTGAAAAAACGCGAAGAAACCATCTATCTTCAAACATGGCATGGTACGCCATTAAAACGACTCGGTCTTGATATGGAAGACGTGCATATGGCTGGAACGAATGCGATTCGATATAAAAAGAATTTCTATAACCAAGCACAAGAGTGGAACTATCTGATTTCGCCAAACGCGTATTCAAGCGCAATTTTCAAAAGCGCATTCGGTTTCCAAAATACAATGCTTGAAACTGGCTACCCACGAAACGATCTCTTATATGCCGATAATCAAGAAGGTCTAATCAGTGAAATCAAAACACGATTAAACATTCCGGCCGATAAAAAGATCGTCCTTTATGCACCGACATGGCGAGACGATGAGTTCATCGCCCGAGGAAAATACCGATTCGACTTGCANTTGAATTTAAATGAGATGCAAGCACGTCTTGGCGATGACTACGTTGTCCTTTTACGGATGCACTACTTGATTGCTCAAAATATGGACATCAGTGGTCATGAAGGATTTGCCTTCGACGTCTCTTCATATGGTGATATTGCTGAGCTCTATCTGATCAGTGATATCTTGATTACGGACTACTCTTCTGTGTTCTTTGACTATGCGCACTTGCAGCGTCCAATGATCTTCTTTACGTATGACTTGGAGAAATATGCTTCGACGTTACGTGGTTTCTACTTCGA
>JGI26054J46599_1000401_pt1 | contig 10975 bp, 10 predicted proteins | sample HigsolmetaGSP16D_FD_46599 | JGI IMG/M metagenome (IMG submission 46599) | reverse complement strand
TATTACAGCCATCGTAACTGTAGCAGATGATGGCGGTAGTACTGGTAAAATTCGTGATGTGATGGATATACCTGCTCCTGGCGATATCAGAAATGTATTAGCAGCACTTAGTGACACAGAACCAATGCTTGAAAAGTTATTCCAATATCGTTTTGAAGAAGAAGAACTTGGTAGTCATTCAATCGGAAATTTATTGTTAGCAGCTATGACAAATATTACGGATGATTTTGGACATGCTGTAAAAGAATTGAGTAAGTTATTGAATATTAAAGGGCAAGTCATTCCATCCACAACGAGAAGTGTCGTGTTAAATGCAGTTATGTCAGATGGTGAAATCATTGTTGGGGAATCTAATATTCCTAAGACTGAAAAGAAAATTGAAAAAGTATTTTTGACACCTCAAGATATTGAACCGATGAAAGAAGCAATAGATGCGATTGAAGAAGCAGATTTAATCGTTATGGGACCAGGTTCTTTATATACAAGTATTATGCCTAATTTAATTTTGAATAAAGTTAAAGATGCCATTGTTAATACTGAAGCAGAAAGACTATATGTATGTAACCTTATGACTCAAAAAGGTGAGACAACGGGTTATTCAGTTAGTGATCATGTTAAAGCGATTCATGACCATGTAGGTGCATCATTCATTGACTTTGTTATATGTCAAAACGAGCGTTTCAATAAAGATATCCTATTAAGATATGAACAGGAAGAAGCTAAACAAGTTGAATTTGATGGTGAGAAGTTGAAAGACATGGGTGTACAGTGTATTCATGATAATGAATTAGTGAGTATCACACCTCATCAATACATTAGACATAACAATAAAGTGTTGGCACAACTCATTTATGAAATTGCCTTAAGAGAAATCAGTACAATTCAATACAAGAAAGATAAATAATCATTTCGTCTAGAGAAAACAGACAAACTTAAAAAATGATATTACATGAAGCAAATGTGGCATGAATGATTGTCAATTTGCTTCATTTTTTTATGGAAATCAAGTAATATAAATGTAAGGGTTTTCAATTTGGGGTGATGGGTCATGAAAAGAGTTCAGATATTAATGGTGATTATAGGCTGTATATTTTTACTCATAGGTTTAATAGCAAATCAGCAGATAGGTATTACTTTTTTAATCATTGGTTTAGCGATGATATTATTTGGCGTTATTAAAGAACCTTCAAGTAAAACATAAAAAGTTCAAGTTTAAAAACTTGATACGCCCGGCTATTCCATGTAATATGAAATAGATACAAAACGTATGATATGTCTTTTGGCATATCATTATTTTTATGTGCTTATAAACTAAGAAAGGATGATCTGCTGTGAGCTTTGCTTCAGAAATGAAAAATGAATTAACAAGAATTGAAGTAGATGATTGTTGCGCCAAGGCAGAACTTTCAGCTTTGATTAGAATGAATGGTAATTTAAGCATATCTAATCAGCAATTTGTTATAAATGTACAAACTGAAAATGCAGCGATAGCACGTCGAATATTTTCATTAATAAAAAAATGCTTCGGTGTTGAAGTTGAATTATTAGTGAGAAAGAAAATGAAACTTAAGAAAAATAATATATATATTAGTCGAATAAAAGTAAAAGCTAAAGAAATATTAGATGAACTTGGTATTTTACAAGATGGCATGTTTAAACATGAGATAGATAAAGATATTTTACAAAAAGATTGTTGTAAAAGAAGTTATTTAAGAGGTGCATTTCTAGCAGGAGGTTCTGTCAACAATCCAGAAACTTCTTCATATCATCTTGAAATCTTTTCATTATATGAAGAACATTCAGCAGATTTAACCGCACTCATGAATCAATATGATTTAAATGCTAAATTATTAGAGCGCAAAAAAGGTTTTATCAGTTATTTGAAAGAAGCTGAAAAAATTTCCGATTTCTTAAGTTTGATTGGTGGCTATCAAGCACTACTGAAGTTTGAAGATGTGAGAATTATTAGAGATATGAGAAATTCAGTAAATCGATTAGTCAATTGTGAGACGGCTAACTTGAACAAAACAGTGAGCGCCGCCATGAAACAAGTTGAGAGCATTCAGCTCATCGATAAAGAAATTGGTATTGATAACTTGCCAGATCGCTTAAGAGAAGTTGCAAGACTTAGAATAGATAATCAAGATGTTTCAATTAAAGAATTAGGTGAAATGGTAAGCACAGGTAAAATTTCTAAATCAGGTATTAATCATAGATTACGTAAATTAAATGAAATGGCTGATAAAATTAGAAACGGCGAGACAATTCAACAATAAAAGAAGCACCTGGGACAATTCCTGTCTCAGGTGCTTCTATTTTTATGAATTATTTAATATCTTCTGGATGCATAACATCATCGATTAAACCGTATTCTTTAGCTTCTTCAGCTGTTAAGAAGTTATCACGATCTGTGTCTTTTTCAATTTTTTCAATTGGTTGTCCAGTTCTTTCAGATAANATTTTATTTAATTTCTCACGTGTACGTAAAATATGACGAGCTGCAATTTCAATTTCAGTAGCTTGTCCTTGTGCACCGCCAAGTGGTTGGTGAATCATAACTTCACTATTTGGTAATGCATAACGTTTACCTTTAGCACCAGCTGCTAGTAAGAATGAACCCATAGATGCTGCCATACCGATACAAATAGTTTGAACATCAGGTTTGATGTGTTGAATTGTATCGTAAATAGCAAATCCTGCTGTTACACTACCACCTGGAGAGTTGATATATAAGTAAATATCTTTCTCAGAATCTTGAGCTTGTAAGAATAGTAATTGTGAAACGATTGAGTTTGCTACATTGTCATCGATAGCTGACCCTAACATAATAATGCGGTCTTTCAATAAACGTGAATAAATATCATAAGCGCGTTCTCCGCGATTTGTTGTTTCAATAACTGTTGGTATTAAATTCATCAGTTAATCCTCCTTTGAATATCTTAATGACCATATCATACACTACAAAGTCAAACATGGTCAAAAAATATGACCTACTGATGAATATTATAACTTAAATAGCTGATTTATACACTGGGAATTTGTGATATGAGTTGTCAATGTTAGCATAAATGATATAATAGTTTCCGTAATCAACGAGCTGTGTGCAGTGAATTTGTGTGACTTCTATATTAAAATAGTCACATCTTTTTCTGATGAAATACTCCCTTTGAGTTGTATTCATATTGCTTCACTCCTTAATGGTTGATAATTCTATTATATCGACAATATATTAAGTAGATATAAAGTATTTATTAAGACTTATCTCTCCGTAGTGTAACGGATAACACGCAAGATTCCGGTTCTTGAAATGGGCGTTCGATTCGTCTCGGGGAGGCTTTATTATGTAAAGGGTGATTTGGATGGCAATTAAATTTTATGTTGGGACAAATTGTGGTTTATGTGAAGATGCTAAGATTCAAATTGAATTTTTTAAAGAATCGTACGATCATGAAATAAAAATAGATACTATTAATATTGAAGAAGATGATACATTACTTGAAAAATATATGTTAAGGATACCTGTTGTTGAATACGANGGGCAAGTTTTACAAGAAGGGAATATCGATTTCATCACATTGACAGAGNCATATAATCAAATGAAATAATAGGAAACGCTTTTAACTTGCATTCTATATATAAGGGGTGTATTATAAAACTGTAAACAGATATTATTTTTTTGACCCGCATGGGACAAAAAACGTCTAACCCAGGTTAGAAATTGCCCATCTGTTAATCTTTGAGGAGGCGACTTGTTTATGGAAGATTTACTAAAAGTACAACATAGACTAGTTCCTGATTTGATTGACAAGATGTATCGACGCTTTAATATTTTATCGACAATCGAGAAGAAGCAGCCTATAGGTCGAAGAACGTTGAGTGATGTTATGAATGTCACTGAACGGGTATTGAGAACTGAAATAGAAATTTTAAAACAACAAGATTTAATCAGCGTTCGGTCAACTGGTATGAAATTGACTGAAACAGGCGAGCAAACGCTTGATTCTTTATCACATTATTTAACACTTTATTCTAGTTTTAATCATATCGAAGAAGAAATTTTCAATCGATATGGTGTCAAAGCTCATATAGTGAGAGGTAATTCGGATTTAGATGAGATGGTTAAAGCAGAAATGGGTAATGTTACAGCTGAATTACTAGAACAGTCATTATACGATCATGCTTCTGTATCAGTAACTGGTGGTTCAACAATGGCAAGAGTAAGTGAGTCATTACATCCATTAGATAAAGACATTTTGTTCACGCCAGCGCGTGGTGGTTTGGGTGAAAACGTTGTGTTTCAAGCAAATACAATTTGTGCAAGTATGGCAAATCGTACAGGTGGGTCATATAAAGTCTTGTATGTTCCAGACCAAGTGAGTGAAAGTTCATACGAAACTTTGCTGAAAGAACCTGCAGTAATTGAGGTGCTAGATGCAATACGTCGTTCAGATTTTATTATTCACGGTATTGGTGATGCGCTGAAGATGGCGGAAAGAAGGAAGACTTCTGAAGCAGTATTAAGTCAATTGAAACATCATCATGCTGTCGGAGAAGCTTTTGGTTATTATTTTAATGACAAAGGTGAGGTCGTACATCGTGTTAAGACAATCGGTTTGCAACTAGAAGACTTAACAACAAAGACAAACATTTTTGCAGTAGCAGGTGGGACATCTAAAGCAGAAGCGATAAAAGCTTATCTTGAGATTGCGCCTAAGAATACAATTCTTATTACCGACGAAGGTGCTGCAAAAGCAATAATCAATTTGGAATAAAAGGTTATTTAACCTTTTTGAAATAAAAAATAAAAAGGAGGCCATCATAATGGCAACTAAAGTAGCAATTAATGGTTTTGGTAGAATAGGTCGTTTAGCATTTAGAAGATTACAAGAAGTTGAAAATATCGAAGTAGTAGCAATCAACGATTTAACAGATGACGCAATGTTAGCTCATTTATTAAAATATGATTCAACACAAGGTCGTTTCAAAGACGAAGTAGAAGTTATCGAAGGCGGATTCCGCGTAAACGGTAGAGAAATCAAAACTTTCGAAAATCCTAATCCTAAAGAATTACCATGGGGCGATTTAGATATCGATGTAGTATTAGAATGTACTGGTTTCTTCGCTGACAAAGACAAAGCTTCAGCTCACATCGAAGCAGGTGCTAAAAAAGTATTAATTTCAGCTCCAGCATCAGGTGACTTAAAAACTATCGTTTATAACGTTAACCATGACGAATTAGACGGATCTGAAGAAATCGTTTCAGGTGCATCTTGTACAACTAACTGTTTAGCTCCAATGGCTAAAGTATTAAATGATGAATTCGGTATCGTTGAAGGTTTAATGATGACAATTCACGCTTACACTGGTGACCAAAATACTTTAGATGCTCCACATGCTAAAGGTGACTTCCGTCGTGCTCGTGCAGCTGCTCAAAACATCGTNCCTAACTCAACTGGTGCTGCTAAAGCAATCGGTTTAGTAATTCCAGAATTAAAAGGTAAATTAGATGGATCAGCTCAACGTGTTCCAGTAGCAACTGGTTCAGTAACAGAATTAACAGCTGTATTAGACAAAGAAGTTTCAGTTGAAGAAATCAATGCAGCAATGAAAAATGCTACAAATGATTCATTCGGTTACACTGAAGACGAAATCGTATCTTCTGATATCATTGGTATCACTTACGGTTCATTATTTGATGCAACTCAAACTCGTGTTATGACAGTTGGAGATCGCCAATTAGTTAAAACTGTATCTTGGTATGACAATGAAATGTCTTACACTTCACAATTAGTTCGTACTTTAGAATATTTAGCAGCTCAAGCTAACAAATAATTTAAATAATTGAACTAAATAGGTTATGCTTATGAGTAAGCGGGGAGCACAACGCTTCTCCGCTTATTTTTAATCGTAAAGTATTTTCTATTATCTAGAGGAGGAAGACAAGTCATGGCAAAGAAGAATGTTAAAGACGTAGAATTAAAAGGTAAAAAAGTACTTGTAAGAGCAGATTTTAATGTACCAATGAAAGATGGTGCAATTACAAACGATAACAGAATCGTTCAAGCGCTTCCTACAATAAAATACATTATCGAGCAAGGCGGTAAAGTTATTTTATTCTCACATTTAGGTAAAGTGAAAACTGAAGAAGATAAACAAGGATTGTCACTTAAACCAGTAGCAGAACGCTTAAGTGAATTATTAAATAAAGAAGTAACATTTGTACCAGAAACTCGTGGTGAAGCGTTAGAAAGCGCAATCGACGGATTATCTGAAGGCGATGTATTAGTATTTGAAAATACTCGTTTTGAAGATATTGATGGTAAGAAAGAATCTAAAAATGATCCTGAATTAGGTNAATACTGGGCTTCATTAGGTGATGTATTTATCAATGATGCATTCGGTACAGCTCACCGTGAACATGCGTCTAACGTAGGTATTGCATCTAATATTGAAACAGCATCAGGTTTCTTAATGGATAAAGAAATCAAATTTATCGGCGGCGTTGTAAGTGAACCTGAACGTCCGTTAGTAGCAATTTTAGGTGGCGCGAAAGTGTCTGATAAAATTGGTGTTATCGAAAACTTATTAACAATTGCTGATAAAGTTATCATCGGTGGAGGAATGGCATATACATTCTTCAAAGCACAAGGTAAAGAAATCGGCTTATCACTTCTTGAAGAAGACAAAGTAGATTTTGCTAAAGATTTACTTGAACGTGCTGGCGATAAAATTATTTTNCCGGTTGATTGTAAAGTAGCTAAAGAATTTTCAAATGACGCTGAAATTACAGTTGTTTCTGCNGATGAAATTCCTACTGATCAAGAAGCAATGGATATCGGTCCTAAATCAGTTGAAGTATTTAGTGAAGCTCTACAAGGTTCAAATACAGTTGTTTGGAATGGTCCAATGGGCGTATTCGAATTTAGTAACTTTGCACAAGGTACAATTGGCGTATGTAAAGCAATCGCTAACTTAAAAGATGCTACAACAATTATCGGTGGTGGAGATTCAGCTGCAGCAGCGATGGACTTAGGATTTGCTGATGATTTTACACACATTTCTACAGGTGGCGGAGCTTCTCTAGAATATCTAGAAGGTAAAGCATTACCAGGTATCGAAGCAATTTCTGAAAAATAATCATAAAAGGAGTTTATATATCATGAGAAAACCAATTATCGCAGGTAACTGGAAAATGAATAAAACAGTTCAAGAAGCAAAAGACTTTGTTAATGAACTTCCAGCATTACCAGATACTAATGAGGTAGATTCAGTAATTTGTGCACCAACTTTACAATTAGATGCACTTGTTAACTTAACTAAAGAAGGCGTAGCACAAGGCTTACAAATTGGTGCGCAAAATGCATACTTTGAAGATAATGGTGCTTTCACTGGTGAAACATCTCCAGCAGCACTTGAAGATTTAGGTGTTAAGTATGTCGTTTTAGGACATTCTGAACGTCGTGAATACTTCCACGAAACTGACGAAGATGTTAATAAAAAAGCATTAGCTGTATTTTCTCATAATATGACACCAATTATTTGTGTTGGTGAAACATTAGAAGAAAGAGAAGCAGGTAAAGCTGAATCAGTAGTAGGTGGTCAAGTTGAAGCAGCACTTAAAGGCTTCACAGAAGATCAAGTTAAAGCGACAGTAATCGCTTATGAACCTATCTGGGCAATTGGTACTGGTAAATCTTCTACTTCTGAAGATGCTAACCAAATGTGTGCACACGTACGTAACGTTGTTGCAGGTGCTTTCTCTCAAGAAGCTGCTGATGCTTTACGTGTACAATACGGTGGTAGTGTTAAACCAGAAAATATTAAAGAATATATGGCTCAATCAGATATCGATGGCGCATTAGTTGGCGGCGCTTCATTAAAAGTTGATTCATTCGTAGCATTATTAGAAGGTGCTAAATAATGGCTAAACAACCAACAGCACTTATCATTCTTGATGGTTTTGCTAATCGTGAAGAAGAGCATGGTAATGCGGTAAAACAAGCCAACAAACCAAATTTTGATAGATATTACAACAAATATCCACATAACGAATTATCAGCATGTGGTTTAGATGTAGGTCTACCAGAAGGTCAAATGGGTAACTCTGAAGTAGGTCACTTAAACATTGGTGCAGGAAGAATTGTTTATCAAAGTTTAACTAGAATCAATAAATCAATTGAAGATGGCGATTTCTTTGAAATTGANGCACTTAAACAAGCAATGGATCACGTTGTAAAAAATGATTCAACGCTACATTTAATGGGACTTCTATCAGATGGTGGTGTTCACAGTCACTACAAACATCTATTTGCATTATTAGAATTAGCCAAAAAACAAGGTGTTAAAAAAGTTTATGTTCACGGATTCTTAGACGGACGTGACGTTGATCAAAAATCAGCACTTAAATATATTGAAGAAACTGAAAATAAATTTAAAGAGCTAGGTATTGGTCAATTCGCTTCTATTTCTGGTCGTTATTACGCTATGGATAGAGATAAACGTTGGGATCGTGAAGAGAAAGCTTATGATGCAATGTCTAATGGCGTTGGACCTGTATATGCAACTGCAGTTGAAGGTGTAGAAGCTAATTATCAAGAAGGTCTAACAGATGAATTTGTTGTTCCATTTATCGTTAAAGACGAAGAAAAAGGTGTGGAAAACACTGGCGTAAATAGCCATGACGCTATGATATTCTTTAACTTCCGTCCAGATAGAGCAGCACAACTTAGCCAAGTNTATACAAATGAAAAATTCGAAGGTTTTGAAATTAAACGTAAACTTGATGATTTATTCTTTGTTACTTTTACAAACTATAGTGATGATGTTATTGCCGAAGTTGCTTTTAAACCAGTTGATATTAAAAATACAATCGGTGAAGTAGCTGAGAAAAATAATTTAAATCAATTAAGAATTGCTGAAACAGAAAAATTCCCTCATGTTACTTATTTCATGAGTGGTGGTAATCATGCAGAGTTTAAAGGTGAAAGAAGAGTATTAATCGATTCACCAAAAGTCGCAACATACGACTTGAAACCTGAAATGAGTGCATATGAAGTAAAAGATGCTTTAATCAGTGAGTTAGATAAAGGTGATTTAGATTTAATTATCTTAAACTTTGCGAACCCTGATATGGTTGGTCATAGTGGTATGCTTGAACCAACAATTAAAGCAATTGAAGCAGTTGATGAATGTTTAGGTGAAGTTGTTGATAAAATTTTATCAATGAATGGTACAGCTATCATTACAGCAGACCATGGTAACTCTGATGAAGTGTTAACAGATAACGAATCACCTATGACAACTCATACAACAAACCCAGTTCCTGTTATTGTGACAAAAGAAGGGGTAGAAGTAAGAAGTGGAGGTCGCTTAGCAGACTTAGCACCAACACTTATAGATTTACTTGGAGTAGAAAAACCAGAAGATATGACTGGTGAATCATTAATTAAATAATAAATTATAAATTTATAAAGGAGTTTTAATTATGCCAATTATTACAGATATTTATGCACGCGAAGTATTAGACTCTCGTGGTAATCCAACAGTAGAAGTAGAAGTATTAACTGAAAGCGGTGCTTTTGGTAGAGCTTTAGTACCATCAGGTGCTTCAACAGGTGAATATGAAGCAGTAGAATTACGTGACGGAGACAAAGANCGTTACTTAGGTAAAGGTGTTCTTAAAGCTGTAGAAAACGTTAACGAAATCATTGCACCTGAAATCATTGAAGGTGAATTCTCAGTATTAGAACAAGTTTCTATCGACAAATTAATGATCGCTTTAGACGGTACACCAAACAAAGCTAAATTAGGTGCTAATGCTATCTTAGGTGTTTCTATCGCAGTAGCTCGTGCTGCAGCTGACTTCTTAGGTCAACCATTATACAAATATCTTGGTGGATTCAACGGTGTTCAATTACCAGTACCAATGATGAACATTGTTAACGGTGGCTCTCACTCAGATGCACCAATCGCATTCCAAGAGTTCATGATTTTACCAGTAGGTGCTGAATCATTCAAAGAAGCTTTACGTTGGGGAGCAGAAATCTTCCATAACTTAGCTAAAATCTTAAAATCTCGTGGTTTAGTAACTGCAGTAGGTGACGAAGGTGGTTTCGCTCCTAAATTTGAAGGTACTGAAGACGGTGTTGAAACAATTTTAGAAGCAATCAAAGCAGTTGGTTTAGAACCAGGTAAAGATGTATTCTTAGGATTCGACTGTGCAGCATCAGAATTCTACGAAAACGGCGTATATGATTATGCTAAATTCGAAGGTGAAAATGGTGCTAAACGTTCTTCTGAAGAACAAGTAGACTTCCTTGAAGAATTAGTAAACAAATACCCAATCATCACTATCGAAGATGGTATGGATGAAAATGACTGGGACGGCTGGAAACTTCTTACTGACCGTATCGGCGACCGCGTACAATTAGTAGGTGATGATTTATTCGTAACAAACACTGAAAAATTATCTGAAGGTATCGAAAAAGGTATCGGTAACTCAATCTTAATTAAAGTTAACCAAATTGGTACTTTAACAGAAACATTCGAAGCAATCGAAATGGCTCAAAAAGCTGGTTACACTGCAGTTGTATCACACCGTTCAGGTGAAACAGAAGATACTACAATCTCTGATATCGCAGTTGCAACTAANGCTGGCCAAATCAAAACAGGTTCATTATCAAGAACTGACCGTATTGCTAAATACAACCAATTATTACGTATCGAAGACGAATTATTCGAAACAGGTAAATTCGAAGGAATCAAAGCTTTCTATAACTTATCAAAATAATTGAGCATATAAATAAAATGGTTCACATAAAGCCCAAAAGATGTCATCACATCTTTTGGGCTTTTTATAGTTGTAATAGAAATTTTGGTAGGTAAGGCAGGTTAGAGTTTGATAGAGAAAATGGATAGAGGAAGGTTGGAGCGGTCGGAGCAGTTGGGGGAGTATCAGAGTATCGGGAGATGTGAG
>JGI26054J46599_1000400_pt1 | contig 10979 bp, 12 predicted proteins | sample HigsolmetaGSP16D_FD_46599 | JGI IMG/M metagenome (IMG submission 46599) | reverse complement strand
CGGATGTCCAGCTCCTGCTGGGTCTGGATACGGGCCTGCTCGGCCTTCAGGCGCTCTTCTTCCTTGACCTTGAGGGTCTCGGCCTGCTCACGGGCCTGGATGGTCTCGATCTCGCGCTTCTGGCGTGCTTCGGCATCGGCCTGCTGACGCTCCAGGGCCAACGTCGCCTCGCGGGTTTCGACGTTCTTCTTCTTGATCGCCAGCTCTTCGTTGCGCTCCAGGTCATTGGTGATGACGTTCTGCGCAGCGGTCAGCTGGGTGATCTTGCGGATACCCTCGGCGTCGAGAATGTTGCTCGGGTCCAGGGAGCTCTTGGCGGTCTGCTCCAGGTAGTCGATGGCCACGTCTTCGAGCACGTAGCCGTTGAGGTCGTTGCCGATCACCTCGACGATGCGGTCGCGAAACTCCTGGCGGTTCTCGAACAGCTGGACGAATTCGAACTGCTTGCCGACGGTCTTCAGGGCCTCGGAGAACTTGGCGTTGAACAGCTCGTTCACCGCGGCACGGTCGGAGGCCCGCTCGACGCCGATGGCCTTGGCGACCTTGAGCACGTCTTCCTGGGTCTCGTTGACGCGCAGGTAGAAGGCCACGGTGATGTCGGCACGCATGTTGTCGCGGCAGATCAGGCCGTCCTTGGCACGGCGGTCGACCTCCAGGGTGATCAGGGAGATCTTCATGAACTCCTTGAGGTGGATGACCGGGTAGACCAGCGCGCCGGTGAAATGCACCTTGGGCGTGGACGACATGTCGTTGACGATCAGCGCGGTGCCCTGGGGAACCTTGATGTAGAAGGCCTTGAACAGGGCCAGCAGGCCGACGATCAGCAGGGCGACCAGGCCGACCCCGACCAGCACGGGGATCAGCGACGGGGAAAGGTTGTACATTGCACTCAATCTCCTTTGAGACAAACGGAACCGACGGCTCAGATGCCGCGGAACTCATCCTCGGTTATCACCCGGTAGGCGTGCTGCGCCTCCAGGTACTCCAGTAAAACGACACGGTCGCCACGCTTGAAACCCAGCTGCTCGTCGGCGCGCACCCGCAGGATCAGCCCGGCGCCGCCATCTTCCAGCACGGCTTCGCCATGGCTGGCGGTCACCCGCCCGCTGCGCACCACGGCGGTCTGGCCGAGCACGCTCTTGCTGCTGGTGACTTCCAGCTTGCGAAACAACGGGCGCAGCGGCGCGCACAACAGGCGGGTGGGCGCCACGGCGAGCATCAGCGCCAATACGGCGATTACCACGCCCAGCGGATAACGCAGCCACTCGAGCGGCAACAGGCTGAGCAGCCAGAGGTCGGCGAAATAGCTGATGAACCAGGCGAAGAAAGCCAGCAGCGTGAACACCAGGGTGAGCGGTATGTCACGCAGCTTGAGTTTGGACAGGAGCGCTGCCGCCGGGCCTTCCAGTGCGGAATCGGCCTCGACGTCGAGCACGTCGATCTCGATCAGGCCGAACGCGACGATGACCCAGTACAGCACTGCCAGGCACAGCAGGAAGCTGAAGATGACCGTCGGGAACGCCAACGAGACCTGCAGGAAGATTTCCATGATTTCCTATCCCTGAAAACATGGCGGAGCCTGCTGGCCCCACCACTCATGACGCATCGAAGCCAGCCGCAATCAGGGCTTGGCCTTGTCCTTGAGGCGCGCCAGCACGCTGTCGGCGCTGCTCTTGTCGGCGACGATACCGGCGGCGCGCAGNTTGGCATCCAGCGACTCGTCAGGGTTGGAGGCCTGGGCCAACTCGGCCGCCGCTTCCATCTTCGCCGCACGCTCGGCCTGCTGCTGCTTGATGCGCTCCAGCGACTCGACCGCGGTGTGCAGCTTGGCTTGCGAGCCGCCATAGCGCTGAGCCACGGCCATCTGCGCCTTCTGCACGCTTTCGGTGGCCTTGACGGTATCCACCTGCTGTTTCAGGCGCTTGATATTGGCTTCAGCCTGGCTGACCGCGCCACGCAACTGAGCGACGCTGGCCGCGTAGTTGTCAGCTTGCTCGCGCTCGCTGCCCAGTTCGACNTCCAGGTTGGCGATCTTGCCGGCCACTTCGGCGGCCAGGTCGTCCTTGCCGGTCTCCAGCGCCTTGACGGCGTANNCTTCGTACTCGGCAATCTTGGCGGCAGACTTGCTGGCGCGTTCGGCGGCCAGCTTCTGCTTGGCCATGATCTCGGCCAGCGCTTCCTTGGATTTGCGCAGCTCGCTATCGGCGTCGCGGATTTCCTGATCGAGAATGCGCAGGGCCTGGCCATCGACCAGCACCTCACCCATTTCATTGGCACCGCCGCGCAGCGCCGTCAGCAATTTGCTCCAGACGTTCATGGGCATGTCTCCTTATGCACGGGCCTTGAGGAAGTCTTCGTAGGCTTCGGTGGCCTTGATCACGTTGTCCGCCAGCGTTTCGATCTCCAGCACCACGTTGGGCAGGATCGANGAGGCGCTNAGCGCACCGAACATGGTGTAGCAGGCCTGGCCGTCCGGCAGGGTTTCGAGCCCCACGCAGGACAGCGGGAACAGCTTGTGGCTGCGCAGCACTTCTTCGTTGAAGGCCGCGGTGTCGCGCACATCGCTGGCAGGCCAGAGCAGCGCCTCGACCACGATCTGATCGCCGAACACGGCGATGAACAGCGGCAGATCGCCGTATTCCTTCATGGTCACGTGCAGACTGGCGTCGGCACCCTGGATCAGCTCGACCGCCGCGCGGCCATCGGCAAACGGCTCTGTCGCCGACAGCGCCTCGAACAACGTTTGTGCAGTCCAAACCTGAGGCATGCTCACCCCCTCCTCCATTGAAGCCAGCTCCGGCTGGGGCTGGCGCAGTTTCCTTTCGAACGCCGAGAGCCGCTGGGCGTGCTCGGGCAGAATCCACACCTCCTTCTTCACCAGCCCCTGCTCGCGCAGGCGCTGACGGAAAAGACGCTGGTAATGCGCAGATGATTTGTTTTCCATGAAGGCAGACTAGAACATCACATGTGATAACTCAATACATCACATGTAATTTAATCAAGGAATCTGCTTGCGGTCATTCTGCCAGGTGCCGGCAGCCGTTGCGGAGGGAATCAGCCGGACAACTCTAGCCCAGAAAGCGCCAGCCGTTCGCCAACTGCGTCGCAGACAACGCGGATTGGCAGCGCTGGCCTGCCGCCGCTCGATTGCCAGCCGTGAATGAAACGGCAACAGCCCCTAGATAGACGCCATCAATGGGCCAGCCTTGGCAAACCGCAACGAGCCGGTATGATGCGGCACTTTTTCAGGAAAGCCGCATGCCGTTTCGCCGCCTTCTCGCACTCCTGTGCCTCACCCTCTGCACCTCGCTGCAGGCCGCCCCACCGCAAAGCTTCAGCCAGGCCAAGAAGATCGGCTGGACCCTCTACGAGCGCCAGTCGGTGGAGTTCTATTGCGGCTGCAGCTTCAAGGGCAACCGCGTCGACCTGAAAAGCTGCGGCTACACGCCACGCAAGAATGCCAACCGCGCCGCACGCATCGAATGGGAGCATATCGTCCCAGCCTGGCAGATCGGTCATCAACGCCAATGCTGGCAGCACGGCGGGCGCAAGAACTGCAGCAAGAACGACAGCGTTTACCGCCGCGCCGAGGCCGACCTGCACAACCTGGTGCCGGCGATTGGCGAGGTCAATGGCGACCGCAGCAACTACGACTTCGGCTGGCTGCCGCAAAAGCCCAGCCAGTATGGCGCCTGCCCCACGGTGGTCGACTTCAAGGCCCGCAAGGTCATGCCACGCCAGCAGGTGCGCGGCATGATCGCCCGCACCTACCTGTACATGAGCGACCGCTACCAACTGCGCCTGTCCAAGCAGAACCGCCAACTGTTCAACGCCTGGAACAAGACCTACCCGGCCGAACACTGGGAGCGCCAGCGCAACCAACTGGTCGGCTGCGTGATGGGCTGGGGCAACCCCTATGTCGGGCAACTGGACAAGCGCCTGTGCCAGCAGGCGCCGGTGGCGGCGGTCAATCGGCGGTAGAGCCTTGAGGCGAAAGCGCCGTGATGGATTGGCGAGCTAAAGCCCACCTTGTGCCCTCACCAGATGAAGGTGATTAATAATGCGGGAGCGCGCCATAGGCGCGAATCGCGGGCATGGCCCGCTCCCACAGGAGCCAGCTGATAGCCNCCCCCCTGAAAACAAGAAAGGCCGGCCCCTCACGGNGNCCGGCCTTTCGAGTTGCAGCGCTATCGCTTACAGCGGCTTGCCGCGGTTGCCGTGGGCGGCCACGAATTGCTGCACGGTCGCCAGGTCATTGGCCAGCACGGTGCANCGCTCGTCACGCTCGAACAGATCGGCCAGGTGCGCCGGCAGGGCTGGCGACAGGTTCACAGCCGACTTCTCGATGGCCTCCGGGAACTTGACCGGGTGAGCGGTGCCCAGCACCACCATCGGCACGCTCAGGCTGCGCCGGCATTCACGGCCAGCCCGCACGCCGATGGCGGTATGCGGGTCGAGCAGCTCGCCGGTAGCGGCGTACACCTCGGCGATGGTCTGGCAGGTCTGCTCGTCGCTCACGGCGAGGGAATCGAACAGCTTGCGCGCTTCGGTCCAGCGGTCGTCTTCGACGGTGAAACCACCGGTCTGACGGAATTCGGTCATCAGCGCGGCGATCGACGGGCCGTTGCGACCGTGCAGGTCGAACAGCAGGCGTTCGAAGTTCGACGACACCATGATATCCATCGACGGCGACAGGGTCGGGTACAGGTCGCCCTTGGCGTACTGGTTGCCGCTCATGAAGCGGTGCAGGATGTCGTTGCGGTTGGTGGCGACGATCAGTTGGCTGACCGGCAGGCCCATGTTGCGCGCCAGGTAACCGGCAAAGATGTCACCGAAGTTGCCGGTCGGCACCGAGAACGCCACCGAACGCGCCGGCCCGCCGAGCTGCAGGGCGGCGTGGAAGTAGTAGACGATCTGGGCCATGATCCGCGCCCAGTTGATCGAGTTGACCGCCACCAGGCGCGTGCCCTTGAGGAAGCCCTGGTCGGCGAAGCTGGCCTTGACCATCTCCTGGCAGTCATCGAAGTTGCCCTCGATGGCGATGTTATGGATGTTGTCGCCGAGGATGGTGGTCATCTGCCGACGCTGCACCTCGGACACACGGTTGTGCGGGTGCATGATGAAGATGTCGACGTTATCGCAGGCCTTGCAGCCTTCGATGGCCGCCGAGCCCGTGTCGCCACTGGTGGCGCCCATGATCACCACGCGCTCGTTGCGCTTGGCCAGCACGTAGTCGAGCAGGCGGCCGAGCAGCTGCAGGGCGAAATCCTTGAACGCCAGGGTCGGGCCATGGAACAGTTCGAGCACCCACTCGTTGCCATTGAGCTGGCGCAGCGGCGCCACGGCCGAGTGCTCGAACACGCCGTAGGTGTCTTCGAGAATCTGCTTGAAGTCGGCATCCGGGATGCTGCCGGTGACGAACGGGCGCATCACCCGGAAGGCCAGCTCGTGATACGGCAGGCCGGCCCAGGAAGCGATCTCCTCCTGGGTGAAGCGTGGCAGGTTTTCCGGCACGTAAAGGCCGCCATCGGTGGCCAGGCCAGCCAGCAGGACGTCTTCGAAATTCAGGGCCGGTGCCTGGCCGCGGGTGCTGATATAGCGCATGGTCTGCAAACCTTCGGTCTGGGGCGCCACGCCGCGAGCGAGTCGCGGCGCGCGACGAAATTAGCTGAGTTGTTCGACGCGGATGCGCACCACATTGCCGACGACGTCGGCCAGCGCTTCCAGGGCAGCAATGGCGTCGTTCATGCGCTGCTCGGCAACGCGATGAGTGACCAGGATCATCGGCACCAGGCCGTCCTGCTCCTCGACTTCCTTCTGCATGATCGATTCGATGTTGATGCCGCGCTCCGACAGGATGCTCGCCACCTGGGCCAGCACGCCAGGACGATCCTTGGCCTGAATGCGCAGGTAGTAGGCACTCTCGCAATCGGTGATCGGCAGAATCGGATGATCGGACAGCGAATCCGGCTGGAAGGCCAGGTGCGGCACGCGGTTGGTCGGGTCGGTGGTCAGTGCCCGCACCACGTCGACCAGGTCGGCGACCACGGCCGAGGCGGTCGCTTCCATGCCGGCACCGGCGCCGTAGAACAGCGTGCTGCCAGCGGCGTCGCCATTGACCATCACCGCGTTCATCACGCCGTTGACGTTGGCGATCAGGCGGTCGGCCGGGATCAGCGTCGGGTGCACGCGCAGCTCGATGCCAGCCTCGGTGCGACGCGCCACACCCAGGTGCTTGATGCGATAGCCCAGCGCCTCGGCGTAGTTGACGTCGGCGGTGGTCAACTTGGTGATGCCTTCGGTGTAGGCCTTGTCGAACTGCAGCGGAATGCCAAAGGCGATGGACGCCAGGATGGTCAGCTTGTGGGCCGCGTCGATGCCTTCGACGTCGAAGGTCGGGTCGGCTTCGGCGTAACCCAGGGCCTGGGCTTCGGCCAGCACGTCCTCGAAGGTACGGCCCTTCTCGCGCATCTCGCTGAGAATGAAGTTGCCGGTGCCGTTGATGATCCCGGCCAGCCAGTTGATACGGTTGGCCGACAGCCCCTCACGGATCGCCTTGATCACCGGAATGCCGCCAGCGACCGCCGCCTCGAACGCGACGATCACGCCCTTCTCGCGGGCGCGGGCGAAGATCTCGTTGCCGTGCACGGCGATCAGCGCCTTGTTGGCGGTGACCACGTGCTTGCCGTTGTCGATGGCCTTGAGCACCAGCTCGCGGGCGACGCTGTAGCCACCGATGAGCTCGACGACGATATCGATCTCGGGGTTGCTGGCCACCGCGAACACATCGTCGGTCATGGTAATGCCGGTCGACTGGTACTGGGGCTTGGGTGTACGGGTGGCAATCTGCGCCACCTCGATGCCACGCCCGGCACGACGCGCGATTTCCTCGGCGTTGCGCTTGAGCACATTCACGGTACCGCCACCGACGGTACCCAGCCCACAGATGCCTACTTTGACCGGATTCACACTAGACTCCCAACTGCACTGCATAAAACGGCCGACGCGGGCGCCGGCCGTGGAAAAGAGCCGCACATTACGAAGCGGCTGTCTGATAGTCAATCAAGCCGGATCACTTGGCCTCCAGGGCCAGTTTTGCCAGCTGCGCCGCCGGCTGATAGCCGGGGATCATCTTGCCGTTTTCCAGGATGATCGCTGGCGTGCCATTGACGCCGATCATCTGCCCCAGCTGATATTGCTGGGCAACCGGATTGTCGCAGGTGGCCGCAGGCACCGCCTCGCGGGACTTGGCCTGGTTCATCGCCGCCTGGCGATCCTTCGAGCACCAGACGCTGGCCAGATCCTTGGCACCCTTGCTGCCCATACCCTGACGTGGGAAGGCCAGATAGCGCACCTCGACACCCGCCTTGTTCAGCTCGGCCACTTCGCTGTGCAGCTTCTGGCAGTAGCCGCAATCGGTGTCGGTGAATACGGTGATATGGGTCTTTGGCTCCTTGGGCGCGAACACCACCATGTCCTTGGCAGGAATGGCGTTGATCTGCTTGGCGATGGCCTTGCCTTCTTCAGCCTCGGTGAGGTTGATGGCCTGGCCGTCCTTGAACTGGAACAGGTAGCCCTGCATGACGAACTGCCCGTCGGCGCTGGCGTACAGCTGGCGACCGCCCTTGAGCTGNACCTGGTAGACGCCGGGCATCGGGCTTTCGGCGATGGCCTCGATCGGCAGATCCGGCTGGATCGACAGCAGGTTCTTGCGGATCGCCTGATCCGGGTCGGCAGCGTGGCCGAGAGTACTGACCAGACCAAGGGCCATGGCCGCGAAAATGCGGGTCACACGCATGGTTACTCCTATCGAGCGACGGGGTGACAAGGGAAGAGCGAAGACTACCATAACCAGGGCCCGCGACTGCGGGCGACAGACGCAAAGCGTGAACCGGCGCCGGCCAATTCAGCCCCGCGGATGATGCTGCGCATGCAGCGCCTGCAAGCGAGCGCGAGCGACATGGGTGTAGATCTGCGTGGTGGACAAATCGCTGTGGCCGAGCAGCATCTGCACCACGCGCAGATCCGCACCATGGTTGAGCAGATGGGTGGCGAAGGCATGCCGCAAGGTATGCGGCGACAGCGACTTGGCGATCCCCGCCACCCTGGCCTGGTGCTTGATACGGTGCCAGAAGGTCTGCCGGGTCATCTGCTCACCCCGCAGGCTGGGAAACAGCACGTCCGCCGGCCGCCCCGCCAACAGCGCAGGCCGCGCCTCGCGGCAGTAACGCTCGACCCAGCCGATGGCCTCCTCGCCCATCGGCACCAGGCGCTCCTTGCTGCCCTTGCCGAACACCCGCAGCACGCCCTGGCGCAGGTTGACCTGCTCGAGCGTCAGGCCGATCAGTTCGCTGACCCGCAGGCCGCAGGCATACAGCACCTCGAGCATGGCGCGGTCGCGCAGACCAATCGGGTCGTCCAGGTCAGGAGCAGCCAGCAGCGCTTCGACATCGGCCTCGGACAGCGACTTGGGCAGCGGCCGGCCAAGTTGCGGCATGTCCACCTGCAGCGTCGGGTCGCTATCGATCACNCCCTCGCGCAACAGGAAGCGGTAGAAGCCGCGCATGCCGGAAATCAGCCGCGCCGTGGAGCGCGCCTTGTAGCCTTCGTTCATGCGCCAGGCCAGGTGATCGAGCAGCACCTCGCGGCCGACCGACTGCAACTCGACACCGCGCGCCTGCAGCCAGCCATTGAGCAACGCCAGGTCACTGCGATAAGCCGACTGGGTATGGGCGGAAAGCCCCTTCTCCAGCCACAGGGCCTCGATGAAACGCTCGATCAGCGGATGGTCGACAGCGGACATGGGATCAGCCCTGTTTCAGGTAGATAGTCGTGGTGCAGGTGCTCGCGAGCTTGACTTGTGGGAGCGCGAAACGACGAACCGACACCTGATACCAATACACCAAACCCCAGAAACGAAAAAAGCAGCCGAGGCTGCTTTTTTCGTGGGGAAAGCTGGATTAAACCAGTTTTTCCTTGATGCGTGCTGCCTTGCCGGACAGGTCGCGCAGGTAGTACAGCTTGGCTTTGCGAACGTCACCACGACGCTTGACTGCCAGGCTGTCGACCAGCGGGCTGTAGGTCTGGAAAGTACGCTCAACGCCAACGCCGCTGGAGATCTTGCGCACGGTGAAGGCGCTGTTCAGACCGCGGTTACGCTTGGCGATTACCACGCCTTCGAACGCCTGCAGACGCTGACGGTCACCTTCCTTTACTTTTACCTGGACGATTACGGTGTCGCCCGGGGCAAAGGTCGGGATCTCTTTGCTCATCTGCTCAGCTTCGATCTGCTGAATGATCTTGTTGGTCATGCTGCGCTCCTAAGACGGGCCTTCAGGCCGGCCATCGATATTAGTTATCGTCCCGCTGGCGGATGTATTCCTCCAGCAGCTTTTTCTCTTCTCCAGAAAGCGAGCGGCTATCCAGAAGATCGACACGGCGTTCCCAGGTGCGTCCCAGGGACTGCTGCAAACGCCAGCGCCGGATGTGTTCGTGGTTGCCGCCAAGCAGCACCTCCGGAACACGCTTATCCGCATACACCTCCGGACGGGTGTAGTGCGGGCAGTCGAGCAAGCCATCCGTGAAGGAGTCTTCCTCGGCCGAATCTGCATGACCCAATGCACCAGGCAAAAGGCGCGTTACCGCATCGATCAGCACCATGGCCGGCAGCTCACCGCCGGACAGGACGTAGTCGCCGATCGACCATTCCTCGTCGACGTGCGTTTCGATGAAACGCTCGTCGACGCCTTCGTAGCGGCCGGCGATAAGGATCAAACGCTCCTCCTTCGCCAGCTCGCGTACCGCCGCCTGGGTCAGCGGGCGGCCCTGCGGCGAGAGGTAGATCACCTTCGCCTGGCCGCCGCTGGCCTGCCTGGCATCGGCCAAGGCATCTTCAAGCGGCTTGATCTTCATCACCATGCCAGGACCACCACCGAAGGGGCGGTCGTCAACGGTGTGATGACGATCCGTGGTGTAACTGCGTGGGTTCCAGCAGGTCAGCTGCAACAGCTCCTGCCTCACCGCACGGCTGGTAATGCCGTAATCGCCGATGGCGGCGAACATTTCCGGGAACAGCGTAATGACNTCGACGCGCAAGCTAGGCATGGCGCTTAGAAATCCGCATCCCAGTCGACCTGCATTTCGCCAGNCTCGAGNTTGATCGACAACACACACTGCTGCGTATACGGCAGCAGGCGCTCACGATCATCGAGGCTGTCAGCGCAGGGCTTGACCACCATCACGTCATTGGCACCGGTCTCGAACAGATGATCGACCTTGCCGAGCAATTGCCCCGCCTGATCGATGACCTTCAGACCTTCCAGCTGATACCAGTAGTACTCGCCGTCTTCCAGCNCCGGTAGCTGGCTGCGGGGAACGCAGATCTCGAAGCCCGCGTAGGTACGCGCCACTTCACGATCATCGAGCCCTTTCAGCCTGGCGACCAGAACCTTGCCCTGCAAGCGTCCACCAGCCAGTTCAACCTGCTTCACCTCGCCATCGCGCCGTAGCGTCCAGCGAGGGTAATCGAGCACGTTATCCACGGGGTCGGTAAAGGAAAACACCTTCACCTCACCTTTGACGCCATGCACCGAGACAATCTTGCCAAGNACCATCAAGTCCTCGGCGGGAGCGGGCGTCGTGCTCATAAAGTGCTTAGGCGGCAGCCTTGGCAGCTTCTTTCAGCAGCTGAGCAACGCGCTCAGACGGCTGGGCACCCTGGCCCAGCCAGTAGGTAGCGCGCTCTTGATTGACGGACAGCTTGACTTCAGCACCCGAGGCGATCGGATTGAAGAAACCGATACGCTCTACGAAGCGACCGTCGCGCGCATTGCGGCTGTTGGTCACGGTGAGGTGGTAGAAGGGGCGCTTTTTGGAGCCGCCACGAGCGAGACGAATAGTTACCATGTGAACATCGTTCCTGTAGTCGGTGCTAACTTGAGGCACACATCAAAAATGGGCCTAGGCCCGAAAGGCCGCAT
>JGI26054J46599_1000399_pt1 | contig 10983 bp, 9 predicted proteins | sample HigsolmetaGSP16D_FD_46599 | JGI IMG/M metagenome (IMG submission 46599) | reverse complement strand
ATCAGCAGCACCAGCATCACGTCCACGAGGGGCGTAACGTTGATGTCGGCCATGGGGCCGCCGCTGTTACCACTACTGAAAGCCATAACGGGCTCCGTCTAGATCGTGTTGACTGCGTTCTTTGCCGGGTGACGCGCGCCGAATTAACGGACGCGCGAACCGGTGGCGAAGAAGTCGTGCAGGTCGTGAGCGAACGTATCGAACTTGCTGATCGTCGCGCTGTTGATCTTGCTGAAGAAGTTGAAGGCGAACACGGCCGGGATGGCGACGAACAGACCGATGGCGGTCATGATCAGCGCTTCACCCACCGGGCCTGCAACGGCGTCGATCGAGGCCGAACCGGTTGCACCGATCTTGATCAGCGCGCCGTAGATGCCCCACACGGTACCCAGCAGACCCACGAACGGAGCGGTTGCACCGACGGTGGCCAGCAGGGTCATGCCCGACTGCAGGTTGTTGCTTTCGCGGGTGACGGCCTGGCGCAGGGCGCGGTCGACGAACTCCGAACGGCTCAGGGTCTCACCCAGGCCACCGGTGGCACCGCCTTCGGCGCGCTGGTGGTGGGCAGCCGCCTGGGCAGCGTCCAGGGCGATCTTCGAGAACGGCTCGGAAGCCGGCTGCTCTTCCATCGCACGGATGGCGTCCTGGGCGTTCGGGGTATCCCAGAACAGCGAGGTCACGCGGTCGCTGGCCGACTTCAGACGCGAAGCGCGGAAGATGTTGATGACCGTCCAGTACCAGGACATGGCGGACATGATGACCAGGGTCAGCAGCACGATCCAGGAAACCGCGAACTCACCCGGCTGGGAGGTCATTTCGTGGATCAGGTGCTGGAAGCCCATCTGCGAGAGGGCGTTGGAGTTGCCCCCGGCAGCAGCGGCGATGAAAAGTTCCTGCAGCATGACGCTTACCTTTGTTGTGTGTGGTGTTGAAGGGTATTGCTGACTAAATGAACCGAGGCGGAGGGTGGCCGGTCAGGCCACCCGACGCGATCAGTTCAGCGCAAAGTTGACCGGGACGCGGACGCGACCAGCGGCTTTCTTCCCGCCCGATTCTGCAGCGTTGAAACGCCACTTGCGGGCAGCTTCCATCGCAGCGCGGTCCAGGTCGCGGTTACGGCTGGACTTTTCCACCGTTACATTGGTGACGTTGCCCTGGGCATCGACATCAATGATCAGGATGACTTCACCCTGGATGCCCGCACGGAATGCAGCCGGCGGATAACGCGGGGGATTCATGTTCTTCGACGAGATATCGACGCTGGCCTCGATCGAGGTCGGCGGTGCCGGCGGCGTGGGCGGCGACGGCGGGGTGACGATATCCATCGGACGCGGCTCCGGCACGTCGACCGGCGGCTGCTGCGGCGGCGGCGGCAGCGGCGTCTGACGCGGCGGCGACAGGTTCTTCACCGGCGGCGGCGGGGTCTCATCCGGCGGCGGCGGCGGCGGCGGCGGGGGCGGCGGCGGCGGCGCGTCGACGATGGTCACCATGACGTTGCGTTCCTTTTCCTGCACGGCCTTGGGGGCCACGGCAGGCATCAGAAGCAGCATCAGGGCGACGAGATGCAATGCGATAACGAACGCGATGCCGACGATGCGGGGCCAGCTCAGTCCCTTGTCAACAGGTTGTTCGTAGCGGTGAAAGACTAGTTGTTCCGTCATGCGCCAAGAGCTCGTTTGTGGGGCCGGGATTCCAGGGCGGATCCCTGATCAGCGGTGCATGACACCGCAGGAACCTCCAAGCTTATACCAATCCTGAGCGCCTGCGCACGTATCGCGCAGGCATTCAGGCGTTATTCCTACTTACTTCAGGTTGATGATCTTGTCCGCATCCGCGGGGTTCTTCAGACCCTTCGCTTTCGCCTGCCGGGCCGCTTCCTTGGCTTCCGGAACGCGTCCTTCGGCGTGCAAGACACGTGCCAGATTCAGGTAGGTTTCGCCGTTGGGCGACATCGGTGCCGCCTTCTTCCATGCGTCGATCGCCTGCGGGATCTGCTCGGAGTAGTAGTAGGACTGGGCCAGGGCCAGGTAGACCTGGTAATCCGGCTTCAGAATGCCCTTCTCCAGGCCTTCATTGATGACCGCGATGACGTCGCGTTCCTTGTTTTCGGTGTTGGCGTAGATCGAGTAGAGCTGCTTGTATTCGCGCTCTTCGGTCAGCTGGCCACTGGCGCGCAGCTTGTCCATGACCTCGGCGGCCTTGGCCATCTGGTCAGCCTGCATGTACATGCTGGCCAGGTTCAGCTGGGCCTTCTTGTCGGCCGGGTTGCGGGCCACGATGGCCTCGGCTTCCTTGACCGCATCACCGGTCTGGCCGGCTTCAGCCAGTGCGGCCATCAGCAGCTGGTTCCAGCTGTCCTTCGGCTCGGTGGCGCCGGCGATGGCCTGGCGCAGCACCGGAATGGCGTCCTGGTAGCGCTCCAGCTGGTACAGCGCCTGGCCCTTGATGACCAGCTCTTCCGGCTTGGTCGAACCGCTCTCGGCGAAATACTTGTCCAGGGTGGCAAGACCTTCGGCGGTCTTGTCTTCCTGCAGCTGCAGCTGGCCCAGCATCAGCATCGACTGGTAGTGGCCGTTGTTGTCCAGGCCGTTGAGCTGCAGCACCTGCTGCAGGTACTGGATGGCCTGGGCGGTGTTGTCTTCCTGGTACGACGCCTGCGAGGCGAGCTGCGCGGCCAGCGACTTGTCGTAGGTGTTGGCGGCATCGTTGGCGAGGATTTCTCCGGCCAGCTGCAGCGTCTCCGGGAACTTCTGCTCGTTGTAGCTGTCAATCAGCTTCTGCAGCTTGTTGCCGAGCTTCGGCGAAGCCTTGACGGTCGGCTCCTGGCGGGTGGCCTGCGGATACAGCTTTTCTGCAGCCTGGGTCTTGCCACCGCGGCGTTCGGAACGTTCCGACGAACGCTGCGCGAAGGCGTCGGTGACCACGGCGCCACTGACGGCGGTCGCGATGAGGACGGTGAGTACAGCGTGTTTGTGCTTACGGAGAATCATCTTTCACCTCGATCAAACCGCTGGGCGGCAGCAATGTCGGACAGTCAGAAAAATCTGAGCCGCCAAACGTAACAGAAAGAAGGGGCAGCGCAAATCGTTTTCAGTGCTGCGTCACAGCAAATTCACGGGGTTTCAGCTACAGCGCGGCGTACGTCCCGCGGCCTGGGCCTGCCGGTAGACCGCTTCCAGCGAAGGTACATCGCGTTGCAGCTCACGGATACGGTTGGCCGGATCGGGGTGGGTGGACAGCCACTGCGGGCTGCGCGCCCCACCGGCGGCCATCATGTTCTGCCACAGGTTGACCGCCTGGGCCGGATCAAAACCTGCCTCGGCCATCAGCCGCTGGCCGACCACATCGGCCTCGCTTTCCTGGGTGCGTGAGTTGGGCAGCAGGAACACGCCCTGGGCCACACCGCCGCCGAGCTGGTTCACCGCTGAAGCCCCTGGTCGCCGTAGGCGGCGCCGGCCAGCGCGCCCACCACGGCCAGACCGGTCTGCGCGCCCATCTGCCGGGTGATGCGCTCTTCGTGGTGGCGGGCGATGACGTGGCCGATCTCATGGCCGATCACGCCGCCAGCTGATCCTGGTTCTTGGCCACGGTGAAAATGCCGGTGTTCACACCGACCTTGCCACCGGGCAGGGCGAAGGCATTGGGCTCGCTGGCATCCAGCAGCGCGGTTTCCCACCGTACGCCACGGTACTGTTGCGGCAGCTGGCCCACCAGCGCATTCACCACACACTGCACGTAGGCGGTCTGGCGGGCGTTGCTGCTGACCTTGCCCTTCTGCTTGGTTTCGGCGAACGCCTGCGCGCCCAGCTGGTCCAGCTCGGCCTGTGAAACACCCCCCACCACCTGACGGCGGCCGGTGGGCGAGGTGGTCGTGGCGCATGCGGCGAGCACGCTGCCGATGATGAGGCCCAGAACCAGACGTTTCATGAGAGGACTCCCCGTGTTCATGTCTGGCAGTGTCCACTGGGCCGGCTTAACGTTTCGTCAAGCGCGGATGAGGTTCCACGCAGGACGCCCGCTCAGGTGTGGCCCAGCCAGACCAGGGCGGCCAGCGCCACGCCGTTGTTGAGCGCATGGGCCGCGATCGGCGCCCACAGTGTGCCGGTGCGGCGGTAAAGCCAGCAGAACGCCATGCCCATGCCACCGTACACCAGCCACAGCTGGGCGATTTCCAGCGGGCCGTTGGCACTGGTGCCGGGAATCTCGTGGATCAGCGCGAACGCCAGGCTGCTCAGCAGCATGCCCAGCAGCGGCCGGCCGGCCTGCCACAGGCGGCCGAACAGCACGCGGCGGAACAGGAGTTCTTCGTAGGCGGGCGCCAGCACGATGGCGAACAGGGCCAGGAACCACGGGAACTGCTGCAGCGCCTGGGTCATCAGGCCCAGGTTGGTCGGCACCGGTTCGATGCCCGCCTGTTTGGCCAGGTAGGCGATGCCATTGGAGCCCAGAATGACCAGCGCCGCGACCAGCAGGGTCCAGCCCCAGGTGGCCGGCCGCGTGGCGGCATGCCGGGAGGCCTGGCGCTCGGCCGGGCTGGCGCGGCGGCGGCAGAAGTACAGGATCAGCGCCGCGCCGCCGGTGGAGACCAGGGCGATCAGTATCTGCGCCAAGGCACCGGGCTGACCGAGCTGGTCGGCCAGCGATGCCGGATCCGGGGCGGCTGCCCCGGCGGCGGCGGCCTGTGCGCCCACGATGATGCCGCGGTACATGCCCCACGCCAGGCCGGCGAACAGGCTCAGGCCGAACAGCACCACGGCGGCCAGGCCCAGATCGATGAAGAAGCCCGCCAGCGGTGATCCCCGGCGGGAAGGCGGGACCGCCGCCGGCGGCAGCGGTGGAACCTGGGCAGTAGCGGACATCGGTGACCTTGTCTCGGAAAAGGAGGCCGGCGCGCATTCCCGCGAGCCGGCCATTCCCGATTGTGTCAGATATCCAGGTTGGCGACCTTCAGCGCGTTGTCTTCGATGAAGTCGCGGCGCGGCTCCACCACATCGCCCATCAGGGTGCTGAAGATCTGGTCGGCGGCCACCGCATCTTCGATGCGTACCTGCAGCAGGCGACGCGTTTCCGGGTTGACCGTGGTATCCCACAGCTGCTCCGGATTCATTTCACCCAGGCCCTTGAAGCGCTGGATCTGCCGGCCCTTCTTGGCTTCTTCCAGCAGCCAGTTCTGCGCCTGGGCAAAGCTGCTGACCTCCATCGAGCGTGCGCCGCGGGCGATTTTCGCGCCGTCGCGCACCAGCCCGTGCAGCAGCTTGGAAGCCTGGTACAGCGCGCGCAGTTCGCCGCTTTCAAACGCACTCAGCGGCAGCACCTGGATGTGCTGTTCGCCCATGTGGCGGCGGGTCACCAGCACCGCGGCCGGGCGCAGGTCGGTGGCTTCCTGCAGCTCCAGGGTGAAGCGCGGGCTGCCCAGGCTGCCCTGGTTCAGACGCTCGGCCAGGGCGGCCAGACCTTCGCCGGCCGGCGCGTTGTGCAGGCTTTCCAGATCCATCGGGGCGAAATCCACCAGCATTTCCAGCAGGTGGCGGTCATAGCGGTGCGCGTTGCGGTCGATCGCATCCTGCGCGGCCGCATAGGCCAGCAGCAGCTTCTCCAGCGCCACGCCTTCGATCGGCGGCTCGCCGTTGGCCGGCACCAGCGAGGCATTTTCCACCGCGCTGCTGGCCAGGTACGCGTCCAGCGCCGGATCGTCCTTCAGGTACAGCTCCTGCTTGCCCTGCTTGATCTTGTACAGCGGCGGCAGGCCGATATACACGTAGCCGCGTTCGATCAGCTCCGGCATCTGCCGGTAGAAGAACGTCAGCAGCAGGGTGCGGATGTGCGCGCCGTCCACGTCGGCGTCGGTCATGATGATGATCTTGTGGTAGCGCAGCTTGTCCGGGTTGTACTCGTCCCGGCCGATGCCGGTGCCCAGCGCGGTGATCAGCGTTCCCACNTGGTCGGAGGCCAGCATGCGGTCGAAGCGTGCACGTTCCACGTTGAGGATCTTGCCACGCAGCGGCAGCACGGCNTGGTTCTTGCGGTTGCGGCCCTGCTTGGCCGAACCCCCTGCCGAGTCACCCTCCACGATGAACAGTTCGGACAGCGCCGGGTCTTTTTCCTGGCAGTCGGCCAGCTTGCCGGGCAGGCCGGCGATGTCCAGCGCGCCCTTGCGGCGGGTGAGATCGCGGGCCTTGCGCGCGGCTTCGCGCGCACGCGCGGCGTCCACGATCTTGCCGGCGATGGCCTTCGCCTCGTTCGGGTTCTCCTGCAGGAACTCCTCCAGGCGCTGACCGAACGCACTTTCCACGGCGGGGCGCACGTCGGAGCTGACCAGCTTTTCCTTGGTCTGGCTGGAGAAGCTCGGGTCCGGCACCTTCACCGACAGCACCGCGATCATGCCTTCGCGCATGTCATCGCCGGTCAGGTTGATCTTGGCCTGCTTGGCGATGCCGTTCTGTTCGATGTAGTTGTTGAGCACGCGGGTGAGCGCGCCGCGGAAGCCGGCCAGGTGGGTGCCGCCGTCCTTCTGCGGAATGTTGTTGGTGAAGCAGTACATCGTTTCCTGGTAGGAATCGGTCCACTGCAGGGCCACTTCCACGGTGATGCCGTTGGATTCACCGGTCACCGAGATCACGTTCGGGTGCAGCGGGGTCTTCAGCTGCGCCAGATGCTCCACGAAGCTGCGGATGCCGCCTTCGTAGTGGAAATCATCGCGGCGGCCTTCGCCGCGCTCGTCGGCCAGGACGATCTTGACGCCGGAATTGAGGAAGGACAGCTCGCGCAGGCGGCGCGCCAGGATGTCGTAGTGGAACTCCACGTTGCCATGGAAGGCGGTGGCCGAAGGCCAGAAGCGCAGCGTGGTACCGCGACGGGTCGTGGTTTCCAGCTGCTTCAGCGGGGTGACGGCGGCGCCATCGCTGTATTCCTGCTGGTAGTGGAAGCCGCCCTGGAAGATATCCAGCAGCAGCTTGCCCGACAGCGCGTTGACCACGCTGACACCCACGCCGTGCAGGCCGCCGGAGACCTTGTAGCTGTTGTCATCGAACTTGCCACCGGCGTGCAGCACCGTCATGACCACTTCCGCGGCCGAGACTTCGCGGCCCAGCTTGGCGCTCATCTGCCCGTGCTTGCCGACCGGGATGCCGCGGCCGTTGTCGGACACTGCCACCGAGCCATCGGCATGGATGGTCACGGCAACATGATCGGCGTGGCCGGCGAGGGCTTCGTCGATGGAGTTGTCCACCACCTCGAACACCATGTGGTGCAGACCGGTACCGTCATGGACGTCACCGATGTACATGCCGGGCCGCTTGCGGACAGCCTCCAGGCCTTCCAGGGCCGTAATGCTGTTGGCGTCGTAGTTGCCAGAATTGGCCGGGGTGTTCTGTTCGTCGGTCATTGCGCTTACCGAGGCTCCGCAGGTCGACCACTGCACGAAACAGTGCGCCGAGAAAGAAAGGATTGCAGACGGAATTATATCAGCCGGAGCGTTGCGCCCTGTGCGCCCACTATGGCACAGCGGTGATCCGCGCATGTTCCACGTGGAACCGGGCGATGTTTCCTGCGTCGGCCAGTGCCGCCGGGGTCTCGGTCGCGGTGATGAAGATCTGCGCCGGACCGGCGAGCAATCGGTCCAGAACGCGTGCCTGATGGTTGCGGTCGAGCTCGGAGGCCAGGTCATCCAGCGCGATCACCGGCCACTGCTGGCGTTGGTCGGCATAATCTTCGGCCTGCGCCAGCAGGCAGGCCAGTGCGGTCAGCTTGGCCTGCCCGCGGGAGAGGGCGTCACGGCCCGGGATGGCGCCGAACGCAACGCTCCAGTCGGCGCGGTGCGGCCCCACCGAGGTGTAACCGGCTTGGCGGTCACGCTCGCGCGCCAGCAGCAGAGCATCGGCCAGGGACATCTCCTGCCGTCGCCACCCCGGCGCCAGCTGCAGGCCCTGGATGTCCAGTTGAGGCGCCAGCTCCGCAGCCAACGCGATGGCGCGTTCCTGCAGGCGTTCCAGGTACTGCTGGCGCCGCCGCGTGAGGGGTTCGCCCGCTTCCGATAGTTCGTGGTCCCACGTATCGAGCATCCGCACAGCGCCGCCTTGCTTGAGCAACGCATTGCGCTGCTTCAGCGCGCGCGAGTAACGCCGCCACAGCGACAGGAAGTCTGGTTCCACGTGGAACAGGCCCCAATCCAGGAAACGTCGACGCGGCTCGCCCCCTCCGCTGACCAGGGCATGGCTGCCGGGTTCGAACGTCACCACGGCAAGCGCCGCACACAACGTACCCAGCTGCGCGACATCTTCGCCATCCAGGCGGCCGCTCCACTCCTGTCCGGAATGACGCAGACCCGCACGCCGGCGTGGATCGACCCGACCTTCGCGGGCCTGGTCCCACTCGACGAAGATCTCCAGCGCTTCCTGTCCCTGCCGGATCAGTCCATCCCGCACCCGGCCGCGGAAGCTGCGGCCGTACGCCATCACATGCAGCGCCTCAAGCACCGTGGTCTTGCCTGCACCGTTCTCACCGGTGATCAGGTTCAACCCGGGTTGCGGCAACAGTTCCACCGCATCGAAGCGACGCAACTGGTGCAGGGTGAGGCGGCTGATCTGCATGACGGAACAACGGGGTAGGCGCGTGGGCTGATCGACCAGCTTACTGCATCGGTCAATAGGGTCCATGCGCCTCACGTGGAACACGGCACGCGGTCGGGAACCGGCATGTACGCATCGGCCGGTCGGTTCCGCAGGCCAAAATAGGACGCGAATTCCTTGAAATCTGCAGCGCGGGCAGGGCCTCTACCGTGCAGATTTCAAGAAATCGGCGTGGTTTTCGGAGCAGGCAGGAGGGCGCGCCCGGCGGACGAACCTCCATCAGAGCGGCGCATCGGTACGCTTGCAAACTTATCCACAGGTCCCCTGTATGACCGAACCCGAGCAGTGGGGCAATCTGTGGATAAATTCCAACCCACTTGATGCCTGGAATTCTATCCACAGGATCTCCCCCAGCCCCACTGCCGCTTACGCAGGGGGTTTCAAGGGTATAAACCCCTTTCAAATCATAGGGTTGATACGCTTTTCCACGAAATCTGGCCCTACCATCACCACCATGCTTTAGATTTATACCCAGATTTAAAAGCATGGCAGGCCTCCCGAAGGCCCCACGCCAGCTTGTGGACAGCGTCATCAGGACAGGCGCGGCGAGTAGCCACGCGTGGTCGGAGAACGACCTCACGTGAGCTTCAACCTGGACGCGTCGCGCGTGCTGACCGCACGTACCGTCCGGAACATGCGGCAGTTCACTCGCCCTGATGACCACCACACCCGGCGCGATTGCGTCGCAGGTGCCAACGCGCTCGCGTCATCGCGCTGAACATTCCACGGGTCAGATGGATCCTGGTGGGAAGACGCGGGGTAGATAACGGGGTTACGGGGTTACGGGCAACGCTACGCAGCAGTCGCCGTTGTCGCGTTCGATGATCCACGTGGAACAAAAAAAAACGCCCGGCAGAACCGGGCGCTTCGTGTTCCACGTGAAACGCGTGCGTCAGAGGCGCAGCGGCATCACCACGTGGCGCGACTTCTCGTTGCTTGCTTCACGGACCAGCGCGGACGAGTTGGAATCTCGCAGCTGGATGATGACGTGCTCATCGCGCAGCGCCGACAGGGCATCGAGCAGGTAGTTCACGTTGAACCCGATAGCCAGGTCGCTGACCTGCGTCTCTGCCTCGATCTCTTCCTGCGCTTCTTCCTGCTCCGGATTGTGCGCGCTGATCTTCAGATTGCCCGGCGAGACTTCCACGCGGATGCCGCGGTACTTCTCATTCGACAGGATCGCGGCGCGCTGCAGCGAGGCGCGCAGTGCTTCACGGTCCACCTGCACTTCGCGATCCGCACCGATCGGAATCACCGCCTCGTAATCGGGGAAGCGGCCATCGATCAACTTCGAAGTGAACGTCACATCGTCGCGCTTCACGCGAACGTGGCTGCGGCCCACTTCCAGCTCGATCTCGCGCTCGCCGCTTTCCAGCAGCCGCTGCAGTTCGGTCACGCCCTTGCGCGGCACGATGATCTGCCGCTTGGAACCGCTGGGCTTTTCCAGTTCGGTTTCGCACAGCGCCAGGCGATGCCCGTCGGTGGCGACGGTGCGCAGCGCATCGCCACGCAGATCGAACAGCAGGCCGTTGAGGTAGTAGCGGACGTCCTGCTGTGCCATCGCGAACGCGGTGCGTTCGATCAGTTCCTTCAGCGTCGCCTCGCCAATGGCAACGCGTTCGGTCGCCTCGACTTCATCCACCGAGGGGAAGTCATTGGCCGGCAGCGTGGCCAGCGTGAAGCGGCTGCGCCCGGCCTGCACGGTGATCTTGTCACCGGTCTGCGAGACGGTGATCCGGCTGCCGTCGGGCAGGGCACGGATGATCTCGAACAACTTGCGGGCGGGGATGGTGGTTTCGCCGTCCTGGGCATCGTCCACCGCGATCCGCGACACCATCTCAACTTCCAGGTCGGTGCCGGTCAGCGAGAGCTGTCCGTTCTGCACCTGTACCAGGAAGTTGGCCAGGACCGGCAAGGTCTGGCGGCGTTCGACCACGTTGACGACCTGTGCCAACGGCTTGAGAAAGGCTTCGCGCTGCAGTGTGAAACGCATGTGGTTCCGTGCCCCTATGCTTTAAAAAAATGTGGAATAAATCAAAAGCTTGGTGGTGCTGGTAGAGACAGAATTGCTGGAAAACAACCCTAAGTCTTTGTAATTAAAGAGTTTTCAGACCGCGAAACCCTCTGCATTACCGACCCCCAAGGGGTGGGGAAAGCTGTGGATAAATCTGCAGCGATTTCAAACCGCTTTTTTATCCACAACTCATCCCGCGCTTGCTACCGGATTCTGCACCGTTTTGTGCGATGACGCCTTATCGGCGTCGGTGCATCATTCGCTCAGCTTCCGGATCAGCTTGTCCCAGTCCTCGCGGAGCTTGCCGTCGGTTTCCATCAGGGTGCGGATCTGACGGCAGGC
>JGI26054J46599_1000398_pt1 | contig 11005 bp, 8 predicted proteins | sample HigsolmetaGSP16D_FD_46599 | JGI IMG/M metagenome (IMG submission 46599) | reverse complement strand
CGTCCGCCGGAATGCGGATGAGGGGAGCCTCAGGCTCCTGCGCCCACGCGATGGCGCTCACGACGTCTTCCGGCCGGAAGACCTCGCCGCGAGGGGCATCGTTCTTCTGCAGACGGATGTGCTCGACGGCATCCGGACCGGTCACCTCGACGCCGATGACGTCGTGCGGAGCCGGCTCGTCAGCCAGCAGCGACGCGACGCGGTCGAGCGGCGTGTGCTTCCAGTTGACCTCGCGGCCGGTGGGTGTGCCGAAGTCGGCGGGATCGAACGACCACGGGCGCTCCGAACGGGTCTGCACGGGCACGCCCTGATCGGTCACTTTCGCCGCAGGGTCGATGTGGCCCTTCGCATCGGATGCGGGGGCCTGAGTCGCTGTCGTCATCAGCCGACGGATCCTTCCATGCCCATCTCGATGAGCTTGTTCAGCTCGAGGGCGTACTCCATGGGCAGTTCGCGGGCGATCGGCTCGATGAAGCCGCGCACGATCATCGCCATCGCCTCGTCCTCGGGCATGCCGCGGCTCATGAGGTAGAACAACTGCTCCTCGCTGACCTTCGAGACGGTCGCCTCGTGGCCGAGCTGGACGTCATCGACGCGGATGTCGATCGCCGGGTACGTGTCGGACCGCGAGATGGTATCGACCAGCAGCGCGTCGCACCGCACGGTGTTGGCGGAGTGGTGCGCGTTCGCGTCCACTCGCACCTCGCCGCGGTAGCCGGCGCGGCCGCCGCCGCGGGCGATCGACTTCGAGACGATGGACGACTGCGTGTAGGGCGCCATGTGGATCATCTTCGCGCCGGCGTCCTGGTGCTGACCGGGACCGGCGAAGGCCACGGACAGGGTCTCCCCCTTGGCGTGCTCCCCCATCAGATAGATCGACGGGTACTTCATCGTCACCTTGGAGCCGATGTTGCCGTCGACCCATTCCATCGTCGCGCCCTCGTGGGCGACGGCGCGCTTGGTGACGAGGTTGTAGACGTTGTTCGACCAGTTCTGGATCGTCGTGTACCGAACGCGAGCGTTCTTCTTCACGATGATCTCGACGACGGCCGAGTGCAGCGAGTCGCTCTTGTAGATCGGCGCTGTGCAGCCCTCGATGTAATGGACGTAGCTGTCCTCATCGGCGATGATCAGCGTCCGCTCGAACTGCCCCATGTTCTCGGTGTTGATCCGGAAGTAGGCCTGCAATGGGATCTCGACGTGCACACCCTTGGGGACGTAGACGAACGACCCGCCGGACCACACCGCCGTGTTCAGAGCCGCGAACTTGTTGTCGCCGGCGGGGATGACCGTGCCGAAGTACTCCTCGAAGAACTCGGGGTGCTCGCGCAGAGCCGTGTCGGTGTCCATGAAGATGACACCCTGCTGCTCCAGGTCCTCGCGGATCTGGTGGTAGACGACCTCGGACTCGTACTGGGCGGCGACGCCGGCGACGAGACGCTGACGCTCGGCCTCGGGGATGCCCAGCTTCTCGTAGGTGTTTCGGATCTCCTCGGGGAGGTCCTCCCACGTCTGCGCCTGCTTCTCGGTCGAGCGCACGAAGTACTTGATGTTGTCGAAGTCGATGCCCGAGAGATCGGCGCCCCACGTCGGCATGGGCTTGCGGCCGAAGAGCTGGTACCCCTTGAGGCGGGTCTTCAGCATCCATTCGGGTTCGCTCTTGAGGGCGGAGATCCCGCGGACGACGTCCTCGTTGATACCTCGCTGGGCGATGGCACCGGCGGCATCCGCGTCGTGCCAGCCGAACTCGTACACCCCCAGGCCTTCGAGTTCGGGACGGTCGATGAGCACATCCGACATGAATTTCCTCCTCACGGGCGGCAACGGTGTCATCCGTTCCGGCATTCCCTCCCGTGAGAGGAGTGCACGAGGGGGATGCCGCTGCTGGCCGCTCTGACGACGCGATACCGCGCCTAGAATCGTTGTGCGGGCTGCGATGGGGATCGCGCTCGCCGACTGCTTCATTCTACAGGCACGGCCGTCCCCCGCGGCGTGCCGGCCCTCGCCCGGAGGCGACCCCATGCTCATCACCGCGTCGACACCGACCGCCCCGCCCGTCACGCGGATGCCGCGTCTGCTGCCCCTCGTGGCCTGGCTCTCGTTCATCGCCGAGACGCTCATCATCGGCACCGGCGGCGCCGTCCGGCTCACCGGCTCCGGCCTCGGCTGCCCCACGTGGCCCACCTGCACGCCGGAATCGCTCGTGGCGACTCCCGAGATGGGCATCCACGGCGTCATCGAGTTCGGCAACCGGACGCTGACGGGGCTCGTCGGCATCCTCGCGCTGATCGTCGTCATCCTCGTGTGGCGGATGCGGCGTGCCCGCCGCGACCTGTTCGTCATGGCGCTCATCGTCCTCGGCGGCGTCGTCGCGCAGGCCATCGTCGGCGGCATCACGGTCCTGACGGGCCTGAACCCGTTCATCGTCGGCTTCCACTACGTCGTGTCGCTGGTCCTCGTCTGCGTCTGCGCCGCATTCCTCGTGCGCATGAAGGAGCCGGCCGCCCCCCGCCTCCGCGTGGTACCGACGTGGTACGCCGGGCTCGCGCACGCCACGACCGCCGTCCTCGCGGTGACGATCGCTTTCGGAGTCCTCACCACCGGCGCCGGCCCCCACTCGGGCGACGCGGCGGCCGGCCGGAACGGCTTCAACGCCGAGATCCTCGAGCACGTCCACGCCTGGCCGGGATACACGCTTCTCGCTCTGACGCTCGTGCTGGTCGGCGTCGCCTGGGCGAAGCGCCTGCGGCCCCGCACGTGGATCTCCGTCCTCCTGCTCGCCGAAGCGGTCCAGATCGCGGTGGGTCTCTACCAGGCGCGCAACGGTCTCCCCGAGATCGCGGTCGGCGTCCACATGGTGCTCGCTGCACTGACGGCGGCCACCATGACCGTGGTCATCCTGCGCCTCAAGGCGCCCGTACCGGCCGAAGACGTCGCCACCTCTCACTGAAAGTTCATAGGTTCCGCATCACCTCCCGCAGGGTCCATCGACCACAGTGGCCCGGGCCGTTCGAATCCGGACGGCTTCGACCCGGAGGAGATTCGATGAACACCCGCCCCCGCCTGACCCGCAGCATCCCGTTCTGGCTGCTCGTGGCAGGCTCCCTCGCATCCAGCGCCGCCGGCGCCGTCGTCCTGATCGACAAGCTCGGGACGATGGAGACCGCGCTGACCGCCGGTACCGCGACCGGCGTGGAGGTCTATGTCGGGCAGATCTGGGCCGTCCTGGGCGCGATCCTGATCGGCGTCGGCGCGATCGGCCTCCTGTTGGCCTTCACGCTGGGCGCCCTGCGCGCCTTCGCCGTCACCCCTCAGGCGCAGACCGCACCCGAGGCGGACGACGCCATCGAGCCCGTCGACCAGCCGGAAGACCACGACACGACCGAGCCCGTCCTCGACGGCGCGGCACGCTGACCGAGTGATCGGCCCGCTGCGGTCAGAACGGCAGCAGCGGGTCGATCGCGATGGCGACGAACAGCAGCGTCAAGTACGTGATGGAGGCGTGGAACACGCGCATCGGCTGGATCTTGTCGCCGCGCACAGCACGTGCATACAGGACGTGGGACTCGTAGATGAACCAGCCGCCGAACACGAGCGCGGACACGGTGTAGACGATGCCCATGCCGGCGACCGGGATCAGCAGGAGTGAACTCGCGATGGTCGCCCACGCGTAGAGGATGACCTGCAGGCCGACCTGTGCACCGTCGCGGGTCGCGCCGAGCATCGGCACATCGACCTCCGCGTAGTCCCCCTTGTACTTCATGGACAGCGGCCAGTAGTGCGGCGGCGTCCAGAGGAACACGAGCAGGAACAGGATGAAGGGCGTCCACGTGAGAGAACCCGTGACGGCCGACCACCCGATGATGACCGGGAAGCACCCGGCGATCCCGCCCCACACGATGTTCTGCTCGGTGCGGCGCTTGAGAAGGATCGTGTAGATCACGACGTAGAAGAAGATGGCTGCGGCGCTGAGGGCTGCGGCGACCCAGTTCGTGAACACCCAGAGCCACACCGTGGACACGATGGCGAGCGTCCACGAGAAGACGAGCGCGCCGCGGGGTGAGACCTCACCCGTGACGAGCGGTCGGTTCTCGGTGCGCTTCATGTGCGCATCGATGTCGCGATCGAGGTACATGTTGAAGGATGCCGCCGAGCCCGCGCTCATGGCGCCGCCCAGAACCGTCGCGAGGATCAGCCAGAGATCAGGGAGACCGTTCGCGGCCAGGAACATGACCGGGATCGTCGTGACGAGCAGCAGTTCGAGAACCCGCGGCTTCGTCAGCTGAACGTACGCGCGGAGGGTTCGGCCGAACGACTGTCGAGCGGGCGCGGATACGCGCGCGCCGGTGTCCGTGAGTGCCATCGCCCCTGCCGTGTAGATCGTCCCCCGAGTCTACGGCATCCTCCGCGGGCGGTACTTCTCGACCGGATCGGACGCTTCGCTGACAGCGCACGTCACAGAGCGCCGCCCCGGCCTCGGCGGGTGCCCCGGGTCGATATGCTGAAAATCCCGACGCGGGACGTCCCTCTTCTTTCATGATCAGCAGTCGTCCGCGCCGACTCACCGACGAAAGGCTTCCAGGTGTCAGAGCTGGTTTGGGACGAGATCGATCGACGCGCGGTGGACACCGCGCGGGTGCTGGCGGCGGATGCCGTCGAGAAGGTCGGCAACGGCCACCCGGGGACCGCGATGAGCCTCGCGCCCGCGGCGTACCTGCTCTACCAGCGCGTGCTGCGCCACGATCCCGCCGACACCCACTGGCTCGGTCGCGACAGGTTCATCCTGTCCGCCGGTCACTCGTCGCTGACGCAGTACGTGCAGCTCTACCTGGGCGGCTTCGGTCTCGAGCTCGATGACCTGAAGGCGCTCCGCACCTGGGGCTCGCTGACCCCCGGCCACCCCGAGTACGGCCACACGAAGGGTGTGGAGATCACGACGGGTCCGCTCGGCCAGGGGCTCGCCTCGGCCGTCGGCTTCGCCTACGCCGCACGATACGAGCGCGGTCTCTTCGACCCCGAGGCCGAAGCCGGCACCTCGCCGTTCGACCACCACATCTTCGTCATCGCCGGTGACGGCGACCTCCAGGAGGGTGTCACCTCCGAGGCCGGTTCGCTCGCGGGCCACCAGCAGCTCGGCAACCTGATCGCGATCTACGACTCGAACCAGATCTCGATCGAGGACGACACCAACGTCGCCTTCACCGAGGACGTGCAGGCCCGGTACGAGGCCTACGGCTGGCAGGTGCAGACGGTCGACTGGAAGAAGACCGGCGAGTACGTCGAGGATGTCGCTGCCCTCCACGCCGCGATCGAGGCCGCCAAGGCCGAGACGTCCAAGCCCTCCCTCATCGTCCTCAAGACGATCATCGGCTGGCCCTCGCCCGGCAAGCAGAACTCGGGCAAGATCCACGGTTCCGCCCTCGGCGCCGACGAACTCGCTGCCACGAAGAAGGTCCTCGGCTTCGACCCCGAAGAGAACTTCGCCGTCGCGGACGAGGTCCTCGCCCACACCCGTTCGCTCGCCCAGCGCGCAGCGACCGACCGCGCCGCCTGGCAGGAGTCCTTCGACGCCTGGGCCGCCGCGAACCCCGAGCGGAAGGCGCTGCTCGACCGCCTCGAGGCGGCAGCCCTGCCCGACGGAATCGCCGACGCCCTCCCCTCCTTCGAGGCCGGCAAGGACGTCTCGACCCGTGCCGCTTCGGGCCTCGTCCTCAACGCCCTCGCCGCCGAGCTCCCCGAGCTCTGGGGCGGTTCGGCCGACCTCGCCGAGTCGAACCTGACGACGATCAAGGACGCGAAGAGCTTCATCCCGGCCGAGTGGTCCACGCACGAGTGGTCGGGCGACCCCTATGGACGCGTGCTGCACTTCGGCATCCGCGAACACGCCATGGGCGCGATCGTCAACGGCATCAAGCTGCACGGTCCGACCCGTCCGTTCGGCGGGACGTTCCTGATCTTCAGCGACTACATGCGCCCGGCGGTGCGACTGGCCGCCCTCATGAACATCCCCTCGGTGTTCGTGTGGACCCACGACTCCGTTGCCCTCGGCGAGGACGGCCCGACGCACCAGCCGATCGAGCAGCTCGCGACGCTGCGGCTCATCCCGAACTTCACGGTCGTCCGTCCCGCCGATGCGAACGAGACGGCCGCGGCCTGGCTCGAGATCCTCCGCCGCCAGGACGGCCCGACGGGTATCGCTCTCACCCGCCAGAACATCGCCGTGTTCCCGCGCGGAGAGAACGGCTACGCCACGACCGATGGTGTCGCTAAGGGTGCGTACACGCTCCTCGACGCTCCCGAGGGAGAGCCCGACGTGATCCTCATCGCCACCGGCTCCGAGGTCCAGCTGGCCGTGGCGGCACGCGAGACGCTCGCCGCCGAGGGCATCGGCGCACGCGTCGTGTCCGCACCCAGCCTCGAATGGTTCGCCGAACAGGATGCGGACTACCGCGAGTCGGTCCTGCCCGCCGCGGTCACGGCGCGCGTCTCGGTCGAGGCGGGAGCCACGGGCCTGTGGCGCGCGGTCGTCGGCGACAGCGGACGCACCGTCGGCATCGACCACTTCGGCGCCTCCGCCGATTACAAGACCCTGTTCGAGAAGTTCGGCGTCACCGCCGATGCGGTCGTCGAAGCGGCCCGCGCAACCGTCAAGGAGAACGCATGAGCACCCCCACCGAGGACCTGTCCGCCGCCGGCGTCAGCATCTGGCTCGACGACCTCTCGCGATCGCGGATCGACACCGGCAACCTCGCCCAGCTGATCGAGACGCGCGACGTCGTCGGCGTCACCACCAACCCGTCGATCTTCCAGGCCGCAATCGGCAACAAGGACGACGACTCGTACGACGCTCCGTTGCAGGCTCTTGCGGCCCAGGGCGCGGATGTCGACACGGCGATCTTCGAGATCACGACCACCGACGTGCGTGACGCGGCCGACATCTTCCGTCCCGTGTTCGACCGCACGGACGGCGTCGACGGACGCGTGTCGATCGAGGTCTCCCCCGACCTCGCACACGACACCGACGCGACCGTCGCCCAGGCGAAGGAACTGTGGGCGAAGGTCGACCGCCCGAACACGCTGATCAAGATCCCCGCGACCCTCGCGGGCCTTCCGGCCATCAGCGCCGTCCTCGCCGAAGGCATCTCGGTGAACGTGACCCTCATCTTCAGCCTCGAGCGCTACGCGGCGGTCATCGACGCGTACCTCGAGGGTGTGCGCCGGGCGAAGGAGAACGGTCACGACATCGCGACGATCCACTCGGTTGCCTCGTTCTTCGTTTCGCGCGTGGACACCGAGGTCGACAAGCGCCTCGAGGCGATCGACACGAGCGAAGCCGCAGCGCTGAAGGGCAAGGCGGGCGTCGCCAACGCGCGCCTGGCGTACGAGCTGTTCGAGAAGCGATTCGCTCAGTCGGATGCCGCCGAGCTGATCGCCGCGGGCGCGACGGTGCAGCGTCCCCTCTGGGCCTCGACCGGCGTCAAGGACCCTGCCCTTCCCGACACCCTCTACGTGACCGAGCTCGTCGCGCCGGGCACCGTGAACACGATGCCCGAGAAGACGCTCGAGGCCACGTTCGACCACGCGAAGGTCACCGGGGACACCGTCACCGGCGCCTACGAGGACGCTCACCGCGTCTTCGACCAGCTGGCGGAGGCCGGGGTCGACCTCGTCGACGTCACCCAGGTGCTCGAGGATGAGGGCGTCGAGAAGTTCATCGTCTCGTGGCACGATCTGCAGGGCACGGTGCGCCAGGCCCTCGACGGCGCGAACTGACCGATGGTTGCTGAGATCTCGCGGGGGATCAACCCCCTCCGCGATCCCGACGATCGTCGCCTCAACCGCATCGCGGGGCCGAGCGCGCTCGTGATCTTCGGCGTGACGGGCGATCTGTCGCGCAAGAAGCTCATGCCTGCCGTGTACGACCTCGCCAACCGCGGACTTCTGCCCCCCGGGTTCGCCCTCGTAGGGTTCGCGCGTCGCGACTGGGAGGACCAGGACTTCGCGAAAGTCGTGTACGAGGCGGTGCGACAGCATGCCCGCACCCCCTTCCGTGAGGAGACCTGGAACCAGCTCCTCCAGGGGATCCGTTTCGTCCAGGGCGAGTTCGACGACCCGGCATCCTTCGCTCGTCTCCGAGAGACGGTCGAGAAGCTCGACACCGAGCGCGGCACCATGGGCAATCACGCCTACTACCTGTCGATCCCGCCCAAGGACTTCCCGGTCGTGGCACGGCAGCTGCGCGACTCCGGACTGGTCGATGAGTCCGCCGGCGGAGACACGTGGCGCCGCGTCGTGATCGAGAAGCCGTTCGGCAGCGACCTGCAGACGGCCCGCGAGCTGAACGAGGCTCTCGAAGTCGCCTTCCCGGCCGACGCGATCTTCCGCATCGACCACTACCTCGGCAAGGAGACGGTCCAGAACATCCTGGCGCTCCGGTTCGCCAACGAGCTGTACGAGCCGCTGTGGAACGCGAACTACGTGGACCACGTCCAGATCACCATGGCCGAGGACATCGGCGTGGGAGGCCGTGCCGGGTACTACGACGGCATCGGCGCGGCACGCGACGTCATCCAGAACCACCTCCTCCAGCTCCTCGCTCTCACCGCGATGGAGGAGCCCATCTCCCTCGACGCGGAGCACCTGCGCGCCGAGAAGGAGAAGGTCCTCGCGGCGGTCACGCTGCCCGAGGATCTCGCGACCGCCACCGCGCGCGGTCAGTACGCCGGCGGATGGCAGGGCGGCGAGCACGTCACCGGGTTCCTCGACGAGGACGGCATGGATCCGCAGTCGAAGACGGAGACGTACGCCGCCATCAAGCTCGAGATCGCGACGCGCCGGTGGAACGGCGTCCCGTTCTACCTGCGCACCGGAAAGCGGCTCGGACGCCGCGTCACGGAGATCGCCGTCGTGTTCAAGCACACGCCCCCGCTTCTGTTCCTGCGCTCGCAGGCACTGCAGCTCGGCCAGAACGCGCTCGTCATCCGCATCCAGCCCGACGAGGGCGTGACGCTCCGCTTCGGGTCGAAGGTCCCCGGCGCCGGCAACGAGGTGCGCGACGTCACGATGGACTTCGGCTACGGCCACGCGTTCACCGAGTCGAGCCCCGAGGCCTACGAACGACTCATCCTCGACGTCCTCCTGGGCGATCCTCCCCTGTTCCCCCGGCACGAAGAGGTGGAGCTCTCGTGGCGCATCCTGGACCCGGTCGAACGCTTCTGGGCCGAGCAGGACGAGCCGCTCGAGCAGTACTCCCCCGGTTCCTGGGGTCCCCCGTCCGCCGATGAACTCTTGGCCCGTGACGGCCGCGTCTGGAGGCGTCCATGATCGTCGATCTGCCCGACACCACGGTGTCCACGATCGCGAAGAAGCTCGTCAGCGTCCGCGAAGAGGGCGGCGCCGTCGCCCTCGGACGCGTCCTGACCCTCGTGATCGTCTCGACAGGCGGCCTGGACGAGGAAGCGATCGATGCGGCGAATGCGGCATCCCGTGAACACCGATGCGCGTCATCGTCCTCGTCGTCGAACCCGACGCTCCGACCGGACTGGACGCGCAGATCCGCGTCGGCGGCGACGCGGGTGCGAGCGAGGTCGTCGTGCTGCGTGCCCGTGGCGCGGCCGCCGGCAACCAGGAGAGCCTCATCAACGGGCTCCTCCTGCCCGACGCCCCTGTCGTCGCCTGGTGGCCGGACGACCCGCCCACCGACACCGCGCACTCCCCCATCGGTCGCATCGCGAAGCGACGCATCACGGATGCCTCGACGGAGCCGTTCTCGCCTGACCGTCTCGAGCAGCTCGGCTCCGGCTACGAGCCCGGCGACACCGACCTCGCTTGGACGCGTCTGACGCACTGGCGCGAGCAACTGGCCGCGGTCCTGGACCAGCCGCCGTTCGAGCCGGTGACGGCCGTCCGAGTGGTGGGTGCCGGCAGCTCGCCGTCCACGGGACTCCTGGCCGCGTGGCTGCGGCTGAAGCTCGACGTGGCCGTGGAGTGGCATTACACCGACGCAGAGGAATGGGCTCACGGCATCCGCTCCGTCACGCTGTCCCGCTCGTCCGGCGACATCGTCCTGGAGCGCACGAACGCGACGGATGCCACGCTCACGCAGCCGGGCCAGCCCACGCACGACATCGTGCTGCCGCGTCGATCGCTCCGCGAATGCCTGGCGGAGGAGCTGCGTCGCCTCGACCCGGACCTCTTGTATGGTCGAGTGATCACCGAAGGGTGGGAGCTCCTCGACCCTCCCACGAGGTAGGAGTCGCATGTCGGAGTTCCGCGCGGAGAAGCGCGTCGTCGTCAGCCCGGATGCCCGGGCCCTGGCCGAAGGTGTCGCGAGGCGCTTCTTCCAACGGATCTCGTCGCGTGCCGCCGAAGGGAAGACGACGCACGTCCTCCTGACCGGCGGCACCGCGGGCACCTCCGTCCTGCAGGCGGCGGGCGAGAGCCCCGCACGGCACGACGTCGACTGGTCGAACGTGCACTTCTGGTGGGGCGACGAGAGGTTCGTGCCGGCGGATGACCCCGCCCGCAACGAGAACGCGGCGCGGGAGGCATTCCTCTCCCGCATCGACGTCCCGACCCGGAACGTCCACCCGATCGCCGCTGCCGGCACGGGCCGCAGCCACGACGAGGCAGCCGCCGACTACGCCTCGGAGCTCGCCGCACACGGTACCGCGGAGCAGGCGTGGCCGCGGTTCACCATCGCCTTCCTCGGCGTCGGTCCGGACGGCCACATCGCCTCGCTCTTCCCCGATCGGGGCGAGATCGGCGACACCGAGAACTCCGTCCTCGCTGTGCGCGATTCGCCCGTCCCGCCGTCCGACCGCATCACGCTGACGCGCCCGGTCATCAACTCGTCGCGGCGCGTGTGGCTCGTCCTGCCCGGCACGGACAAGGCATCCGCTCTGGGACTCGCGCTCGCGGGTGCGAGTTACCACTCCGTTCCAGCGGCTGGCGCGAAAGGCCGCAAGCAGACCGTGTTCTTCGTCGATGAGGCGGCCGCTCAGGG
>JGI26054J46599_1000391_pt1 | contig 11189 bp, 11 predicted proteins | sample HigsolmetaGSP16D_FD_46599 | JGI IMG/M metagenome (IMG submission 46599) | reverse complement strand
GGCATCCCGCTGGACGTCAACGCTCTCGTCTGAGTCGTCCAGACAGNAAGGGGCTCCACCTCCGGGTGGGGCCCCTTCGTCGTTCCCGCCTTGATAGCGTCGTCGCGTGACCCGCGACATCCCGACGCTGTTCGGCATCGACGCCCCCATCGTGCTCGGGCCGTTCGGCGGTCTGTCCTCGGTCGCGCTGACCGCGGCAGTCAGCGACGCCGGAGGTCTCGGCTCGTTCGGGCTCTACGGCTACTCCGGCGCCCGCATCCGCGAGACGGCGTCCGCTCTCCGCGCCGCGACGAACCGCCCGTTCGCACTGAACCTCTGGCTCCCGACGGGTGACGAGGTCTCGCCCGCTGAGACGGACCTCGATGCCGCCCGGGTCGCCGTGGCGCCGCTTCTGGCGGCGGCGGGTGCGGCGGCGCCCGTCCTCCCCGATACCTTCCTCCCCGACCTCGGCGAGCAGCTCGAGGCCGTGTGGGATGCCGCCCCCGCAGTGCTCAGCGTCGTGTTCGGCGTGCCGGCGGCCGAGATCGTCGACGAGGCGCATCGCCGCGGCATCCGTGTCGTGGGAACCGCCACCTCGGTCGCCGAGGCCGCCGCGCTGGCGGAGGGGGGAGTGGATGCGGTCGTCGCCAGCGGCGCGGAAGCCGCCGGTCACCGGGTGAGCTTCCTGCGCCGGGCGGAGGAATCGCTCGTCGGCACGTTTGCGCTCGTGCCGCAGGTGGTGGACGCTGTGGACGTACCCGTCATCGCGGCCGGCGGCGTCGCCGACCGACGGGGCGTCGCGGCCGCGTTCGCGCTCGGTGCGGCCGGCGTCCAGGTGGGGAGCGCGTTCCTGCAGACGCGGCAGTCTGCGGCCTCCGACGCGCATCGGACGGCGCTGCGCGCAGCGGCCGATACGGACACCGTGCTGACGCGGGCGATGAGCGGGCGGTTGGCCCGCGGCATCCCGAATCGGGCCGTCCGGACCATCGAGGCTGCGGGCGCGATCGCACCCTTCCCGGCACAGAACTGGCTGACGGCCGCGTTCCGCACCGCTGCGCCTCACGACGCGGACCTCATCTCGCTCTGGGCCGGTCAGGCCGCGGGGTTGTCGCACCGGGGTGACGTGGGCGAGGTCTTCGCCGAACTCGCCGCGGGGCTTCCGCCGGCATCCCGCTGACACAGACCGTCACCTGCGGGAATCATCCACGCGGATGCGTGTTGTACTGAGGGGCCTGCTCGGGCCACAGCCTTCGCGCGCCTTCCCCTTCCCCCTCACCAAGGAGACCCATGTCCCGTCGTCGTACCGCCGCACTCGGAGCCCTCGCCCTCAGCGCCGTCCTGGCGCTGACCGCCTGCTCCTCGAGCTCGAACGGGACGGACGCCGCAGGCGACGACCTCGGTCTCGCCAAGGGCGGCACGCTGACGGTCGCCACCGAGGGCACGTACCGCCCGTTCACGTACCACGACGAGAGCGGCAAGCTCGTCGGCTACGACGTCGAGATCATCGAGGCGGTCGCGAAGAAGCTCGACCTGAACATCGAGTTCCAGGAGACCCAGTGGGACGGCATCTTCGCCGGTCTCGATGCCGGTCGCGTCGACGTGATCGCCAACCAGGTCTCGATCAACCCGGAGCGCGAGGCGAAGTACCTCTTCAGTGAGCCGTACACGGTGTCGCCGAGCGTCGTGGTGGTCAAGGACAGCGACGACTCGATCTCGAGCTTCGCCGACCTCAAGGGCAAGAAGACCGCGCAGTCGCTCACGAGCAACTTCTTCACGCTCGCCGAGGAGGCCGGCGCCGACGTCACCCCGATCGAGGGTTGGGCTCAGGCCGTCGAGCTGCTGCGTCAGGACCGCGTCGAGGCGACCGTCAATGACAAGCTGACGTTCCTCGACTACGAGAAGACCGATGGCCCCACCGGCCTCAAGATCGCCGCCGAGACCGATCCCGCCGAGACCGCCGTCGTCACGACGAAGGACAAGAAGGCGCTCATCGAGAAGATCGACGGCGCGCTGGACGACCTGCGCGAAGATGGAACCCTCGCGAAGATCAGCGAGAAGTACTTCGGAGCCGACGTCACCGAGTGACACCCGTCCCGACGGGCTCGGCGCGGCGCGGTGACGCGACCGCCGAGCCCGTTCCCCGTTCTGCGAAAGGATGCCGGTGGACACCGACACATGGCAGCTGATCCTGACCTCGTTCTGGCCGATGTTCAGCGCCGGGATCACGGCCACGATCCCGCTCGCCCTGATCTCGTTCGCGATCGGGCTGCTCCTCGCGATCACCGCCGCCCTCATGCGGATCTCGGGCAACCGGATCCTGTCGGGGATCGCTCGTGTCTACATCTCCGCCATCCGCGGCACGCCGCTGCTCGTGCAGATCTTCGTGATCTTCTACGGTCTGCCGCAGATCAATATCCGGATCGATGCGTACCTCGCGGCGGTCATCGCCCTGTCGCTGAACGTGGGCGGATACGCCGCCGAGGTCGTCCGGGCGGCGATCCTGTCGGTGCCGAAGGGGCAGTGGGAGGCCGGCTTCACCGTCGGACTCTCGCGGGCCACGGCGCTGCGGCGGATCATCCTCCCGCAGGCGGCCCGCGTGTCGGTGCCGCCGCTGTCGAACACGTTCATCTCACTCGTGAAGGACACGTCGCTGGTCGCCCAGATCACCGTCGCGGAGCTTTTCCTCGCGGCGCAGCGCATCGCCGCGTTCAGTTCTGAGTTCCTCGTCGTCTACATCGAGGCGGCCTTCATCTACTGGCTCTTCTGCCTCGTCCTGTCCTTCGGCCAGGACCGCATCGAACGGAGGCTCGACCGCCGTGTCGCACACTGACGCACCCCTTCTCGCCGTCACCGGGCTCCGCAAGTCGTTCGGCGACAACGTCGTCCTCGACGGCGTCGACTTCTCCGTCGCGCCCGGGCAGGTCGTCTGCCTGATCGGCCCCAGCGGTTCGGGCAAGACGACGGTCCTCCGCTGCCTCAACGGCCTCGAGACCCCCGACGCCGGTGTCGTCGCCTTCTCCGANGGTCAGCGTCACGACTTCGCACAGCCTCTNAAGGGCCGNGCGGCCAAGCTCGACCGCGCNGCCCTNCGCGACCGGTCCGCCATGGTGTTCCAGCAGAACAACCTGTTCCCGCACCTCACCGTGCTCGAGAACGTGATCGAAGGTCCCGTGCACGCCCACGGTGCGTCGAAGGATGCCGCGACCGCAGAGGCCGAACGGTTGCTGGGTCGCGTGGGACTCGCCGAGAAGCGCGATGCGTACCCGCACGAGCTCTCCGGCGGTCAGCAGCAGCGTGTCGGCATCGTCCGGGCGCTCGCCCTCGCGCCCGACGTGCTCCTGTTCGACGAGCCGACGAGCGCGCTCGACCCCGAGCTGGTCGGCGAGGTGCTCCTCGTCTTGAAGGAGCTCGCCGAGGAGGGGTGGACGATGGTCATCGTCACGCACGAGCTGGCCTTCGCGCGGCAGGTGGCGGACGAGGTCGTGTTCTTCGACGACGGCGTCATCGTCGAGCGCGGGCATCCGCGCGACATCTTCACCGCGCCGACGAACGAGCGCACGCGGCGATTCCTCGACCGCATCCTGCGTCCGCTCGAGGACTGAGCCTCAGGCGTCGCGCCGGATCTCGAACCCGTCCTCGTCCGTGACCGGCGTCAGCTCGGTCATCGCGACGTGGTCCACGACCGCTCCGCGCGGGCCGGTCGCCGCCCACTCCACCACGGACTCGACGGCGGCGGCATCCCCCTGCACCTCGGCTTCGACGGAGCCGCCTGCGAGGTTCCTGACCCATCCCGTCGCGCCCGCGCCGCGAGCGATGTGCTGCAGGGAGTAGCGGAACCCGACGCCCTGGACGATGCCGCGGACGACCAGACGGATGCGCCGCATCACGCCTCCGTCACGCTGAGGACGACCTTGCCGCGGACGTGACCCCGCTCGACCTCGCGGTGCGCGTCCGCGGCGTGGGCGAGGTCGAAGACCTTGTCGATGTAGACCTGGATGGCGCCCGATTCGAGCAGCCGACCGAGGGTCGCCAGCACCGACCCGTCGGGCACGACCTTGTACGTCGTCGCGCGCACGCCGGCCGAGGCGGCGGCATCCGCGTAGCCGTCCCATCCGCCCGTCGGGACCATGATGTACAGGCCCCCGGGNCGCAGGACGCCGAGAGAGCGGGCGCCCGTGTCNTCGTGGACGTTGCCGACGAGGTCGATCACGACGTCCACGTCGCCGACCACGTCCTCGAACCGCGTCGTCGCGTAATCGATNGCGACCGACGCCCCGAGTTCACGCAGCCACCCGAGGTTGCCGTCTGATCCCGTCGCGGTNACATGGGCTCCGAAGTAGGCGGCCAGCTGCACGGCGAAGTGGCCGACTCCGCCGGAGCCTGCGTGGATGAGCACCCGCTGGCCCTCATGCGCGTGAGCTGTCTCGACGACCAGCCCCCAGGCCGTCAACGCGGCCAGGGGTACCCCCGCGGCCTCGACGTGCGACAGTGACGCGGGTTTGCGTGCGACGGAGAGCGTCGGCACGACCACGTACTCGGCGTAGGTGCCGCCCGACCGCGGGAANGGGACCATGCCGAAGACCTGATCACCCGGTTGCAGGGGGTGAGCTTCGAAGGGGCTCTTCACGACGATGCCGCTGAAGTCGAACCCGAGGGTCGAGGGGTATTCGGGGATCTGCCCCGAGACGCCCCGGCCGGAACGCGTCTTCGCGTCGATGGGGTTCGTGCCCGCGGCGACCACGCGCACGAGNAGCTCGCTGAGCGCNGGCTCGGGGACCGGGATGTCGGCTTCGCGCAGGACCCCGGCATCGCCCGGCCCGTCGTACACGACGGCGCGCATGGCAGCGGGGGGAGCGGTCACCTCGACGAGGTCGCTCGCGGTGGGGGCTGCGGGTCGCAGTGGCCGGAATCGCATCGGCGGCTCCTTCTCACCAGCGCTCGACGGCGGGCGCTCTAGGTGCTCGGTGGATGACCAGTCAACCTCGCCATTGTCTCGGCGGTGTTACGTCGGCATCACCGGGGCAAGAAGCCCGGCCTGAGGCCCTCGGCGCGGCCTAAGAGAGGGATCTGCCGTCGGGCCGTGACCCGGCGACCAGGGCGTGCAGGAGGTGCGCGAGGTTCTCGATGTCCTCGACGCGCCAGTCGCTGAGGGCCTCGAGCAGTGCCCCCTCCTGCGGGCCGCGGGCATCCGCGAGGCGCTCGTGACCGCGCGCCGTGGCGGACAGGAGGCTGGAGCGACCGTCGGTCGGGTCGGGGGTGCGCTCGATGAGGTCCAGATCGGCCAGCTCCCGGACGGTGCGACTCAGCTGGCCCTTGTCGACGGCGAGCATCTCGGCGAGAGCGGACTGCGTCACCGGCTCGTGCCGCGCGATCGTCGTGAAGACCTTGTACGCACCCGGCAGCATGCCGGGGCTCACCCGGTTCGCGTTCTCGGTGATCCGGCGGCGGAACAAGGCGATCAGATCACTGAACTCGCCCTCGAGGGCGCGCACCGCCAGGGTGCGCGCCTCTCGATCGGACTGCGTAGACATCTCGGCCATATTATCGGCGGGGCGTCGCCTCGGCCTCGGAGCGAGCATCGGTGTCGACNTCGGAACCGGTGACGGGCACGGTGCCGGTGGCGGTGATGCTGTCCATCGCGGCGGGGACCGAGACGGTCGCGAGGTCCGCCTCCGAGGCGTTGCGACGCTCCGAAGTGGTCATCGTGCTGAGCGACCGGTTCGGCAGGAAGATCACCGCGAGGATGCTCAGGATGCCGAAGGGCACCGCGATCAGGAATGCGGACGAGATCCCCTGGGCGTAGATGTCCTCGACGATGACGCGGAGCTGGTCAGGCATCTCCGAGACACGGGGGAGCGTTCCCGAGCTGAGCTGCTTTCCCCACGTCGCGCCGGCCGGGCCGATCGCGGTGAGCGCCGCGACGACACGCTCGTGAGAGCCCGCGAACAGGTCGGCGACCCGCGAGGCGAGCGCGGCGCCCATGAGCGAGACGCCGATCGTGCCGCCGAGGCTGCGGAAGAAGGTGACTCCCGAGCTCGCGACGCCGATCTCGCTCGGCTTCGCGCTGTTCTGGACGGCCAGGACGAGGTTCTGCATCGTCATGCCGACACCGGCACCGAGAAGGAACATGTACACCGACACGAGGAAGAAGTCCGTGTCGTAGTGGATGGTCGACAGGAGGGCGGCGCCCGCGGTCAGCAGGATGCTGCCCACCACGAGGTACGGCTTCCAGTGTCCGTAGCGGGTGATGAGGGCTCCGACGCCGATGGAGGAGAGCAGCAGCCCTGCGATCATCGGGATCGTCATGAGGCCCGCCTCGGTCGGGGTCGCGCCGCGGGCCATCTGCATGTACTGGCCGAGGAAGACCGATGCGCCGAACATCGCGATGCCGGTGGCGATCGAGGCGACCACAGCGAGGGTGAACGTGCGGTCGCGGAACAGGGTCAGCGGGACGAGGGGCTCCGAGCTGCGGAGCTCGACGATGACGAACAGGATTGCGGCCAGGACGGCGCCGCCGACCATGAGGACCGTCTCCGTGCTCCACCAGTCGTAGCTGCGGCCCGCGTTGGTGACCCAGATGAGAAGGAGCGAGACGGCGGTCGAGAGGAGGACGATGCCGATGTAGTCGATCTTCGGTCGGCGCGTCGACGGGGCGGAGGCGGGGATCGTGCGCTGCACCAAGAGGAGAGCGGCGACGGCGACGGGGAGCGAGACGAAGAAGTTCCAGCGCCAGCCGAAACCGTCGGTGATGACACCGCCCAGGAGCGGACCGCCGACCGTGGCGACGGCCATGACGGCTCCGAACAGGCCCATGTAGCGTCCGCGCTCGCGCGGGCTGATGATGTCGGCCATCAGCACCTGGCTGAGGGCGGCGAGGCCACCGGCGCCGACGCCCTGCGCGGCGCGGAAGGCGATGAGCGTGCCGGGGTCCTGCGCGAATCCGGCGGCGGCGGTCGCCAGCACGAAGATCACGAGGGCGATCTGGTAGAGCGTCTTGCGGCCCATGAGGTCGGCGAGCTTGCCCCAGATCGGGGTCGAGATCGCGGTGGTGAGGAGGGTGGCGGTGACGACCCAGGTGTAGGCGCCCTGGTCGCCGTTCAGGTCGTGGATGATCACCGGAAGGGAGGTCGATACGACGGTCGAGGCGATCATCGAGACGAACATGCCGAGAAGAAGGCCCGACAGCGGGACGAGCACCCGACGCCGGGTCGGAGTGGTGGTGGTCATGTACAGCTCCAGATGGTTGACTCACATCAAAGATTGAGAGAAGTCAACTATATGCCGATGCTTGATCCGTGTCAACTATCTGCAGACGCCTGGCGCGCGGGCGCGCCGGGAACACGGGCCGCAGCCCGGACGTGATGCGGCGGTCAGTCCGCGAGGGCGAGCGCGCGGAAGATGTCGCGCTCGCGCAACTGCTCACGACGACTGACCGGTGCAGGCTGCTCGCGTCGCGGCGGGGTGTTGCCGGTGGTGCGGCGGTAGAGCTCATCGATGAGCGACGTCGCCAGGTGCACGAGCGCGCCGATCTCGGCCTCATCCCGGTCGATCCATGCGCAGCGCGGCTCGTCTCGGAGCGGCACGAAGTCCTGGTGCTCCTCCCACACGACGAGCGTCCGCTCGGCGCCGAGGACGTGCTGCTGCCACCACACCTGACGCATGTAGGTGCGGGGGATCGACTTCCAGGTCTTGTTGGTCGTCTTGATCTCCGCGAGAACGACGCGGCCCCCGGCATCCACCATGATCCCGTCAGGGGTCGCGAGGTGACGCTTCTCGACCTCGGCGTGGAACAGGGCGGACGAGGGCAGGATGCCGTGGGTCGCCGCCACCCACGCGGCGATCTCGGGCTCGCGGCGTCGGCCGTGGTCGGTGTAGGCGTTGCCGCTGAATCCCGACCCGTTGAGCTTGGCCTCGGCCGCCCGGGCGATGGCGCGCTCGCTCGTGAGCGACGCGACGTCCGTGGCGGTGATCCCGCGGGAGCGAGCCCGCATCCACGCGACCCGGTCGCGGGAGTCCGCGACGATCCGGGCAGCGAGTTCGGGAGTCACCCGTCGATCCTAAGTCGCCCCTCCCGCACGCTCGCCCCGACCCGCCGGATGCCGACGGCGAGGATGCTCACGCCCTCAGTGACGTCGAGGCGAGGACGTCGTGCGAGAGCGCGTGCTCGATCGCCAGCATCCCCGCGCCCAGAACGCCGGCGTCGGCGCCCGTCGCGGACTGGACGATCGACAGATGCGCCGTCGCCAGCGGGGCGGATCGGGAGTACACGACCTCGCGGATGCCGGCGATCAGGTGCTCTCCGACGCGGGCCATCGACCCGCCGACGGCGATCACCGAGGGGTTGACCAGGCTGACGCAGGTGGTGAGGACCTCGCCGATGTCACGACCCGCCTGCCGGACGGCCTGGATGGCTTCCACGTTTCCCCGCTTGACGAGTTCGACGACGTCGTTCGAGGTGCGCGCGTCGACGCCGATCGCGCGGAGTCCGCGCGCGATCGCCGGTCCCGAGGCGAGTGCCTCGAGGCAGCCGCGGTTGCCGCAGGTGCACGGCACATCGCCGCCGCGAGCCACATGAACGTGGCCGATGTCGCCGGCTGCGCCCTGGGCGCCTCGCCTGAGCTGCCCATCTGAGATGAGTCCTGCGCCGATCCCCGTCGCGATCTTGATGAAGAGCAGATCGTCGACTGCGGGCCATGCCGCGGCGCGTTCGCCGAGGGCCATCGTGTTCACGTCGTTGTCGACGAGGACGGGTACCGGGAGGTGTTCCTGGAGGCGGCCGGGGATGTCGAACCGGTCCCAGCCGGGCATGATCGGAGGGTTGGACGGCCGGCCGCTCGAGTGCTCCACGGGTCCGGGCACGCCGATGCCGATCGCCGCCACCGAGGCATCGTCGCGACCGACCTGCGCGAGGAGCCGTCGCGCGACGTCGAGCAACCAGGCGAGCACCGAGTCCGGGCCGTCGGCGATGTCGATGGGCTCCGACGACTGCGCGAGGACCACTCCGGCCAGGTCGCTGACAGCGACCGTCGCGTGGGAGGCCCCCAGATCCGCGGCGATGACGACCTTGGCGGCCGGGTTGAGGGCGAACTGGGACGGAGGGCGACCGCCTGTAGAGACCTTGTCCGCCACCGCCGTCACCAGACCCATCCGCATGAGCTCCTCGACGCGCGCCGCGATCGTGGACCGTGCGAGACCCGTCGACTTGGCGAGTTCGGCACGGGTGCGGGGTGCCCCGTCGCGGAGCAGCTGGAAAAGCTCGCTGGCTCCGGGAGCCAGGGCGGGGGAGTCGGTCATCGGATCATCTCTTCCGGGTCCTGCGATCGGGCGCACGCCTCGACATCCGTCGATTCTCCACCGCCGCGCTATGTCTGACGTGCATGTGACCTCGTCGGCCTGCGGCGCGTGTGGCGTCAGGAGGTCCGGCCGGCAGGTCGCGCGAACCGCTGCTGCAGGAGCACGGCGATGACGATGATGACGCCCTTCGCCACGGCCTGCACCGACGACGACATGTTGTTCTGAACGAAGACGTTGGTCAGGGTGGCGAAGATCAGGACGCCGAAGACGGTCCCCGTCACGGTGCCCCGGCCGCCGATGAGGAGCGTTCCGCCCACCACGACCGCCGCGATCGCATCGAGCTCGAGGAGTTGCCCGTTGACCGACGCTCCTGCGGTCGTGCGCCCGAGGATCATGACGCCGGCGATTCCGGCGCACAGGCCCGAGATCGCGTAGAGGTACATGACGTGGCGCTTGACGTTGATGCCGGCCAGGCGTGCCGCCTCGCGGTTGCCTCCGATGGCGACGGTGCGGCGACCGAAGGTGGTCCGGTTCAGCAGCACCCAGCCGAGGACCGACACGACCAGGAAGATCCAGATGAGCATGTCGACTCCGAGGATGTCGAGGTTCATGAACGTGATGAACTCGCGCTGTCCGCCGACCTGCAGCGTCCTGCGGTTGGCGAGGATCTCGGCGAACCCGCGCGCCCCGACGAGCATGGCCAGAGTGGCCATGAAGGCGACGACGTTGCCGTAGGCGATCACGATCCCGTTCAGGAACCCCGCGAAGACGCCGACCGCGAGGGCGACGATGACCATCACGATCCAGTGGGTCTGGTCGGCGAGGTCCTGGACGGCAGCCAGCGCTCCGACGACCGACGCGAGGCCCAGGACGGACCCGACCGAGAGATCGATTCCGCCGGCGATGATGACGAGCGTCATGCCGATGCTGATCACGCCCACGATCGACGCCTGGCGCAGGATCACCATGATGTTCGACAGGCCGAGGAAGGTGTCGGGGGCGGATGCCGCGCCCACGATCACGAGGACGAGGAGAGCGAGGACCAGGCCCATGTTGCGTCCGACCGACCCCGAGAGGATGCGGCGCCAGAGGGGTGCGTCCTCGACCGTGACGGTCGACGTGGTCGGAGGTGCGTCGGTCGAGGTCAGCGGGGTGTCCGCCCCGGCGGTGGTCTGCTCGCTCACGCGGCGGTTCCTTTCATGACGAGGTCGAGCACGCCGTGCTCGTCGATCTCGGAGGACGGAAGGGTGGAGAGGATGCGGCCCTCCGCGACGACGAGCACGGTGTCGGCGAGGCCGATCACCTCCTCGATCTCGCTGGAGACCACGACGACCGCGTTGCCCTCGGCTGCCAGTCGGCGGATGAGGGCGTAGATCTCGGCGCGCGCGCCGACGTCGACGCCGCGGGTCGGCTCGTCGAGGAGGAGGACCCGCGTTCCGTGCACGAGCCAACGGGCGAGCAGGATCTTCTGCTGGTTGCCGCCCGACAGCGTGCGTGCGGGCCGGTCGGGGTCGGCGGGTCGGAGCTCGAGCGCCTCGATCTGTTCGCGAGCCGCGGCGCGCTCGCCGCGGAAGTCCAGAAAGCCACCGCGCGAGAACCTCGACATCGACGGCAGGGTCACGTTCATCGCGATGGGTTCGTCCAGGACGAGGCCTTGGCTCTTGCGCTCCTCGGGGGAGAGCCCCACCCCCGCCGCGACGGCGTCGACGACGGAGCCCCGGCGCAGGGGCCGGTCCGCGACGGTGACGGTGCCGGAGGTCGCGCGTCGGGCGCCGTAGACGGTCTCGAGGATCTCGGACCGTCCCGATCCGACGAGGCCGGCGAGACCGACGACCTCGCCGGCGCGCACCTGGAAGGACACGTCCTCGAACACGTCGCGCAGCGACAGGTCTCGGACGTCGAGGACCACCGGGGCG
>JGI26054J46599_1000386_pt1 | contig 11277 bp, 6 predicted proteins | sample HigsolmetaGSP16D_FD_46599 | JGI IMG/M metagenome (IMG submission 46599) | reverse complement strand
GCCGCCAGAATGCGGCCCGCCACGCTTCAGCAGTATATCGGCCAGCAGCATCTGCTCGCCCTGGGTAAACCGCTGCCGCGGGCGATTGAAGCCGGACAGCTGCACTCAATGATCCTGTGGGGCCCGCCGGGCACCGGAAAAACCACGCTGGCGGAGATCATCGCGCACTACGGCAACGCTGATGTGGAACGCATTTCAGCGGTGACGTCNGGCGTAAAGGATATTCGTGAAGCGATTGAACGNGCCCGGCAAAACCGCCATGCCGGTCGGCGTACTATCCTGTTTGTGGATGAGGTCCATCGCTTTAACAAAAGCCAGCAGGATGCTTTTCTGCCGCACATTGAAGACGGCACCATTACGTTTATTGGCGCGACTACGGAAAATCCTTCGTTTGAACTCAATTCTGCGCTGCTGTCGCGCGCGCGCGTTTATCTGCTCAAATCACTGACCACAGAAGATATTGAGCAGGTGCTGACGCAGGCGATGGAGGATAACACCCGTGGTTATGGCGACAGCGACATTGTGCTGCCTGATGCCACTCGCCGGATGATCGCCGAANTGGTAAGCGGTGATGCACGCCGGGCGCTTAATACGCTGGAAATGATGGCGGATATGGCAGATGTTAACGCAGAGGGTAAACGGGAGCTGACGCCGCAGTTGCTCACTGAAGTCGCCGGCGAGCGCGCGGCGCGCTTTGATAATCAGGGCGATCGCTTTTACGATCTTATCTCGGCGCTGCACAAATCGGTGCGCGGCTCTGCGCCCGACGCGGCGCTCTACTGGTATGCCAGAATCATAACCGCAGGCGGGGATCCGCTCTACGTCGCACGGCGCCTGCTGGCTATCGCCTCGGAAGATGTCGGCAATGCCGATCCGCGTGCAATGCAGGTAGCCATCTCAGCCTGGGACTGCTTTACGCGCGTCGGGCCGGCAGAAGGCGAGCGCGCGATTGCGCAGGCGATTGTCTATCTGGCGTGTGCGCCGAAAAGCAACGCAGTGTACACGGCTTTCAAAGCGGCGCTGCGCGATGCGCGCGAGCATCCAGACTATGATGTGCCGGACCATCTGCGTAATGCGCCGACAAAACTGATGAAAGAGATGGGGCTGGGCAAAAGCTATCGCTATGCGCATGACGAGCCCAACGCTTATGCGGCCGGCGAAGTCTTTTTTCCGCCGGAAATGCGCGACGTCCGTTATTACCATCCTGTGCCGCGCGGACTGGAAGGGAAGATCGGTGAAAAACTCGCCTGGCTGGCTGAGCAGGATCAAAATAGCCCGATAAAACGCTACCGCTGATAAACGCGTTACGGTAAGGTGAGCAAGGAATTCATTGCATTCCAGTGGGATGCAACCCCTCTTTTTTTCAATTAACCTTTTATTACACAGGATAAGCATGCTCGATCCCAATCTGCTGCGTAACGAGCCAGACGCAGTCGCAGAAAAACTGGCACGCCGGGGATTTAAACTGGATGTGGATACGCTGCGCTCCTTAGAAGAGCGTCGTAAAGTACTGCAGGTAGAGACAGAAAATCTGCAGGCTGAGCGTAATGCCCGATCCAAATCCATCGGTCAGGCAAAAGCCCGTGGGGAAGATATCGAGCCGCTGCGTCAGGAAGTGAATACGCTGGGTGAACGTCTGGATGCGGCTAAAGCTGAACTGGATGTGCTGCAAAATGCGATCCGCGATTTTGCGCTGGCGCTGCCAAACCTCCCGGCTGATGACGTTCCTCTGGGTAAAGATGACAGTGAGAACCTGGAAATCAGTCGCTGGGGGGAACCGCGCCAGTTTGACTTCCCGGTTAAAGATCACGTGGAGCTGGGTGAATCGGTCAGGGGGCTGGATTTTGCCGCCGCCGTTAAACTGACCGGTTCCCGCTTTATCGTAATGCAGGGGCAGATTGCCCGCCTGCATCGCGCCCTGAGTCAGTTTATGATCGATCTGCACACGCAGGAGCACGGCTACCTGGAAACCTATGTGCCGTATCTGGTTAACCACGATACGCTGTATGGCACCGGGCAGCTGCCAAAATTTGGCGAAGACCTGTTTCACACCAAACCGCTGGGTGAAGAGGCGGGCAGCAGTAACTATGCGCTGATCCCTACCGCTGAAGTGCCGCTGACTAATCTGGTGCGTGATGAAATCGTCGAAGAAGAGAGTCTGCCAATCAGACTGACGGCGCATACGCCATGTTTCCGCTCTGAGGCAGGTTCGTACGGGCGCGATACGCGCGGGCTGATCCGTATGCACCAGTTCGACAAAGTTGAGATGGTGCAGATCGTTGCGCCGGAAACCTCTATGGATGCACTTGAAGCGCTGACCGGACATGCGGAGAAAGTGCTGCAACTGCTTAATCTTCCCTACCGTAAAGTGCTGCTCTGCACCGGTGATATGGGCTTTGGCGCAGTGAAAACCTACGATCTCGAAGTCTGGCTGCCGGCGCAGGATACCTACCGTGAAATCTCCTCCTGCTCCAACATGTGGGATTTCCAGGCGCGTCGTATGCAGGCACGCTGCCGCAGCAAAAGTGATAAAAAGCCGCGCCTGCTGCATACGCTGAACGGATCGGGNCTGGCGGTAGGTCGTACGCTGGTTGCAGTACTGGAAAACTATCAGCAGGCCGATGGCCGGATTGCCGTNCCGGACGTGCTGCGTCCTTATATGGGCGGTCTGGAGTATATTGGCTGATCGTACCCTGATTAAAGAACCCGGCGCTGGCCGGGTTTTTTTATGGGCAATATCGTTCGCAGCAATGCCTTTTCCCTGCAAAGTTATCACAAATAAACGTTATCGAAGAACGCCGGCAGTTAAGCGCTAAAAATCTGTAAATTCATAGTGATAGATTTTAATCCGGCTTTGTTTATTATGCTTCTAACCGCCTGAAGATAAAAAAAATAAATTGTTCAGCAGCAAATTGTGCGGTGCCTTTTTTCTCTTCGTTGACTTTCCGTTTTCCAGTGGCAAACTGCGCGCAATTCTCGCTTCTTTCCATTGGTTTTATCCTTATGCTTACCTGGTCGCGCCCCGTCCTGCTGCTGCTCTGCGGCTTAATGCTGATGACGGTTTCTATCGCTGTGCTTAATACGCTGGTGCCGCTCTGGCTTGCTCATGAGCAGCTGCCTACCTGGCAGGTAGGCATGGCGAGTTCCGCCTATTACACCGGCAATCTGGCGGGCACGCTGCTGGCTGGCTGGCTGATTGCGCGCTACGGTTTTAATCGTTGCTTTTATTTTGCCAGCGTGCTGTTTGCTCTGGCGACGATGGGAATGGTGCTGCTGGAAGGGTTCTCCAGCTGGACGCTGCTGCGCTTCAGCGCTGGCGTAGGCTGTGCGCTGATCTGGGTGGTAGTGGAAAGCGCGCTGCTCTGCAGCGGTACGGTGCGTAACCGCGGTCAGCTGCTGGCTGCCTATATGATTGTCTATTATCTTGGTACGGTGGCCGGGCAGCTGCTGGTCAGCAGCGTCTCCACTGAACTGCTGCACGTTATCCCCTGGGTGACGGCGCTGATTGTCTGCGCGATACTGCCACTGCTTTTTGTACAGGTGAGTATGGTAGCGGAGAGCGAAGAGGCCTCCACCACCCGCATCTGGAGCATGCTGCGCCGCCGCAGTTCACGCCTCGGGATCAACGGCTGCATTATTTCCGGCATTGTACTGGGATCACTCATTGTACTGGGATCACTCTATGGGCTGATGCCGCTCTATCTGTCGCATCGCGGTATGAGCGATGCTTCAGTAGGCTACTGGATGGCGCTGCTGGTGAGTTCCGGTATTATCGGACAGTGGCCTGTCGGGCGTCTGGCCGATCGCTTTGGCCGTCTGATGGTCCTGCGCGTGCAGGTGTTTGTTGTGATCCTCGGCGCCATGGCGATGCTGGGTGATACGGCAATGGCGCCGGCGCTGTTTGTGCTGGGGCTGGCAGGCTTTACGCTCTACCCGGTTGCTATGTCATGGGCCTGTGAGACCGTTGCACACCACGAACTGGTGGCGATGAATCAGGCGCTGCTGTTCAGTTATACCGTAGGCAGCCTGGTGGGACCGGCAATGACCTCAATGCTGATGCAGCATTACTCTGACCAGCTGCTGTTTGTAATGATCGCTGCGGTGGCGCTGGTCTATCTGGTAATGCTGCTGCGCAAAGCCGATCATCATGCGACGCCGGTGGCGCACGCCTGACAGGTTCAAACATCAGAGAGAGCATGCCGCTCTCTCTGGTTTTTAATACATGACGTTGTGGCCGTAGCCCGCCAGAATTCCTTTGATGCGCTCCATCGTCTCTTTTGCTGGCGGCCTGACGCCCTCCAGCTGATACGTTTCCCCCATAGCCTGCCATTTATGCTTGCCCAGCTCGTGATAGGGAAGCAGCTCTATTTTTTCCACATTCTGCATCTCCGCAGTAAACCGGCCGAGCCGGTGCGCGGAGTCATCGTCATCTGAATAGCCCGGCACCACCACATAGCGGATCCAGGTGCGTTTATTGATTTTCTGCAGATAGCGGGCAAAATCGAGCGTGCGATGATTAGAAACGCCGGCCAGAATTTCATGGATCTCATCATTAATCTGTTTCAGATCCAGCATCACCAGGTCGGTTACCTCCAGCAGCTCATCGATTACCGGCTCATAGCGCCGCACAAAACCGTTGGTATCGAGGCAGGTGTGAATGCCCGCCTGTTTACAGGCGCGGAACCAGTCACGCACAAACTCCGCCTGCAGGATCGCCTCGCCGCCGGAGGCAGTTACCCCTCCGCCGGACGCCGTTATAAAATGACGGTAGGCAAGCACATCCTGCATCAGCTCATCAACCGTCACCGTTTTGCCGCCGTGGGTATCCCAGGTGTCGCGGTTATGGCAGTAGAGACAGCGCATCAGGCAGCCCTGGAAAAATGTGATGAAACGAATGCCGGGACCGTCAACGGTTCCGCAGGATTCAATAGAGTGAATACGACCGACAGCAGACATAGCGATGGTTCTCCGGATTAGCCTGTTTCAGGCAACGCAATCTTTGTTGCGCTCAGCAGGGAAGTCAGTTTTGCCAGCGTGCCCGCGTCAGCACGCTGCCAAAACGGACTCTGAAACAGGGCCCCCTCAGGGAGCCCTGTTTATCATCAGAGTGAGGCAGTAAAGGTGCGGGTGATCACATCCTGCTGCTGCTCACGGGTCAGCGAATTGAAGCGCACTGCATAACCCGAAACGCGTATGGTGAGCTGCGGATAATTTTCCGGATGCGCCATCGCGTCCAGCAGCATATCGCGATTCATGACGTTGACATTCAGATGCTGGCCGCCTTCCAGGTCCGCTTCATGATGGAAATAACCATCCATCAGGCCCGCAAGGTTTGATTTCCGCACCTCATCATCTTTGCCGAGCGCATTGGGCACGATGGAGAAGGTGTAGGAGATGCCATCTTTTGCATAGGCAAACGGCAATTTAGCCACTGAGGTCAGCGAGGCTACGGCCCCTTTCTGATCGCGTCCGTGCATCGGATTGGCACCCGGGCCGAACGGCGCACCGGCGCGGCGACCATCCGGAGTATTACCGGTCTTTTTGCCATATACCACGTTTGAGGTAATGGTCAGCACGGACTGGGTTGGCACGGCGTTGCGATAGGTCCGGAGCTGCTGAATCTTTTTCATAAAGCGTTCAACCAGATCGCAGGCCAGATCGTCGACGCGCGGGTCATTATTACCGAACTGCGGATAATCGCCCTCAATGTCAAAGTCGGTGGCCAGCCCGTCAGCATCACGTATGGGTTTCACCCGGGCATACTTGATGGCAGAGAGAGAGTCCGCTGCCACTGAGAGCCCGGCAATCCCGCATGCCATGGTGCGATAAACGTCGCGATCGTGCAGCGCCATCAGCGCAGCTTCATAGCTATATTTATCGTGCATATAGTGGATGATGTTCAGCGCGGTGACATACTGCTGCGCCAGCCAGTCCATAAAGTGATCCATGCGTGCCATGACTGTCTCAAAGTCGAGCACTTCATCGGTAATAGGCGCCTCTTTTGGCCCGACCTGCATTTTGAGTTTTTCATCCATCCCGCCATTGATGGCGTACAGCAGCGTTTTGGCCAGGTTGGCACGCGCGCCGAAGAACTGCATCTGTTTGCCGACAATCATCGGACTGACGCAGCAGGCGATAGCGTAGTCGTCATTATCAAAGTCAGGACGCATCAGGTCATCATTTTCATACTGCAGTGACGAGGTATCGATGGAGACTTTAGCCGCATATTTTTTAAAGTTGAGCGGCAGCTTTTCGGACCAGAGAATGGTCATGTTAGGCTCAGGGGAGGGGCCCATGGTATAGAGCGTATTCAGGAAGCGGAACGTGGTTTTTGTCACCAGCGTGCGTCCGTCGACGCCCATTCCGGCGAGTGATTCCGTCGCCCAGATAGGATCGCCTGAGAACAGCTCGTCATATTCCGGCGTGCGCAGGAAACGCACCATGCGCAGTTTCATGACCAGATGGTCAATCAGCTCCTGCGCCTGCTCTTCAGTGAGCCTGCCAGCCTGCATATCGCGTTCAATATAAATATCCAGGAAAGTAGATACGCGACCAAATGACATTGCGGCGCCGTTTTGCGATTTTACGGCCGCCAGATAACCAAAATAGGTCCACTGTACCGCTTCCTGCGCGGTGGTGGCCGGCAGAGAGATATCACAGCCATATTTTGCCGCCATCGCTTTGATCTGGCCCAGCGCACGGTGCTGTTCAGCGATCTCTTCGCGCAGGCGAATGGTGGCTTCCAGATCCACGCCGTTTTCCATATCGTGCTGCAGCGACGTGAACTGTGCGACTTTGTCCTGCATCAGATAGTCAATGCCGTAGAGCGCAACGCGACGGTAATCACCAATAATACGACCACGGCCGTAGGCGTCAGGCAGCCCGGTCAGTACGCCTGATTTACGGCAGCGCAGAATATCCGGCGTATAGACGTCAAATACGCCCTGGTTATGGGTTTTACGATAATCCGTAAAGATTTTTTTTAGCGCCGGATCGAGCTCGCGTCCATAGACTTTACAGGAGCCTTCCACCATTTTGATGCCGCCAAACGGAATAATGGCGCGTTTCAGTGGCGCGTCAGTCTGCAGACCAACGATAGTTTCCAGAGATTTGTCGATATAGCCTGCATCATGCGAGGTAATGGTGGAGGCCAGATCGGTATCAAAATCTACCGGCGCATGCGTACGGTTCTCGATTTTGATCCCTTCCAGTACGCGGTTCCACAGTGCCGTTGTCGCGGGGGTGGCACCGGCGAGAAACGATTCGTCGCCTTCATACGGCGTATAGTTATTCTGGATAAAGTCGCGTACGTTAACGCAGCTTTGCCACTCCCCGGCCTTGAATCCTTCCCAGGCTGTTGCCATTTTTTCATTCAGTTCGGACATGATATACCTGCCTTGTTTAAGGAGACTCTCTTGCCGGACGCATTGCTGCCCCCGGACACAATTACGCTGCCGGCGCAGAACCGCGCAGATAGATAACCCAGTAAGTCAATCCAACCAGTACACCGCCGCCGATAATATTGCCGAGCGTGACCGGGATCAGATTGTTGAAAATGAAATCGCTGAAATTGAGTGCCGGAAATTGAGCGGCAGTGGTACCGGTCAGCTGCCAGAACTCCGGTGCGGCAAAATCGCGGATCAGGATGGCCATCGGGATCAGAAACATATTGGCGATGCTGTGTTCAAAGCCGCTGGCAACAAACATCGCCACCGGCAGAATCATGGCAATCATCTTGTCAGTCAGGCTGCGTCCGGAATAGCTCATCCAGACGGCCAGACAGACCAGCAGATTAGCCAGCGTGCCTAGTGCTACGGCCTCTGCAAAGCTGTGATGCATCTTGTGATCGGCGGTTTGCAGCAGATTAAGTCCCCACGCACCCCCAGCCACCATATGCTCACCGGCCAGCCAGATCAGCATGACGAAAAAGAGCGCGCCGCACAGGTTGCCGACGTAGACATTCAGCCAGTGGCGGGCCAGCTGCAGCCAGCTGATACGCCCGCTGGCTTTGGCCACGACAATAAGAACAGTTGAGGTAAAGAGATCGGCACCGCATACCACCACCAGCATCAGACCCAGCGAAAAGCAGATGCCCCCTATGAGTCTGGCCACGCCCCACGGCAGCAGTGTGCTGCCAGTGGTCGCGGTGATATAGAACACAAAGGCGATCGAGATAAAGACGCCGGCGGTAATGGCAAGGAAAAAGGTCGTAAGGGGATGTTTAGTTGCTTTATAGACGCCCGCCTCTTCAGCAACTTTAGCCATTGCCGCAGGCAATAAAGCATTAAAGGGGTTGTCAGCTTTCACGCTTACGCTCTCCGTAACAGGTCTGAGGAGATGCTAACAAAGCCGGTAAGCAGCGGACTTGATATGGATCATCTTTAGTCAGGAGAAGAAAGAGGGAATAGCATTAAATTCATTCAAGTTATTGAATTTAAATAAATAAAATAATTTTAAAATATGCAGATTTATTTTAATGGCAGGTGTAACGCGGTAAAAAAACAGGTACAGCCGTCTGGCCATACCTGTTTCACTGGCGTCAGTAAACAACGCCCACGCAGTGCTTACACCGCGGACCAGTAGCGGCGTTTTGCTGCCTGCAGTTTTTCATACGCCGCCAGCAGCGCCTGATGAGCAGGTAGCGCATGCAGATCTTCATCGATGGCCTGCAGACCATAAAATGGCGCTTCACCGCTAAGGGCAGCAGACGCGGCGTCAACCGCCGCCTGACCATACATCCGGACAAACGCACGATGATACTGCACCGGTTCGCGCTCATCTTCCATAGCCAGCAGCAGCAGCGTCTGCAGACAGCGATAATAATTAGCACGCTCTGCGCTGAAAATTGACTGGTTGAACTCCATGGTCCACTCCGTCCAGATCAGCGCCTGATCGAGATCGCCTCCCGCCAGCGCCAGCATCGCTTTCAGCTCGCCGATACGCAGTGTATACCAGCCATTATCTTTGCCGGTTGCAAGACCCAGCAGCTCACGCACGCGGGTGAAGTCATCATGGCCCTCTTCATCCAGCTGTTCAATGAGCGCCAGATAGGCCTCAGGCTGCCACTCGCTGGCCGGCAGTGCCAGCAGCGTTTCACGCAGTGAAGCGCCCATATTGTTATTAGCCAGCAGCAGATCTTCCGCCGGATAGATGTCGGACATACCCGGTACGATAATGCGGCAGGCATACACGCCCAGATGTTCATAATCTGCGATATAAACTTCTTTATCTTCTGCAGCAAAGATGGCCATCAGCGTAGCGAACTCTTCCTGGGTCGTGCCGGCAAAGCTCCAGTCCACAAACGGATAGTCTGCTTCATCTTTAAACATATCCCAGGAGATCAGACCGCTGGAATCGATAAAGTGTGTCTCCAGGTTTGCATGCTCAGCCACTTCTTCATCGTCAAAGGTCGGCGGCGTAAAGACATCCAGATCTTTAAGACCCCGGCCCTGCAGAAGTTCAGTAACGGTGCGTTCCAGCGCCACGCCAAAGTCAGGATGGGCACCAAATGAGGCAAAGCAGGTACCATTGGCCGGGTTGAACAGCACTACGCAGATAACCGGATAGTTGCCGCCCAGGGAGGCGTCGTAAGCGAAGATAGGAAAGCCTTCCGCTTCCAGTCGCCCGATAGCTTCAATTACATCGGGATAACGCTGCATCACCTCAGCCGGAATTTCAGGCAGGCTGATGGATTCAGCGATAATACGGTTTTTAATATGACGCTCAAAAACCTCAGACAGCCCCTGTACGCGTGCTTCATTCGCGGTATTGCCTGCGGACATGCCGTTAGAGACATAAAGGTTGCCGATAATATTCATCGGGATATACACAGTCTGCTGATCGGACTGACGCGTGAACGGCAGGCCACAAATGCCGCGCGCGGTATTGCCGGACTGCAGATCGATTAAATCCGCCGCGCTCAGGCTGGCGTCTGGATCGTAAAACTGATGCAGGCGTGCATCAAGAATGCCTTCAGGCAGGCTTTCGTCATCCGGCAGTGCAAACCACTTCTCATTCGGATAGTGAACAAAATCGCCGTTCGCGATGGTTTTACCCAGCCAGAAATCCGCAAAAAAGTAGTTGGTTGAGAGGCGTTCAAAATATTCACCCAGCGCTGAAGCCAGTGCCGCTTTTTTACTGGCACCCTTGCCGTTGGTAAAGCAGAGCGGGCAATCGCGATCGCGAATATGTACGGACCAGACGTGCGGAACCGGATTCAGCCATGAAGCCTCTTCAATATTAAAACCCAGATCCTGCAGTTTTTGCTGGAAGCGGGCGATGGAGTCTTCCAGCGCGGCATCTTTTCCTGGAATAAACGTTTGCGTCATAGTGGCGCTCTCTCAAGTCGATAAGGTGGGCGTAAAGCGCGCAATAATACGGGTTTTACCGCAGTGGCGCTATCATCCCCGGCATTTTCTCCCGGCGTAACGCCGACAGAGCCAACAGCCGGCCACGGCCGGGCAGGCCTGGTGCAGCCCGCCTCACAATATCCCGCAGTGCGTTACATTTGTAATATAAGCTGCGGCCAGGTGTGCCTCAGAAATGTGATCGCGGCCGGATAAATGATTGCAGCCGCCCGGAGGCAATGATAAAACCGGAGAGAGATTCATAACCGTTCAAGCAGAGAGTGGTGAGGGGACATGACGCAGGTTTACAATTTTAGCTCCGGCCCGGCAATGCTGCCGGTGGAAGTACTTCGTCGCGCAGAGCAGGAGCTGACCAACTGGCATGGTTTAGGCACGTCAGTGATGGAGATTAGCCACCGCAGTAAAGAGTTTATGGCCGTGGCAGAAGCGGCGGAACAGGATTTTCGCGATCTGCTTAAAATCCCGGCCAATTACAAAGTTTTATTCTGTCATGGTGGTGCCCGTGCGCAGTTCGCGGCGATCCCGGGGAACCTGCTGGGTGAGGCGACAACGGCTGATTACATCGATGGCGGTTACTGGGCACACAGTGCAATTAAAGAAGCAGAAAAATATTGCACGCCAAACGCGATTGATATCAAAACCACGCTGGACGGCAAGCGCGCGCTGCTGCCTATGCGCGACTGGCAGCTAAGCGACAATGCCGCTTATGTGCATTTCTGTCCTAATGAAACCATTGATGGTCTGGCGATTGATGAAGAGCCCGATTTCGGCAATAAAACCGTGGTGGCCGATCTATCTTCTACCATTCTCTCCCGGCCTATCGATGTCAGCCGCTATGGTCTGATTTATGCCGGTGCGCAGAAAAATATTGGCCCGGCGGGGCTGACGCTGGTTGTAGTACGTGAGGATC
>JGI26054J46599_1000385_pt1 | contig 11311 bp, 8 predicted proteins | sample HigsolmetaGSP16D_FD_46599 | JGI IMG/M metagenome (IMG submission 46599) | reverse complement strand
TATTTCGAACGACCTTGCATACGGCCGTCAACACCAGCTGTATCAAGCGCACCACGAACGATGTGGTAACGTACCCCTGGTAAGTCTTTTACGCGGCCGCCGCGGATAAGAACAACACTGTGCTCTTGAAGGTTGTGGCCGATACCTGGGATGTAAGCTGTTACTTCCATTGTGTTCGTCAAACGTACACGTGCGTATTTACGAAGAGCCGAGTTCGGTTTCTTCGGAGTCATTGTACCTACACGAGTACAAACACCACGTTTTTGTGGTGAGCTGATGTCAGTACGAGCTTTAATGAAGCTGTTGTACCCTTTGTTCAGCGCTGGCGAATCTGATTTCACAACTTTTGATTGACGTCCTTTACGGACTAATTGGTTGATAGTAGGCATCTTTGAGATCCTCCCTTCCTGAATTCATGACAAATTTCAAAACCACCGAGCCGGGTGGTTCATCGAAAGTCATAATGAANCGTTTTGCGTGGCTCAGGCATTCCATCGCCACACAAAACGCATTATCAAACTTTCTTAATGGCAACAGCGGTTGCTGCGACATCGATTCCACAAGCTTTTCCAAGCTCTTGCTTAGAAGGAACATTCACGACTGGAACGTTNGCTTGTTTCGCCGCATCGAGCAATGCTTGTTTTACGTGTTCATCTGCGTCATCCGCAATGATCACTTCCGACGCCTTGCCAGATCGCAATGCTTTGAGCGTTTGCTTTTGACCGACAAACTTCAAATCTGCGCCGACTACTTTTTTGTAAGACATGAAGATATCCTCCAAAATAACACAGCCGGTTGGCAACACTATATCATAGTAGCACCGCCATACCGNCGTGTCAAGGCGTTTTATTCTACCGGAGAATCGGCTTCTACAGGTGCTTCGCCAGCTACTTCGAGATCGATCTGACGGTAACGTGNCATCCCAGTACCAGCTGGAACCAACTTACCGATGATGACGTTCTCTTTCAAGCCGCGAAGGTAGTCGCTCTTCCCTTTAATCGCTGCATCCGTAAGGACACGAGTCGTTTCTTGGAACGACGCAGCCGATAGGAATGAATCTGTTTCAAGTGACGCTTTCGTGATACCGAGAAGAACTGGTTTCGCCGAAGCGAGAGCTTTCCCGTTACGGAGCGCTTCTTTACAAGCTTCCTTGAACGTGCTGATATCGACGAGCGAACCTGGTAAGAGTGAAGTCTCACCAGACTCGATGACACGTACGCGACGGATCATTTGACGAACCATGACCTCGACGTGTTTGTCACCGATCTCAACCCCTTGCATCCGGTATACTTTTTGAACTTCTTGGAGCAAGTAGTTCTGAACGCCGGATACACCTTTAACGTTCAAGAGTTCTTTCGGATCGATCGAACCTTCCGTGAAGACTTGACCGGCTTTGACCTCGTCCCCGAGCTGAACACGTAGACGCGAACCGAATGGGATCGTGTATGTGCGTGTTTCGCTGAGTCCTTGGACCGTCAATTCACGTTTGTCACGCGATTCCGTGAAGTCGATGACTTGACCATCGATTTCCGAGATGACCGCTTGACCTTTCGGGTTACGCGCTTCGAACAACTCTTGGATACGCGGAAGACCTTGTGTGATATCATCCCCGGCAACCCCACCTGTGTGGAAGGTACGCATTGTAAGCTGCGTTCCTGGCTCACCGATTGATTGTGCCGCAATGATACCGACAGCTTCGCCGACTTCGACGTCGTTGCCTGTTGCCAAGTTGCGTCCGTAACATTTCTTACAAACACCATGGCTTGTGTTACATGTGAAGGCAGTACGGATCTCAACGTTATCGACACCAGCGTCAGTGATAACACGAGCGATGTCTTCATCGATGAGTTCGTTCGTTGAAACGAGGACTTCTCCTGTTTCTGGGTGAACGACGTTTTCGAATGCAGTACGGCCGACGAGGCGGTCGTAGAGGCTTTCGATTTCTTCCGTTCCTTCACGGAGTGCAGTGACGCGGATACCACGATCCGTTCCACAATCATCTTCACGGATGATGACGTCTTGAGCGACGTCAACGAGACGACGAGTCAGGTAACCTGAGTCAGCCGTTTTCAAGGCTGTATCGGCAAGACCTTTACGCGCACCGTGTGTTGAGATGAAGTATTCCTGTACCGTTAGACCCTCACGGAACGATGATTTGATCGGGAGCTCGATGATCCGTCCACTTGGAGCGGCCATGAGTCCACGCATACCAGCGAGCTGCGTGAAGTTCGACGCGTTACCACGGGCACCGGAGTCACTCATCATGAAGATCGGGTTGAGACGGTTGAGGGATTTCATCAGACGAGACTGAATTTCATCCTTCGCATCATTCCACGATTTTACGACGCGCTCATAGCGCTCGTCTTCTGTGATGAGACCACGACGGTACGATTTCATGACGCGGTCGACATTGTCCTGCGCTTCAACAAGAATCTCTTGTTTATCCGGAAGAACGATGATGTCCGCGATCCCTACCGTGATACCGGCACGAGTCGAGTGTTTGAATCCGAGGTTTTTCATGCGGTCGAGCATGCGGCTTGTTTCTGTCGTCTCAAACCGTTTGAAGACTTCCGCGATGACATTTCCAAGGAATCCTTTTTTGAACGGGTCGATGATCGGACGGTTCTTCAGTTCTGCCGCGACATCTGTTCCTTTTTCAAGGAAGTATTGTCTGGCGTCGCTTCTTGAAGGTTCGTCATCGTTGGTTCGTTCAAGTAAGGGAACGTCGTTGGGAGGATCTCGTTGAAGATCAACTTACCGACTGTTGTAATCAATAATTTCTCGTTTTGCTCTTCTGTAAATGTCGGGTTCTTGAGAACGCCGGCTGGAATCGCAACACGTGTATGGAAGTGCGCATAACCGTTTTGGTAAGCGATGAGCGCTTCATTCACTGTCGAGAAGATTTTACCTTCGCCGATTGCGTTTTCGCGCTCGAGCGTGAGGTAGTAGTTACCGAGGACCATATCCTGCGATGGTGTAACAACAGGTTTACCGTCTTTCGGGTTCAAGATGTTTTGTGCAGCGAGCATGAGAAGACGTGCTTCTGCTTGTGCTTCTGCCGAAAGTGGTACGTGAACCGCCATTTGGTCACCATCGAAATCGGCGTTATATGCCGTACATACGAGTGGGTGAAGGCGAATCGCGCGTCCTTCGACGAGCGTTGGTTCGAACGCCTGGATACCGAGACGGTGAAGTGTCGGTGCACGGTTCAATAGAACCGGATGCTCACGGATGACTTCTTCGAGGACATCCCAGATTTCAGGTTGAACGCGCTCGATTTTCCGTTTCGCACTCTTAATGTTCGGTGCGATGCCACGAGAGACGAGTTCTTTCATGACGAACGGTTTGAAGAGTTCAAGGGCCATTTCTTTTGGAAGACCACATTGATACATCTTCAAGTTTGGACCAACGACGATAACCGAACGACCAGAGTAGTCGACACGTTTACCGAGTAAGTTTTGACGGAAACGTCCTTGTTTCCCTTTCAACATGTGTGAAAGTGATTTAAGTGGACGGTTACCTGGTCCTGTAACTGGACGACCACGACGACCGTTATCGATCAAGGCATCGACTGCTTCTTGAAGCATCCGTTTTTCATTCTGAACGATGATATTCGGAGCACCAAGATCAAGAAGACGCTTGAGACGATTGTTACGGTTGATGACGCGGCGGTACAAGTCATTCAAGTCAGACGTTGCGAAACGTCCGCCATCGAGTTGAACCATCGGACGAAGTTCCGGTGGGATGACTGGAAGCACTTCGAGAACCATCCATTCTGGATTGTTGCCCGAGTTACGGAAAGCATCGAGGACTTCAAGACGTTTAATCGCACGAGTACGACGTTGTCCTTGAATCATACGAAGTTCTTCACGTAATGCAGCGACTTCTTTATCGAGTTCCACGTCACGGAGCAATTTACGAACTGCTTCCGCACCCATTTCAGCAGTGAACGAACGACCGAACTTCTCACGATAGGCACGGTATTCTTTCTCTGAAAGGAGTTGTTTCTTCTCAAGTGTCGATTCGCCTGGATCTGTTACGACGTACGACGCGAAGTAGATGATCTCTTCTAACGCACGCGGTGACATGTCAAGGACGAGTCCCATACGGCTAGGAATTCCTTTGAAGTACCAGATGTGCGAAACCGGTGCTGCGAGCTCGATGTGACCCATGCGCTCACGACGGACTTTCGACTTCGTGACTTCAACGCCACAGCGGTCACAAATGATTCCTTTATAGCGGATCCGTTTGTATTTACCACAGTAACATTCCCAGTCTTTTGTTGGACCAAAGATACGTTCACAGAACAAACCGTCTTTCTCCGGTTTGAGTGTACGATAGTTGATCGTCTCCGGCTTTTTCACTTCCCCGAAAGACCATGAACGGATCTTTTCGGGGGAAGCGAGGCCGATTTGCATATATTCAAATCTATTAACATCTACCAAGGGGTGGACCTCCCTTTCGCTTATTCCTCTTCAGTAACAACTGGTGCGACAGGCGCTTGAACTTCTTCGAGTGCTGGAGTCGCGTTCGGGATATTGTCCTCGTCTTCGTCACGCATTTCGATCTCTTCATCATCAGCAGACATCATCTTAACGTCCATACCGAGGGATTGAAGCTCTTTAATGAGGACTCGGAACGATTCCGGTACGCCCGGTTGTGGTACATTCTCACCTTTGACGATTGCTTCGTACGCTTTAACACGACCGATCGTATCATCCGACTTGATTGTAAGGATTTCTTGGAGCGTGTAGGCTGCGCCGTATGCTTCAAGTGCCCATACTTCCATCTCACCGAAACGCTGACCACCGAACTGGGCTTTACCACCGAGCGGTTGTTGTGTAACGAGTGAGTATGGTCCTGTCGAACGTGCGTGAAGTTTATCATCGACCATGTGAGCAAGTTTAATCATATACATGACACCGACAGAGATGCGGTTATCGAACGCTTCACCCGAACGACCATCATAAAGGACAGTCTTCGCGTCGCGATCCATACCTGCTTCTTCAATCGTTGCCCAAACATCTTCCTCACGCGCACCATCGAATACTGGTGATGCGACTTTAATGCCGAGTTGACGTGCTGCCATCCCGAGGTGAAGCTCGAGCAACTGCCCGATGTTCATCCGTGATGGAACCCCAAGTGGGTTCAACATGATGTCAATTGGCGTACCGTCTGGCATGTACGGCATGTCTTCTTCTGGAAGGATACGCGAGATAACACCTTTGTTACCGTGACGACCCGCCATTTTGTCACCCTCGTGAATCTTACGCTTCTGAACGATGTAAGCACGGATCAACTGGTTGACACCAGGTGAGAGCTCGTCCCCATTATCGCGGTCGAAGATTTTGACGTCGAGGATGATTCCATCACCACCGTGTGGAACACGGAGAGATGTATCACGGACTTCACGTGCTTTTTCACCGAAGATTGCATGAAGAAGACGTTCTTCCGCTGTCAATTCCGTTACACCCTTCGGCGTAACTTTACCGACGAGGATATCGCCGTCCTTGACTTCCGCACCGACGCGGATGATTCCGCGATCGTCGAGGTTTTTCAAGGCATCATCACCGACGTTCGGAATATCACGTGTGATTTCTTCCGGTCCGAGTTTCGTATCACGCGACTCACATTCGTATTCTTCGATGTGGATCGATGTGTAGACGTCGTCTTTAACAAGACGCTCACTCATGATGACAGCATCCTCATAGTTGTAACCATCCCACGTCATGAAACCGACGAGTACGTTGCGACCAAGCGCAAGTTCCCCACCGTCCATCGATGGACCATCTGCAAGGATCTCGCCTTTATCGACTGGGTCGCCTGCTTTGATGATTGGTTTTTGGTTATAACACGTTCCTTGGTTAGAACGGATGAATTTTTGAATCTTGTAACGGTCGAGTTCACCTTCAACGATGTTGCCATCGACTTCCGTCGTACGACGGACAAGGATTTCACGCGCCGTAACGCGCTCAGCGATCCCTGCGTGCTTCGCAACAACAGCGGCTCCTGAGTCTTTTGCAGACACGTACTCCATACCTGTACCGACAATCGGAGATTCCGGGTTCAGAAGTGGGACGGCCTGACGTTGCATGTTCGCTCCCATGAGGGCACGGTTCGAGTCATCGTTCTCAAGGAACGGGATACAAGCCGTTGCGGCAGATACAACCTGCTTCGGTGAAACGTCCATATAATCGACACGTGCTGGTTCAACAGACAAGTTTTGTCCACGGAAACGTGAAAGGACGTGTGAATCTTGGAACGTCTTCTCTTCCGTCAACAACATGTTTGCCTGTGCGACGACGTAGAGATCCTCTTCGTCTGCAGTCATGTAGTGGATGTCATTCGTGACGACGCCCGTTTCCGGATCGACACGACGATATGGTGCTTCGATGAAGCCGTACTCATTGACCTTCGCGTACGAAGACAACGAGTTGATCAAACCGATGTTTGGTCCCTCTGGNGTTTCGATCGGACACATACGGGAATAGTGCGAGTAGTGTACGTCACGAACTTCGAAACCAGCGCGCTCACGTGTCAAACCACCGGGTCCGAGTGCTGAAAGACGACGTTTGTGCGTCAATTCTGCAAGCGGGTTCGTTTGGTCCATGAACTGAGACAACTGCGAGCTACCGAAGAACTCTTTAATCGATGCGATAACTGGACGAATGTTGATCAATGCCTGTGGCGTGATCGCATTCTGATCCTGAATCGACATCCGTTCTTTAACGACACGTTCCATCCGCGAGAGACCGATCCGGAATTGATTCTGGAGCAGCTCACCGACTGAACGGAGACGACGGTTACCGAGGTGGTCGATATCGTCTGTCGTACCGACTTCATGCAACAAGTTGAAGAAGTAGTTGATCGCAGCAATCATGTCAGCAGGCGTGATGTGCTTGATGTCACGATCGATGTTACCGTTACCGATGATATTGATGATGCGTTCACCTTCAGCATCGTCCGGTGCGAACACCTTGATTGACTGTAAGTTGAAAGCCTCACCCTGCGTTACGCCGCCTGTTGGCGTCGCTTCGATGTAACCAACGGATCCTTCAAGGAATGGAAGGACTTTATCGAGCATACGACGATCAAGGACCGTTCCTGCTTCCGCGATGACTTCACCTGTCTCTGGGTCAACGAGCGTTTCCGCAAGTTTCTGACCGAAAAGACGGTTCTTAAGATGAAGCTTTTTATTGATTTTATAACGACCAACGTTTGCCAAATCATAACGTTTCGGGTCAAAGAAGCGCGACACGAGTAACGCTTTTGCGTTTTCGACTGTCGGCGGCTCTCCCGGACGTAGACGCTCATAAATCTCGATGAGGGCTTTTTCCGTTGATTCCGTATTATCTTTTTCAAGTGAATTCCGGAGGTACTCATCATCACCGAGAAGATCGATGATTTCCTGATCCGTACCGAAACCAAGAGCACGTAAAAGAACCGTTACTGGAATCTTACGCGTGCGATCAATGCGAACATAAACGATGTCTTTCGCGTCTGTCTCGAGCTCGAGCCATGCACCACGGTTTGGGATGACTGTCGCGGAGAANCCACGCTTACCGTTCTTATCTAACTTATTGTTGTAATAAACACTTGGCGAACGAACAAGCTGCGAAACGATTACGCGCTCCGCTCCATTGATGATGAATGTTCCCGACTCCGTCATAAGCGGGAAGTCACCCATGAAGACTTCTTGTTCTTTCAATTCACCCGTCTCTTTATTTTGAAGACGGACTTTAACGCGTAGTGGTGCCGAATAGGTCACGTCGCGCTCTTTCGATTCATCGATCGAATACTTCGGCTCTCCGAGCGAGTAGTCGATGAATTCTAATACGAGATTCCCTGTGAAATCGGAAATCGGCGAAATGTCATGAAACATTTCACGAAGACCTTCCCGCAGGAACCACTCATACGAATTCGTTTGAATCTCGATTAAGTTTGGAAGTTCCAATACTTCGCTGATACGTGCATAGCTTCTTCTCTGACGGTGACGACCGTACTGAACAAGTTGACCAGTCAACTGATTCACCTCTCAGACCCACTTCTTCTTATAGAGAAGGACGGGTGTAATATCGAACATTGAAGCCATTTTTTGATTGATAAGCGCAAAAAAGCGACGTCTTGTCTACTCAATCATCTGTAGTCGAGAACGCCAGCTGCTTTCAAACATCTTATCCAAAAATCACTCCAATGGCATTTTATAATACTATCATAGACACAACATGAGGTCAACGACAAATCCTTCGATTTGTCAAGACCGAATTGATTTAAATATCGAGTACCCTTTATCGCGGGTAACTGTCTCACACATACCGAATACTTCTTCCATCAACTTCTTCGCTGATGGTCCACCTTGTTTCTTTTGAATGACGACCCAAAGTTCGCCGCCAACAACAAGATGATCATATGCTTCTCGGAGAATACGATGAACGACCGTTTTTCCTGCCCGAATCGGTGGATTCGTCACGATCGCTGCGAATGTCGATTCGCCTACCCCATCATACCCGTCACTCACACCGGTCGTCACGGAAACACCGTTCGCGCGCGCATTGTCTGCCGCTAGTTCGAGCGCCCGTTCATTGACATCGATCAAGTGCGCCGGACGACCTGTCGACTTCGAGAGCGCAATTCCCATCGGTCCATATCCGCAGCCGACATCTAAAATGTCTCCAGCTACAGCCGGTTCCGTGAATGCCTCAATCAAAAGACGTGAACCAAAATCGATTCCGTTCTTTGAAAAGACACCGTGATCCGATGTAAAGCGGAGCGTTTGACCACGCAAGACGTATTCCCACGTCTTCGGATCTCGCTTCGATGAAGGGTCATTCGTATAATAATGATCCGCCATGTTTCCTTCCCCTCTCATGTAAAAGATGAAAACAAAAGAAGCTCGCAATGCGAGCTTCTNTTGTTTCTACGGAAGAAGAAAATTACTTAACTTCTACAGTAGCGCCAGCTTCTTCAAGCTTAGCTTTCATTGCTTCAGCGTCTTCTTTCGAAACGCCTTCTTTAACTGGTGCTGGAGTTCCGTCTACGAGAGCTTTCGCTTCTTTAAGACCGAGGCCTGTCAATTCGCGAACTGCTTTGATGACGTTGATTTTACCAGATCCAGCGTTAGTAAGGATAACGTCGAATTCAGTTTGCTCTTCAGCTGCTGCGCCTGCGCCAGCACCTGCAACTGCTACTGGAGCTGCTGCTGATACGCCGAATTCTTCTTCGATTGTTTTTACGAGTTCGTTAAGTTCAAGAACAGTCATGCCCTTGAGGTCTTCGATAAATTGCTCTTTGTTGAAAGCCATTATGGTTTTCCTCCTTTGATTTAGCCCACGTTGGGGTGTGAAAATTGTGTTGGTTGCCTATCCCGCTAAGCAGAAATTAAGCAGATTGTTCTTCTTTTTGCTCTGCGATTGCGTTCGTTGCCACCGCGAGTCCACGGATTGGCGCTTGAAGCACGCTGAGGAGCATCGAAAGGAGACCTTCGCGTGATGGAAGTTCCGCAAGGGCTTTGACATCTTCTACTGAAGTGACTTTGCCTTCGATGATACCACCTTTAAGTTCGAGAGCCTTGTGTGTTTTAGCGAAGTCGTTCAAGATCTTAGCTGGCGCGATAACGTCTTCATTACTGAAGGCGATCGCACTAGGACCTGTGAAGACTTCCTCAAGACCTTCGAGGTTGCTTTGAACTGCCGCGCGGCGGAGGAGACCGTTTTTGTAAACTTTGAATTCAACGCCCGCTTCGCGGAGTTGTTTACGAAGTTCAGTGACTTCTTCTACTGTGAGACCACGGTAGTCGACGACAACTGTTCCTGCGCTCGCTTGGAGTTTCTCAGCGATCTCAGATACGAGATCCGCTTTGACAGCGATAACTTTTTCGTTTGCCATTTCTGTTGCACCTCCTGGTAGATGAAATGTACCGGTGCGAGGGGCTGCTCGATTTCAAATAAAAAGCCTCCGTCTGCAAAGCAGAGGAGGCGTAATCGTCAAAAAGGATACCTGAACAAACAGGCTCTCTGAGCAAGAACACCTCGGAAGGATTTATGCCCATGTGAGCACCTTCTGTCTACGGTATGTCGAAATATATCAACGTTTTATACTGTAACAGCGTTCTTAGAACGTTGTCAAGTTCGTTTTAGACGAAATTATTTCGCGAAGTCAGCTGAAGATACTTTTACACCAGGACCCATTGTAGAAGCGATCGCGATGTTCTTAAGGTAGATACCTTTAGCAGTAGCAGGCTTAACTTTTACGAGAGTTTCGATAACTGTGTTGATGTTCTCAACGAGTTTCTCGTTATCGAATGATTTTTTACCAACAGGAACGTGGATGTTACCTGATTTGTCGACACGGTACTCAACTTTACCAGCTTTGATATCGTTGATTGCTTTTGTGACGTCAAATGTAACTGTACCTGTTTTCGGGTTTGGCATGAGGCCTTTTGGTCCGAGAACGCGACCAAGTTTACCAACTTCACCCATCATGTCTGGTGTCGCAACGATAACATCGAAGTCGAACCATCCTTGTTGGATTTTGTTGATGTACTCAGCATCACCAGCGTAATCTGCTCCAGCAGCTTCCGCTTCTTTTAATTTCTCACCTTTCGCGAAGACGAGAACTTTTTGTGTTTTACCAGTACCGTGTGGCAATACGACTGCTCCACGGATTTGTTGGTCTGCTTTCTTCGGATCTACTCCGAGACGAACAGCCAATTCGATAGTCTCATCGAATTTCGCAGTTGCAGATTTTTTAGTCAAATCTACAGCTTCTGCGAGTTCGTATGAAACCGTACGATCGATAAGCTTAGCAGCTTCTTTGTACTTCTTACCCATTTTAGGTTCCTCCTTTGTGGTTGTGCGGAAAATCCTCCCACATAATGAAAGGGTAGCAGGCTTCAAGAAACTATCCGCCTGCGACCCTCATCGTTGTTCATGGTAATCAAAAAGACATTAGTCTTCGATTACGATACCCATAGAACGTGCAGTACCTTCAACCATCAACATTGCTGTTTCAACAGATGATGCGTTAAGGTCTGGCATTTTTGTTTCAGCGATTTCACGAACTTTGTCACGTTTGACTGTCGCTACTTTCTTACGGTTCGGTTCACCTGAACCACTCTCAATTCCAGCTGCTTTCTTCAAGAGAACTGCTGCTGGTGGAGTCTTAGTGATGAATGTGAATGAACGATCTTCAAAAACCGTGATGACTACAGGGATAATCAAGCCGGCTTGGTCTTGTGTACGAGCGTTGAACTCTTTACAGAAGCCCATGATGTTCACACCTGCTTGACCGAGTGCCGTCCAACTGGTGGAGC
>JGI26054J46599_1000379_pt1 | contig 11493 bp, 10 predicted proteins | sample HigsolmetaGSP16D_FD_46599 | JGI IMG/M metagenome (IMG submission 46599) | reverse complement strand
TATGTTTTTAAAAAATAAACCTCGCTTAAAAAGGCTTAAACGAGGTCATATATTCTGTTTTTTACTGTAAATTGGAGTTGTGCAACAGTTACCCATGTTAGGCGTTCGTTGTTTATCTCTCGAGTCCATCTTTGTATCCTAATTTTAAAAGTCGTTCCTTAATTTCTTTGTCAATTTTTGATTTAGTTGTATAAAACGCAAGGATTTCAAGTGACTTTGGAAATTGTTGTTTAATGAACTCGTCAAAATTTATGTCTGTCTTGTAAATTCTCAATTGGTTAAGGCCGGTTAATTTTTCAACACCTGTTAATGAATGAAAAGTCTTGCAGTTTATTAACTTAAAGTCTGTCAAGGTTGAAATTTCTTTCTCGAAATGAAGATCTGTTAATTGTATTTGGTCTTCAATTAAAAGATTTTTTAGTTTCTTGAAGTTTGAAATGTTTTTGAAACTATTAAATGCTCTTACTCTAATTATTTCTAAAGTCTCGATTTCATTTTCTTCTATTTCATCTAAGTTTTCTTGTCCGCCCAAAATAATATGAAGAGATTTAAGTTTTTTGAGTTTGTTAACGAAGTCTAATTTTACTTTAGAAATTGAATTTAAACCCAAATACTCCAATTCTGTAAGCTTTCCAACTACGTCAATATTTTTTGTATGCCCACTTATGGCTAAGAGATTTATATCTCTATAGTTTTCTAAATATTGCAGGTTAAGTGCCTTTGTTTTTGTCGCACCAATTATTAACTCTTTAAGGTTTTTAAGATTATCAGCTTGAAGAATTTCTGTATCCTTTAGTTCAAATACACCTAAACTTAGTCTTGTTAGATTTTTCAATACAGCCAAAACTTCTAAATTGTCGGCTTTCATTAAACTGTCAAGCCAAAGAGCTTTAATGTTTGGTAGTTTTAGAAGTGTCTTACAATCGAACGAACCTTGATAATGTCCATAAAAACGAACGCTGAAATTGTCGTCATATTCTAAACAAAGTTCGTTCAGTTCATTAAGTATCTTGTCCGAATATAATTTGTCGGAAAATTGAACAATAACAAGTTTCCCTTCCTTTAAATCTTTCTCGATTAAAAGTCGGTCAATTTTTTCTGGGTTATTTATTCTGTTCTGTGGTCTCATACAATGACGCCTAACGAGCCGAGTATTTGCGAAGAACGGGAGAGAAATTGAACGAAGTTCAAATTTGTCCGTTCAAGCAAATTGCTTGGCTAAAACTAAATTAATTGAAAGTTTTTAGAAAAGCAATTTTGCGAGCGGAAAATAATGACAAAAAAAGTTAGCCTTCAGCCCGTTTTTTCGCAAATACAATGTTATCTGCTGTTGTATTTTTTTTCAGTACGTAACTTTATATCATAAATTACATCATTTTCGTGTAAGTAATTATTGTTGATTTTAGTTTTTTCTAAGATTTCTCCATTTACATACTTTTCTTCAACATTTTTTTTGAAGTTTGTTACATGTATTGTGTCTGTTTGTTTTTTCAATCTGTCAGGATTTTCATAACATTCAGTTCGAGAAACAATAAATATAATTGAATCATTTTTAGAATCAAACAAATAGTAAGTTTCACTATCACACATTTCTCCACCATTTTTTAACTGCAAAATTTTTAATTTAGAATCAACAAAATATGATTTTTGTGGATTTAGAACAAAATCAGTAAATTCAAATTCTATCGCATTATTAATTTTAATTGAGTCTTTTAAATCGCTTTTAAATTTTGAGTAAATTTTGTCGTTTGGACTCGAACAACTTTGTAAATTCAAAATTGTAATAATTAAAATGAGAATTTGTTTTGGTACGGTCATTTTACAATAGCAGATAACATTGTTTTTTCACGAAACTGATCTAGCTTTTGTTTCGTAAAAAATCACCTATATCTGCATTTCGTAAAATTAGAAGCAAATATAATTATTTTTTTGTAAATAAGATATTTATAAAAACAATATTCATGTATCACGAAATAATTTAATGTAGAATGTAATAATGAATGTATGGATAGCGAAACAAAGTATTCTTGCATCATTTTATTTTTACAATTTCAATTTCCTCCCACTTTTGTTCGTGTTTTCTTCGACCGTTCTTCGACGAGAATGCCGTTTTTCCGAAGATTCGTCGAACAATGGTCGAACAATGGTCGAACAAGACCAAAATTGACCAAAAATTCAACTTCTCTCTAGCTCTTATAAATAGGAGGTTAGCGAGGTTTTTATTTTGTTATATTACTATTATTGTGTAAAAAGCAACTGGACAAAAGTGGACAAATGCGGGCAGAGCAGGGCAAACGCGGGCACAAAATTGTGTTTTTGTAAATGGTGTTGTTTCTGTTGCTAACTTTATGAATATTAACAATAAAAACTTGCAATTATGGCAGAAATTAAAAAAGGAATCCTTGGTGGATTCTCAGGAAAAGTAGGAACTGTAGTAGGCGTTAATTGGCGCGGCAAAGACATTATCCGTAGTTTGCCAAAAAAATCTAAAAGCCAACCTACTGATTTGCAATTGATGCAACAAATCAAATTTAAGAAAATTATTGGTTTTTTGCAACCAATTCGTCTTATTCTTAATTTATATTTTGGGAATAGAGTCGGGCTAAAATCGCGCTACAACATCGCGACTTCTTATATGCTGAACAATGCATTGGAAATGGAGAATGGTTTACCTGTTATTGTATTAGAGCGTGTATTGGTGTCGAAAGGCGATTTGGTTGGCTTTTTACAACCTACGATAGAGACGGCAGGTGGGGATAGTTTCCAAATGAATTGGGAAGATAATTCTGGGCAAGGCAATGCGCAACCTTCGGATTTTGTGAATCTTGTTTGTTATTGCGAGGAACTAAATTCGTTCGAAGTGTTTCAGAATGTTGTAACTCGTGATTCTATGATTATACATATTACTTTACCAACATATTACAATGGCAAAAAAGTGAATTTTTGGGCGTTTCTGAATAGTGAAACAAAGGCTATGGCGAGTACCAGTATTTATCTTGGCGAGTATATGGTTGTGTAAAGGTAGTAGTGAGGTAGTAGTAAAATGAAGTTCGTTGATTGGAGTGATTTTTCGGTACAATACTTTGTTTAACGGCGTAGAAGAGTGAAGAAGAATCGTATCGAAAATAGAATTTTATAGATGTTGTTCAAATTTATTTTGACCACATAGAAACATAGTTTTAGTTGTGATGGCTTGTAAAGATTAGTTGAAAATACGAATAGGTAGACTACTAATTGGAAAGCAAAATCATTTGGTTCTATGTTTCTATGTGGTATTTTTTTTGCAAAGTGAATATGTGTTTTTTTTTCAACTTTATGTTTGGTGTAAAATTCTGGGAGAACCTTGCTTGTATTTATGGTTTTAATCCTAAAACTGTTCAACGATACATTGGTTTATTGTCGAACATAATCGATTTGAGTACTCTACAAAAAGTAGGGTGATAGCTAGATTTCGTGTAAAGGAATATTGTTTGTTTGGTAAACATTTGGTTATTAAGTATTTATTTTATAAATTAGTACATCTTAACATCAACTAAATATATGAAAAATGATTTATTTTTACAAAACGATGGAGAGGCATTAAAGGATATGAAGCTCCTGCTGATAGAATTCCAAAAAACTTTTCTACTATTAGAAGAAAATCAGAAATTCTATGATAACGCAGACTTAAAAAGTTTGCTTAACGTGAGTGACAAAACGTTGTATAGGATGAGGAAAACGAATAAGATTCCTTATATAAAATTTGGAAATAAATTTTATTATCCAAAACAGTTCTTTAACCAAATGGCTCTTTGATAAGAGCTTTTTTTGTGGGGGTAATTTTTGTATATCGGTTTATTGTTTATTAGTTTTGTAGATAAAAAATAGATAAAATAATGAATGAAACTATAGGCGTTGACGAAGCTATTTCAAAAGGACATAGAATGATTACTTATCCTGTTTTAACAATTACCATTGGGATTTTTGGAATTACATTTTATTTAGTTAGCCAAAAATTTATTCCTACTTGGGGGTTTCCTGTTGGTTTTATCTTTGCAATGGTTGTTAGTTGGTTATGGTGGAGTTTTATGATTACGAAATGGAGGCTTTGGGCTTTTGAGAATGTTAGAAATGTACATGAACTAAAGAAGCGAGCAATTCAAGAAAAGTTAATATGGCTAGACAATAGTATTTTTGAAAAGACAGAAATTCGTACGACAAAAGACGTAGAAAAATTGAATACGCTGTCAAATAAATTCAATCAAGAAGATGTTTTTCAAGATGATTTGACGATTGCTAACGAAACGATTATTTATTATGCAAAAGGTAAAAATTTTGTTGAGATGGCGATCATGTGTATCTCTTTTGGTTTTGGTGTCTATTTGCTTCTAATAGATCATAGTTATACTGTTGGTTCTATTTTTTCTATTGCAGGTGCGTTTTGTGCATACAAGAACTATAAAGAGGCGACTAATAAAGAACCTCAAATCATAATTAATGACAAAGGAATTAAAACAATATCAACAGATTTTTATAGTTGGGATGATATTTATAATGAGGAAGCTATTAGCAAAAGTTCAGGAAAACATACGAGTTATTACTTAAATTATTATCACCCAGACGGTGCAGAACATTTACTAATTAACGATTATAATACGGATATAAGAAGTTTGAATAAATTACTGATTTTATATCGTGGTCGAAGTAAGAAAACAATATCAAACCGATAACATTCGTAATAATTTTACAAATTATAGCTTATAATATCCCGAAAAGTTCTTTAATAAGAGTTTTTTTTATGAGTTGTTGGGAGTGGTTGAGATTTTGTATATTGGAATGTTGTTGAATGAAATATAGAAATGACAACTTTTTTGTAAAACAGGTTTTGTTTATTCTTGTAAAGAAATATTGTTAAGTTTAATTTTGTAAAATGACCCTGACTGATAGTATTGGAAAAATTATAACCGAAATAAAATATTGTTATAACCCAGAAAATAAATATGGATTACAGGAGTTTGAGTCTTTTATAAAAATTGATAATGATAAAGTAATTCAAATTCCTTACTTTCCAACAGAAGAATGGAATGAAAGTGAAACTTTAAAAAAGTTTGAATTAGCAAGGAAAGTTGAATCTAAACTAATAGAATTAATTTTAAATTTAAAAATCATTAATTATCTTTTTAAATATTTTGAAAATGAACTTGATGAAATGGAGAAAGCAATAATTGAGCTTGAAAATAGACTATATATTACTGAGAAAATGGACCATTTGGATTAACTGATGTTGATTTGCATAGTATGCATACAATAGAATTTCTAAAATTAAAGGAAAATATTGAATCAGAATTTGAAATAAAACCTTTAATAATTCAATAATAATATCACTATAGCTAATATTTATTAATAAAAGCTGGTATAGTTTTTAAATAGAAAAAATATAGTAATACTCAAAAAGCTTCTAAATCACTAAAGATTTAGAAGCTTTTATTGGTTTTATAGCATTGGTATTCAGGATTGAATTGTGGGTGATTTTAACCTCTAAAATGTCCTACCCATTCTTTGAATTTACCAAATTGTTCTAATAGAAAAGATTCTTTTTCTTCTTCCTCTTGATGAGAATCTGATCCAATAGGTAGAATATGTTCAAAATAAGTTCCCTTTAAAACTTTATTCAATAAACCTTCACCCATAAATGGTTTATCATCGTTCAACGTTTTAGTTGCTTTTAATAAATGACGAATGTCGTATTGTAATGGATTAATGTCTGGAACTTGCTTATTTAAATTAAGTAATTCATAAACTGCAATACGTGCGGTACGAACAGAACTTTCCATTGTGAAAACTACATCATTATTGGTTTCTACAAATTGACCTACTAAACCTAGATTCTTACAATCATCTGGAACTACTTGTGGGCGGTCTCCTTTTGCTCTAGGCATAAACATAGATGTGATGTAAGGCATATAAGCAGAACGAGTGATTGTATTTTCTATAACGTCGTCTATTTGGTCTTCAATTCCTAAATGATAACATAATTCTGTTAGGATTTCGTTTCCTGTACAAGTAGGCATTGTTTTCTTGATGTAGTTTCCTTCTTTATCCATAAATAATGCATAAACCCAAAGAACTAAAATATCATCTGGTTGTGTAGGAAAATGTGGTTGACGATTACACGTAAAACTCATTAACCAATTAGAATCTGTAATGGTAATAATTCCGCCTGTAACTGTTTGACCTGAATAAGGATCATTAACAGAATATTCTTTTAGCTTTTCTACTAAGGCAGAAGGTTTACAAGTTAAAGTAACAGATTCCCATGACGATTTTTCAATATTCCCACAAAATTTTTCTGGACGACCAAAAATAGGAGATTTAGCAGAAAGGTTTTTCCATAGTTTCCATCCTGCACTTTGACCACTTGTATTATTATCTATAGCTAAGACTGGAGCTGTTGTATTATCTCCATACGCAGTATCTTCGGTCATGGAACCAGTAGTTACAATAACATAATCATTTGGTGTGACAGGAATAATTACATCTTGTCCATCTTGTTCTGTTATAATTCCTTTGACTACTTTTCCCTCTGTATTAATTAATAAATCTAAATCTTTAACCAGTGTATTTAACTGAATTTTTACTCCTTTTTCTTTTAACCATTTACCTAATGGCGTAACAAAAGTGTCGTATTGATTGTATTTAGGGAACACCAATGAAGAAAGATCATTTAAACCATCAATCGCATGTAAAAAGCGATGCATATATAATTTGAATTCTAGTAAACTATGCCAATTCTCAAAGGCAAACATTGTACGCCAAAATGTCCAGAAATTACTTTCTAAGAAAGATTGATTAAAATAATCTTCAATTGTTATATCATCCAACTCTTCTTTTTTCTTTAACAAAAGTTTGATAATAGCTAATTGATCTTTCTTATTCAAACCAAATTTACTAAAGTCTTTTACTTTCCCTTTTTCATGAATTAAACGTGCAATAGAATAATTAGAATCATTATCATTTACTAATCTATATTCGTCTAAAACACTATAAGGTTCTGGTAACTCTAATGCAGGAATGTCTTGGAAAATATCCCATAAATTCTCGTAGGTACAATCCATTTCTCGACCTCCTCGAATTATGTAACCATCTTTTGCATTTCCAGCTCCATCTAACGAACCTCCTTCAACCTGAAGTTGTTCTATAAATGTGATATTCTCTGGAGTGAAATGTCCGTCTCTAATAAAATAATAGGCAGTAGCTAAACCTGCAATACCACTTCCCACAATATATACCTTACTGTCCTTATAAGATTTTGTAGGAATTCCTTTATTGCGTTGGTAATTTCCTATCTGATCAGAGAAAGGATAAGATTTTTCTGGAGTGTTTCTTGGTGTTTCTTTACTCGCATCTGGTTGATGATCAATATTTCCGTAGATAGTAGAATGATTTAAAACGTTGTCAAATTTTGAAGTAACTTTATCCATAATTATTTATTTTAAGATTCTAGAATAAAATTACGCTTTATTACTTTTCTAAAGTATCCCGAAATTCGTCATTTGTATCCCAAATTTCTTTTTTTATATATGTTGTTGTTTTCTATATTGTTGAGGAGAAATTGAAGTGTATTTTTTAAAAAACCGACCAAAAGATGAAGAAGAGTTGAAACCTAGATCTAATGCTATTTGGACAATTGTTTTCTCTGAGTAGCCAAGCAAAACATACGCTTCTTTTAATAAATACTCGTCAATAATAACATGTGGAGTTTTCTTTGTTGCTTTTTTTACAAGGTGAATCAAATATTTATTTGTAATAAACAATTGATCTGCATAAAACTGTACGTCTTTGTGAGCGATAACATTTTCTTGAACAAGTTGTGTGAACTTACAAAATAGAGTGTTGATTTCGCGGGAATAATTTTTATTTACTTTTGAATATTGTTCAGCAATTATAGAGGCAGTTTCAAGAAGTAAAGTAAAAATAATCGATCGAATAATATCTTCTAAGAACAAAACATTTCTTTCTCGTTGTTCTTGAAGATAATTGATTAACATTAAAAGATGATTCGCATCTTTTTTATTTGCCTTACAAACTGTAAAGTTTTGATGTGTAAACAAATTAAGTTTATCAATAAAGAAAGGATTAGAAATGTTTTTAAGGAGAAAGTTTTTCTCAAAAAACAACAATTTCATTCTAAAATTAGAGTTAGTATCTAGAATTTTCAAAACAGTAGAAGGAGCAGAAATCAAGAATTCGTTTTGAGTAATACAATATTTCTGAGAATCTATCTCAACTTCTATTGAGCCAGATAAACAAATACAAAATGCATAAAAGTCGATTCGAAATGATCTTTCAGGAAACGCAAAAATTGGATTTCCTGATGAGATATAATATAGTTTATTACAATTTACGCCATAAAAAGACAAGGTCTCTTTTAGGTTTTCATAGTTTTTCATGCTTGAAAATAATACTTGGTTAGATCGTTTTTTAGGGTAGTAGAATTGATAAAGCTAAAATAAGAATTGTTTAGTAAGTAATTAAATACAATAAGGTATTTTAACTGTATTCTAATGTAGAAGTTATTTTCACATCATCTTAGTAGTTCAGAAATAGGAAATTTCATGAATATAATCAATGAAATATCGATTAACAATGTTGAATGATGTAGTGATTTTTTGTAACAAGTAATACTTTTTGGATTGTGTTGTTTGTTTCGGTTGAGATAAATTACCTTTGCAAAAAATCCGTTATGTTTTCTGCCATCAATAAAAAATTAAATTCAGATCCCGTTTATAATCTGCATTTTATTTTAATGTGTTTGAGTTCGTTGTTGTTTTCAGCGAGTTTTAATATGATGATTCCCGAGTTACCAGCTTATTTAAGTAGCATGGGAGGAGCAGAATACAAAGGATTTATTATTGCATTATTTACCTTGACAGCGGGAATTTCGAGACCTTTTAGTGGGAAATTAACAGATAAAGTGGGACGTGTGCCTATCATGGCAGTTGGTTCTATTGTCTGTTTTGTATGCGGAATTTTGTATCCTGTTTTAACAACCGTTTCAGGCTTTTTATTTTTAAGATTGGTACACGGCTTTTCGACAGGTTTCAAACCCACTGCAACAGCAGCTTATATTGCAGATATTATTCCGCGCGAACGTTGGGGCGAAGCATTGGGCTTGCACGGAATTTGTTTCAGTATCGGAATGGCGATTGGACCTGCATTGGGAAGTACAATTACATTATATACATCGATTAATGTGATGTTTTTTACGTCTTCGTTTTTTGCATTATTATCGATATTGATTTTATTCAATATGAAAGAGACCTTGCAAAATAAACAGAAATTTTCGTTCGGATTACTAAAGATTTCGAAGCAAGATGTTTTTGCAAAAGAAGCTTTGCCAGCGGCATTGATTACGTTTCTTTCGTATGTTGCTTATGGTTCTATATTGACATTAATTCCAGATTGGACCGAACATTTAGGTTTTCAAAATAAAGGCGTTTTCTTTATCGTATTTACAATATCATCGATGATGGTTCGTTTCTTTGCAGGTAAGATATCTGACCAAAAAGGGCGTGTGTTGGTGATAAAATTAGGCTTAGTTTTATTGATTATTGCATTGGTACTTTTGGCTTCTATTGATGCAAAAATAGGGTTGATTTTAGGAGGTTTGATGTATGGCATTTCAACCGGAATTCTTTCTCCTGCACTAAATGCATGGACAATAGATTTTAGCAAACCTGATGAACGTGGAAAGGCGATGGCAACAATGTATATTGCGATGGAAGCGGGGATAGGATTTGGAGCATTGTGCGCGGGTTGGTATTTTCAGGATTATTTGGATCGCATTCCGATGGTGATTTATGTTTCGGCATTTATCTGTCTTTTGGGAATTATTTACATGCTGAGATTTAAGAATAAGCCTCAAACAATTTAATTGAAAGAAATGAAAGCAGAATTATATCAATTTATAGCACAACAAATCGAAGATAAAATAACGTATTTGAATGGTTTGATTGACGATTTACGTGCTTCAAACAACGATACTAAAAGTAGTATGGGTGATAAGTATGAAACGTCGCGCGAAATGATGCAACAGGAAATTACTCGAATTCAAAATCAATTGAATGAAGTTTTAATTCAGCAAGACGTGTTTTCTAAAATAAAAATTGTGGAGAACAAAACCATTGGTTTAGGTAGTTATGTTGAAACTACGATGGGAAATTTCTGTATGGCGTGTAGTTTTGGGGAAATTATTTTCGAGAATAAAAAGATTTTTGTTCTATCAACTCAAACCCCTTTGGCTAAAATCTTGGTTGGGAAATCGGAAAAAGATTCGTTCGAAATGAATGGAAAAGTTTTTGTAATTAGTAAAATTAATTAAGATAAAAAAGGACGTAGTTGCGGTACGTCCTTTTTAATTGAAAAGTATGTATTAGAATTGTGCGGCTTCCGTACTTTCAGCCATAGCTGTAGTAGATGAAATGCCTTGTTGCACTGTGTTTTGTACGTAATCGAAATATTGTGTTCCTACAAAAGATTGGTGTTTTACAGCTGCAAAACCTTCTTCTTGTAACGCAAATTCTTTTTCTTGTAATGCCGAATATCCCGCCATTCCTTTGGCTTTGTATGCACGTGATAACTCGAACATAGAGGTATTCATTGCATGGAAACCAGCTAAAGTAATGAATTGGAATTTGTATCCCATTTCAGCTAAATCTTCGCGGAATGTTTCCATTTGAACTTCTGTTAAATGTTTTGCCCAATTAAATGATGGGGAACAATTATAAGCTAACATCTGATTAGGGTATTTTTCTCTGATAGCTTGTGCAAACTCCCTTGCCATTCCAAGATCTGGATTAGATGTTTCCATCCAAATTAAATCAGCATAAGGCGCATAGCTTAAGCCTCGATTAATTCCTTGTTCCAAACCATTTCTCACATTGTAAAAACCTTCAGAAGTTCTACTTCCTTGTATAATAAAAGGTTGATCTCTTTCATCAATATCCGAAGTAATCAAATTCGCAGCTTCTGCATCAGTTCTTGCAACCAATAGAGTAGGAACGCCGCAAACATCTGCTGCTAAACGAGCTGCAACCAATTTGTTAATTGCTTCTTGTGTTGGAACTAAAACTTTTCCTCCAAGATGACCACATTTTTTGGCTGATGAAAATTGATCTTCGAAATGAACGCCAGCAGCACCAGCTTCTATCATTTGTTTCATCAATTCATAAGCATTCAAGTTTCCTCCAAATCCAGCTTCTGCATCGGCAACAATTGGTACCATATAATCAATGTTTCCCTGTTCGGTAACAGATTGTATTTCATCGCGACGACGCAACGCATTGTTAATACGTTTTATCACCATTGGAACCGAGTTGGCTGGATACAATGATTGATCTGGGTACATTTCTGCCGAAAGATTTGCATCTGCAGCAACTTGCCATCCCGAAAGATAGATTGCATCTAAACCAGCTTGTACTTCTTGTATGGCTTGATTACCATTTAAAGCACCTA